>ERZ651768.683-NODE-683-length-25279-cov-9.679549_pt1 | contig 25279 bp, 22 predicted proteins | sample MGYA00514754_ERZ651768 | MGnify/ENA metagenome assembly ERZ651768
GAGGGCATCCATATTGACGCGGTTCACCGAAATGTCAGCTCGGCCATAAAGTTCGAATTCAGATTGCGCACTGCTGCTGGCACTTACTATTACCAGCAGCAGTGTGGATAGAGCGTAAACAAATCTTCTGCCATTTCGTTTCGTGTTAATGAGAAAAATTACCCTGGTGGTTCTTTTGAAATGTTTGCTCGTACTTTTGTCGGTGTAAACTGACGCAGCTTAATACCTAATTTTCAAAATATTTTCAACCCAATAAGTATTTAAATGAGGAGAGAATAGTATGGAAATATTAAGCCCTGATTAGGAAGAAATTAATTTGGGTAAATTCAGGAAATAATACGGTTTTCTGTATTGCTACTGTGAACAACTGATGAGAATAGGCGAGTCATATTTCAACAGAAAATTTTAATTTACAAAACTCTCCCATTATTTAGTCAAAAGCTAAAGCTCAGACCCAATGTAGCCCCCCAGTCGGATGCTGCGTCAGTGGTGCCGCGGCGGATGCCAATATCTATTGCCAGCCCAGGTAAGGAAGAAGGTTCCCAGATCGCGCCCAACAGACCCGAGTTATCAGCTGCTTCATTCTTCAATTTCTCACCGTTTAACTCCGCCACGAGTCTCAGGTTAGGTGTCACCGGATGTTCCAGAATCACACCCCAGACGCCAAAGTTGTTGCGGTCGACGCGATCCACCCCTCCACCAAGGTTCAGGTGCCAGGTGAAACTGGAGAGACTTCCACTGAGAATTCCAATCGCTTCAAATCCGGTACTGTTTTCTCCCGCCACCGCCGATGGCAGCAGTAATCCGCCTTCGAGCGCAAAGCTCACTCCTTCGCTGTCTTGCAGAACCCCTGCTTTAAATACTTTCTTGAGGAATAACCCAGGATCTACTGGTTGGCTCTTCCCATCCAGATCGTGTTCGAGGTCGAATTCCGCAATCAACTCCAAGGTATTCGTTAGGCCGTAATTGAATACGAGTTGTGGTGTGACATAACTGTTTTCACCGCTAGTGCGTTCCCAGTTGAAGTAGCCGAGCTCTATTTCCAGTTCATTGGCGGCAACCACATCCGCGTCGGTGGAGGCAAAGGGCCGGTATGCCCAGACCTTTATCGGAATCAATAACAACAGGCAAACTAGTATCAGCCTGTGAGCACGTATGAGGGAGATTGTTATGTTCCCGAATTGATTGAAATACTTCATGTGATAATTTCAGATGAGATGGACACTATTCTTTATCTAAATGATAACAAAACTACTTAAACGGTAGCTCATCTACCTTGTGGCACACTCCGCAGGAGTTTGTGTATGGTATAGGCATCGCCTGTCCTGGCTCCACCCCTCTTACCATTACATTAGTCTTGAACGGCACATCGAACACATGGGAGCGCATCGGACCCTCCCAGTACGCATTGCGCTGCTCCTCCGCTGCATCCGCATAAGGCGGAGTCTGAATAAACCTGCCGTAGTCCCCAGCGATACCGCCGGTATTGGCTGTGGGGGCCATGTGGCAATCTATACAGCGGGTAATATGTCCTTTCATTGTGGACCCTAGCTTGCTCAGCATATGGTCGTTTATATCTACGGCGTGACAGCGTTGGCACAAGGGAGAACTGGAGTCATTCTGGTCGTGAATTAGCCACCGGGAATTTGGCGTATCGCCGTGCAGGTCATGGCAGTCCGAACAGCTAACCAGCAGACGGTCATTTCTGTACATTTTTGACTTGATAAAATCCGAATATTGTTGATGCGGTTTGCTAGAGTGGATATCGTCAGGCCAGATGTTGAATTCTTTTCCAGCGCCGCGCATGGTGGGACCTTTCTTGATTGGATCGGTGAACCTGGTAATTAATTCGTGTCGGCTGATTCCTGGTCTCGCCAGTTCTCCTTCCATACTGAGTGCCTGGGTATAGCCTATAATTTCCCCGCCGTATCCCTGTCGTCTGTCATGGCATCTACCACACACAACACTGGACCTTTCGGCCGAGAGCAGTTTGGGGTTGACGATAAATCGGCTTTGGCCTGCGTTGGCTACGTGCTCTGAACCGGGACCATGGCATCTCTCACAGCCGATATTGATCTCATCCATCTCGGGGTCGTCGTCAATGTTAATGGCGCCGTTGACGTCGTTAACAGCCCGGGCAAGGAATTGACCACTGGACTCGTCAAGATATCGTTCCCAACCGGTGAAATGACAACTCGCACACATGGTCTGGATAGTATTCTGGTTGACTGGAGGCGCTTCGATAACATCATCTACTGTTCCATACCTATTATCTTCTCCTGCGTTCCACCATAGGTAAAACTTGTAGTCGTGCCAGACCCGCCGCTGTCGATTCAATCTGCTGTCACTGCCGCTGAGGTTATAACGTAGCAGGGTATACCAACCTGGCCTGTTGCCCAGGCTTGCCGGAGCAGCAACAATATACCTTTGATCGTGAACCGCTCCGCCATAAAGAAGTTTTACTTCCAGATGGGCGGGGCTATTAGGATCTTCTGGATTGAGTCGATTGGACAGGGTGATGTAGTAGCTACCATCAGCGTCTTCTGTTCGTTCCTGCCACAGATACACATCGGCAAATACCGCATCAATCGGCAGCCGAGAATCGCCTGCGATTCTCAGCTTAAATTTGTCGTTGCCCCTACCCGGATCGTAGTCTCCTAACTCAAGGTGGGTGCCATTGCGGTAGCTGTCTGTCTCAATGTAGGAATCAAGTGCCGAGAAAAATTCCGGGAACCTAGAGAAGTCCTGCATGGGCCCAGGAGCACCGGGTGCAGTCCATGCGATCTTGTGGCCGGTCTGTTGCCAGTGACGCTCGTCTTGGTGGCATGCAATACAGGTAGTGCTGCCAACAGCGTGGGCAGTTGCTGAAGGGCTGCTTGATACTTCGATGGTCATCGGTTTATCGCGCAATTGTTCCGAGGGGTAGGCCAGGCGACTTTTGTCCCCACCCGGTAGATGCTCCTCGTCATCTGCCGCCGGTGTTACATGCACAAAATAATTGCCGTCCAGCGGCGTCTCTATATTGAAATTCCCCATGGCGTCCGTCGTTGCTTGCAGAAATTCTGTTCCCTTGAGGCGAATGGCATCCTCCAGGGGTTCATCGTAGGCCTCCGCAGGATACGGTGCCTCATAAATGGCGCTAGCGGTCATTTGTGTGCTGAAATCCATAGCCGTAGTTGGTACTAGGTAGACAGTTGCTCCTACCACGGGGTGGCCGGGGTCATCTGCTTCTCCACCAATAACTAGGGACCCAGCGGCACTCACTACATTACCAGAGAAGCTTGAAAGGTCATCTATTGCTGCAATTGACGAGCCTGTCTGGGCGCTGTTAGAGCTATCTACATTTGAATCGAGAAAGAGGAAAACGAAGATGCCGAGACCAAGAATTATGCTCACTGTCATAGCAATAAGTGATTTGCTCATGGGCTTCGTCCAATTAAGTTTTCTGACTTTTTCATAGGTTCCTTAAAGCGATAAAAAACCTCATCTCTTTCGCCGTTGAGTTTTGTCTCAATAGAGTCAGCGTTGGCGGTTATCCAACCAGTTCCGCATTCCCACGTAATGGTTAAGCTCTGGCAGTAGGGCGAGAGGATACTCGTGTAAACCAGTTACTCAGGTTCAGTTGGTCTTCTGCGATACGTAGCCCAAGAGCTGCCTTACCCATAACGAAGGCGCACTGCGCGGCAATATCGGCTACGGTGTAATCTTCTCCGGTGATAAATTCTTTCCCATCCAATTCCCTATCCAGCCATTCCATGCGCTCCTTTACGTTAAGGATGCCTGTTTCAGCCACCTGGGGAATTTGAGTGACCCGGTCTTTCCACATTTCACCAGTATGGAGAAAGATGGTGATCATAGGGATGAGGAATTCAAGTTCCATCCGGCGGTGCCACATCTCCACCAGGGCTCTTTCTAGTGGGTTTCGTCCCATCAAGGGAGGGTTCGGATTCATTTCTTCCAGGTAGCGGCAGATCGCTGCAGATTCGGCAATACAGGTACCGTCATCTAATTCCAGAAGCGGCATCTTCCCCAAAGAGTTTTTTGCCAGGTAGTCCTCCGACTGGTTTTCTCCCGTCATCATGTTTACTGGAACTATTGGAATTTCCAGCCCTTTTTCCGCAATAAAAATTCGTACTCGACGGGCATTGGGGGAGGGGGGCAGGTCGTAGAGCTTCACAGTTAATACCTATTGATGTTTGGTGGAGGCCTGTTTCTAATAGGGGTCACGGTCTGGAGAGAAGATAGTCCCATCTTCAAAAGTTATTTCCCGCAAATACATCGTGTACTGACGGCGCCCTTTAAGACCAGTTGCCTTAATCTTAGATCCAACTTCGAAACTCTCAAAGGATGCCCCCTTCCTTCGGAGTGAAGTGCTAGAACTCGCTTCAACCAGCCAGTAGACCTCATTCCCTGTCTGATCCATATTCTTTATTAGCACAGACGAGTGTGGGTTTTGAAAGCGCACCTGTTCTATCACGCCTTCCACGGAAATAATTTCCTGCGTAAAATTTGCGGCAGTGGAATGATGCGCATTTGTTACAAATGGCACGTAACACAGTACTGCCAGAAACATCACCAATCTCATTGTGTCTCTTCCTCTTTCGGTGCATTTAATTCATTGAACCAGTCGTAGTTGGCCTCCCTGCATTCATACAGGGTAATTTCGGATTCGTCGGCTCGCCTGAAGAAATAATCCATCACGATAGGGTTTTCGTAGAGCGTATCGTCAAAGTAAGTATGGGTGAGATGAAGGGTATCACCTTCGATCCTCAATACTTCGGTTGTTACTGTATTTCTTGACTGCGGTATACCTCGTGATGTTCGAATATAACCAAGTGAGTGGTTTCTTGATTCTATTATCAGGCGCTCATCGACATACCGCGCAAACGAAGATCCCATCTCTTGGAAATAGGTGCCTGTTATGTTTTTTGTGCTCGGCATATTTGACATCACCGATTCATCCCCAATCGGGATATCTCGCCGCAGGTCAAATAACTCATAACTAATCAGCACAGCTTCTTCACTTTGCTGTATCAAAATACGCGCGCCCGGATTTGCCCAGATTCGAGAAGCGCTGGCCGGTACACAGAAGAGGCTGGGATCATCAACTAGCAGATCGTATTCGCTCTGAATGCGGAGCCCCTCTTCAGTCAACAGTATTTCACTTTCAGTCCCTGGGCCGTTAAGCGTCCAGATACCAGTTAGATCTGGCGCGGTGGCAAGAGACGAAGAGGTAAGCAACCCTGTGGCAAAAAATAAAACTCTCAATATCATATAAGGTTATTCTCTGAGGTCATCGTAAGTATCTATTAGTCACCTATTCTGCGAAATGAGTCGCGTAAAGGATCAAGTTCCTCGCCATCAATAAACATTTCCCCAGTATATCTTTGGGCTTGTCCTTGGTCTGAAATGTATCTAATTGCTGATCCTGTGATCTCTTTTCCGTCACCTGTGCTACCCGTGATTTTATAATTCCACTCGCCGTTTTCTTTGTAGATAAGGTTAACCCAGACATTTCCACCGGAAGAAACCTGATGTTCAAGAATTTGTTTTTTCCCTTCATCATAGTATGTGAGAATTGTTGCTGAACCTGGACCTGCATAAAATCGCCCGTTTAGCACTTTGCCGCCCTCACCTATTTGGTATTCTGCATAGCCGGTTACAGAGTCACCTCTCTTACCGAATCCAGGCCAGTCGTTTATCCAGATGATTTGGGATATCCATCGACCCTGCATTACCTGGCTGAATTCTTTGAATTCTTCCGGGGTTGATTGCATGGAAGTCATTTGTTCGTTATCAGCTGAAAAAGCTGGTGTCGCTATTAACGCAAGGCAGAACAAGCATGCTAACCAAGATTTCATAATGGAACTCTCCTTAATGGGTAAGGTTTAGTTATAGCACATAAAATTGGCTGTATCCCACCAGATTAATGTGGATTGAATTGGATACAGCATATACAAAAAAATCCTCAATAACAGGGCTTTGCGGATAACACTGAACTAGTATGGTATGGCTGGGCATTTGGTAACTATGGGCACCACTGAATACCCATCATAAAATACTGATATATAAAGATATTAGTTTTCAATTTTCATGATGTGCCCCCAATATATAACAAAAACGGAAGCTGTCGATTAGCATGAATACATTGGAACCGATCATAGAATGTATGTTAAATCCATTTCTGCCAGCGCTAAGAGAGGCGCCCAATTTTGTCAATACTGATCGGATTAGAGCAGTAAAAAGATTTCACCAAAGCTTGCCTGGTTACCGTGTTACTCCATTGGTTGAGCTCGAAGCGCTTGCTAGAAGACTGGGAATTGATGCTCTGATGATAAAGGATGAAAGTCAGCGTTTTGAGTTAAAGGCGTTTAAGGTTTTGGGGGCCAGTTATGCCATCGCCAAGGAAATACAACGACAGCTTGGGTTGAATAATGAAGAGTTAACTTTTAACGCAATTACCGCACATGATAATGCACTCAAATCACTGACTTTCGTAACTGCTACCGATGGTAATCATGGTAGAGCGGTTGCTTGGTGCGCAGAGCAATTTGGATGCAAGGCAGTAGTATTTATGCCTAGAGGGACATCAGCGTCCCGCTTGGAGTCAATCCAATCACATGGAGCTCGGGCTGAAATCACTGGGCTCAATTACGATGAAACAGTTGTTTTTGCAGCTCAGCAAGCAAAAGAAAACAATTGGATATTGCTTCAAGACTCTTCTTGGGAGGGATACAAGACGATACCCAGGCACATAATGCAGGGGTATTTCGGTTTAGTCTCAGAATTTGAAGACCAAACGATGACTTGGCCTACACACGTACTGGCTCAAGCTGGAGTTGGTTCGTTTGCAGCGGCAATGTTTTCTTATTTCCTGGCAAGTCCAAACCCTACGCCACAATTGATTTTGGTTGAACCAACAGGCGCAGCTTGTTTCTTTAACTCCATTCAAACCGGAGATGGTAAGCCACATTTAACCAAACAACTGAACACCATGATGGCGGGACTTTCATGTGGTCAACCAAGTAGTTTGGCTTGGGATATCATCAAATTTAACTGCGACGCTTTTGTAATTTGCCAAGATCAGATTGCGATAAAAGGCATGCGATTGTTAGCCAACCCGGTTAGCGATGATCCTGCTATCGTATCCGGTGAGAGTGGGGCAGTTCCCGTTGGGCTTGTTGATGAGATTTGCACAAATCGGAAACATAGCGCCGTAAAGGAAAGATTAAAATTTGACAGCAGTTCAAAGGTATTGATTTGTTCGACGGAAGGGGATACAGACCCAGCACTCTACAAGGAAATAGTGGAGAGAAAACAGGGGTGATATCCTCTGCTGCCCTGAACCTTTTGTCAGGGGCGCTCCTACTACCTACTATTAGTCGCTTCGATTACTGGTCCTCCAAGCGTCCTGCTCCGCCGAGTTCATAATAAACAACTGGAACAAAATCGATGGCGGTCCAGCTTGCTTCTTGACCCCATTGTGCATCGTAAGGGGCTGTTGGTTGTGCGGCCATTATTTCATCGAGGTGCTTGCCATCTCTTATCATGGTGTAGACCTGGTTCTGAACATCGAGAATCATATCCAGAAACTCTTGCATCTCTTCACGACCGACAACGCTGAGACCGTGGCCTGGAATAACTTTGGTGTTTGGGCCAGATATTGAGATCGCTTTATCAAGTGCTGCGATGGTTCCCCTCAACGTGCCACCATTGTATTTATCAATGATCGGGTAACTGGTGGTTCTGAATACATCGCCCAGGTGAAGTACATCGGAATCCGGAAAGTAGACGAAGGTATCGCCATCGGTGTGTGCAGGAGGGGCCAGAAATGCGCGAACTTCCTCACCATTGAGATGAAAACCTATCTCGTCGTTGTATGTCACCACCGGTCGTGCTCCCGCGGGCTGCTGGGGCGCGAAACTTCCACCACCTCGTGGGAAGTGGCTTTTCTCCTCCAGAAAGCGTAAGCGCGTGTTGTCATGAGCGAAAATTAACACGCCCATCTCGGCCAGGTTCTCGTTGCCGCCGACATGATCGCCATGGATATGGGTGTTGATTAAAAAGCGAATTTCGCTGTCAGTTACTTCCTTGACCGCAGCGACTAGTTTGTCCGATAGTGGCGCGAATAGGGAGTCTACTAATAGAACACCGTCAGGTCCGGCAAATGCGCCAATATTGCCACCCCCACCTGGCCTTTGCACCATATAGACGTTTCCTGCTACGTGCTCGATCGTAAGATCGACTCCTGCCATGAACCCCGGTTGTCCGAGCGCAAAGGTGCCCGCACACAATAAGGAGCCCGTGAACATTATGACTCTAATAAATTTGTGTGGTGTGCCCATTCTATTATCTCTTTTTGATATACATTTAAAATTGAAGTACAGAGTATATTAGGATATTGCATAAAGTGAAGAGGCTTAAATTAAATAGGTGCTCTTTATGTCAGGAGATAGGTTTACTCCGAATATTAATTCTATGTATTGTTAATCTACTCGAATGATGTACTATTTTTAAGTAAGCAATAATTTATCAGAAGTAAAACCGAATACCTTTGTTTTAAGTCTTGGTTATATAAATCTGTTAAGCGAGGTGTAATTATGCTGAATAAAAAAAGAATTATTGAAGTGATAGGGGCCCCTTTATTTTGCCTCGTTGCGTTTAACGTAATTTCGCAGGAGAGTTCGATCAAGCTCGCCACCGATGTTAATTTAGAAGAGTGGCAGGCGGTATTGCACGCACCCGAAGGTCGGGTCGATCGGCAGGTGAAGGTCGTGGACATCGGAAATTCTCACGTGGCCGTGGGGGTGTTATTCCGTGATGTCATAGAAGCTAATGGTGAGCCTGTCCGAGGTATTGTTCATACCCGGGTATCCGAGGTTTATTACATTACTTCCGGCTCTGGAATATTAGTGACAGGTGGCACCATGCTGGATCGCACGGATATTCCCGAAGATAGCGATATTGTCAAAGTGCTTGTCGGCGAGAGTTTTTCTACTTCAGTGGCCCGGGGTGATGGTCAGGTCCGTTTGGTAGAAGAAGGAGACATTATAGTTATCCCAGCAGGTGTGTTTCATGGTTGGCACGAAGTCAAAGAGAGAGTTGAGATGGTGAGCATTCGACCGGACCCTGAAAAAGTGTTGCCAGCAGGATACGTTAACCCCTACGCACAGTAATATAGAAATACCTATTATTCGGAGGCGCTTATGATATTAATAGTCATAGGTGCAGTATTGGCGATACTGGTCTACGTTCCCTCGTTCTGGGTGCGCCGAATAATGGTTAAGTACAGCCAGGAACTTGCTGAACTACCAGGTACGGGAGGAGAACTAGCAAGTCACCTCGTTCAACGCTTCCAATTGGACGGTATCACAGTCGAGGAAACCAAGCCCTATGGGGATCATTTCGATCCCTCAGCGCCGGCGGTGCGCCTGGGGGCCGGTAATTTTAATGGCAAATCGTTGACTGCGGTTGCAGTGGCCGCGCACGAGGTAGGGCACGCCATCCAATTTCACCGGCGGGAAAAAATCTTTGAATTACGCAAGCGTTACCTGCCGATAGCATTAATGCTGAGCCAGGCTGGTGTCGCCATTATGCTGGCCTTTCCGGTTGTTGCCCTGGTGATACGCTCACCTCTCGTCATCGGCGTTGTAATAGGCCTGAGCATGCTGCTGCAATTGGCGGGCGCATTGTCCTATTTAATTATCTTACCGGAAGAGTGGGATGCAAGCTTCAACAAGGCGTTGCCCATACTGATCGAAGGTGACTATATCAAGTCAGCACAAATTCCGGCAATACGAAACATATTGAGAGCCGCCGCACTTACTTATTTTGCCGGCGCCCTGGCAAACGTACTTAACGTTGGTCGTTGGTTCATGATATTAAGGCGATAAGATCAATAACTGAAGTACTCGAAACCTAGTCGAACAAGGCAGCTTTTATGCATTTGCTTACATGGAACTACTTCATTTTAGCGGGTGTTCTAATGGTGTCTCCGCTTGTAATTTCAGCCCCAAACACTGGTGGGAGTAATCCGGTAGCCATTATTTGCTTTTTCTTGCTTGTTTTTGGAATGGTTGTACTTACTCGAGACAACAATTCCCTGCATAAACGTAAATCTGTTCTTGGCATTGCATACATTTTGGTTGCTGCAATCTTGGTACTTTCTACTACTAAAGAAAATACCGGCCTGTGTGGAATTTATTACGGAAATAGTAATTTTGAAGGAGTTCCGGAATCTTCCTGGCGCTTTTCCCAAGATCGAGTTCAGTGCACCAGAATAGATCAGGGTGTAAATTTCACCAGCAGTGGATTCTCCCTGAGGCGTCAAGTTTTCCCTCTCTATTTTGCGAATGACTGGAATCGATTTAACTATTACGGGACCAGCCTCAATGAAAAAAGAAGAGAACAATTTGCTTTTTCAGCCAGTTGGAGTGGATTTATTCATGTTAATGAAATTGAAAAAACTCTTCAGCTTCAAGCTTCCGATGGCAGAGCAGAGCTTCGCGTCGATGGAAGGGTTTTAACGATTAACGAGAGCGGCGCCAGCTCATCGTTGAATATTCAGCGAGGCGTTTACCCTCTCTCACTTTCATACAGTAGTGATGAAGGTATCAATCGTGAATTGCAACTATCCTGGGTCGGTCCGGATAATAAGCTGATACCTCTTACTAAATGGGAAACCACTTTAACTTCAGAGCCCGAAACAGGGAGTTTCGATTTTCTACTTAAATTACTGCTCTTGAGTTGGTTTGTACTATTTTGTCATCACTTGGTGAATGAAAGGGAGAGAATTCCGTGGAGGGAACTCGAAAAAGAAAAACTGGTTCTTTGGGCCATATTCCTTTTGTTAATAGTTGCCCAATTAATCTATTTGGTTATACGAGGAGAATCGCAAGATATAGAGATACTCTCTGGCGGAAACGATCATCTGCTTTATGAAACGCAAGCCAGAAATGTTTTGAATGGGGACTTTCTGGATTCAAACAGTACACTACATGCCCCATTTTCCCAGAATGTTGGTTATAGATATCTATTGGCGTTCAGCCATCTTTTCATGGGAGAGGGAGTAACCCTTATAAGATGGGTTCAAGCCGCATTGATGTATGGATTTCTAATGTTCGCATATACAAGTATCAAAAAACTGTATTCGAGCACTATAGCGAAAATTACAATAATTCAACTCTTTGTATTTAATTATTTAGCGGAATTCTCAGAACAATTGCTCGATACTTCATGGAATGTTTTTTTCTCGACCGCAGCAATATACTTTTTAATCAGATGGGCCAGAAACCCGAATGCCAGGTTTCTTCTGACAGGAGCGACCTTCCTGGCATTAGCCTGTTTCGTTAGAACAAACTACCTTGCCCTTGTGCTTTTATCTCTGGGGTGGGTTTTTTATGTATCTAGGCAGCATTTACAGAGACCCGTATCAAATTTGTCTCTTGTTGCTGTAGTTTGCACACTGCCCTACATTTTCATTGGGCTTCGCAATAAGCTGGTATCCGGAGAGTGGGAATTTCTTCCCACATCCGGAGGATACAATTTCTGGCTTGGAAACAGAGAGATTAGTGGTGGCGCCGATTTCTTCGATGGTAGTCAAGTTGCTAACCTGGCAAATACCCCTGCCGCAGAAGCTATAGCCTATATTCTTAACGAGCCTATTCTTTTTTTAGCAAGGTGCTGGGAAAAAATACTTTTCGTATTTGGTTATGACAAATTCGATCTAGAATTAGAATACGGCATATTTTTTCCCTCGGTGTTAGCTATTATTGCTCTTGCGTTAGCAAAAAGGATAAAAGCCCCATTACCTGAATTTACTTTTATTCTCTTGTGGATATGCTGCATTATTGCCCCCCTAATAATTATTTTTCCCTGGGGATATGGGTGGAGACTCCAAGCTGGAGCTATTCTACTTACCAATGTTCTTGCATCATATGCAATTTTGGCCGGCTACTATTCGGCCCGAAGGGTTCTTCGGGCCTATAACAACTGAATACCTATCTAAATGAAAATATGGGTCGATGCCGACGCTTGCCCCGTCGTGATTAAAGAAATCTTATTCCGAGCAGCAATACGTACACAAACTACGGTCATGTTGGTTGCGAACCAATCTTTAAAAGTCCCTCCTTCTCCATATATAAAATCGATTCAGGTTTTGAAAGGGTTTGACGTGGCCGATAATGAGATTATCAGGCAGTCACAAAACGGTGATCTAGTAATTACAAGCGATATACCTTTAGCCGCCGATGTAATAAAAAAAGGGTCACTTGCGTTATCACCACGGGGAGACCTCTTCTCAAAGGACAATATCAAAGCCCGGCTTAACATGAGAGATTTTTTAGATACCATGAGAGCAAGCGGAGTAGATACTGGTGGTCCATCCCCACTAACAGACAAAGACAACAAAAAATTCGCCGATAGTCTAGATAGAATTCTCACACAGCATATAAAGTTGGTTGATTATTGAAATTTTGAATTTTTTCAATTTTTGGAAAGCAAATTTAGATTTTCTCATTTATGGTAAGCTGGATAGTTGGGCTAATGGTAAATGAATAGACTTTTGCCAAGTGCCTCACCAGAGAATCCCATTATGTATGCTCGTATTTTTGTTATAGCGTGCAGTGTCTGTTTTTTTAATACATGGAGCCTGGCCCAGTCAGCGGACACGTACCAGGTACCGAAAACAGAGCACGGTCAACCGGACTTGCAAGGTACCTGGAGTACCAGGTTCAATACACTGCTGGAACGCCCCGGGGGTCTCCCTCTTGTACTATTGCCAGAACAGGCAGCAGGGTACGCTGAGGTAATTACCCAAGGGTTGGCGGGAAATGATGATCCTGATATCGACCTTTTTGGACCACCGCAACTTGCCATGGTAAAGGGGGAATATCGTAGCTCCGTAATCGTATATCCTGAAAATGGCCTGCTACCTTATAACGAACTGGGCGCTAGAATTTCTGCCCACAGTTATTTTGAGGGTTTGGGTTTCGATCACCCGGAGCAGAGACCTGGTGTTGAGCGCTGCGTAGAGAGCTGGGGCTCTCCTCCCATGCGCTTTTTTGCGTATCAGTTGTTCCATGGAATTGTTCAGACCTCTGACAAGATTGCGATTATTAGTGAAGAAAGCGTGCCGCTCCGTGTCATTCATATGGATGGGCAAGAGCGACCAGATGCGATAAGAAGCTTTGAAGGGCATTCCATCGGCCGCTGGGAAGGGGATACCTTAGTAGTAGAGGTCACTCATTTCAGTGACACTAATCCAGAACGCGCTAATATGGGTCGGCCAATGTTAATAAGTGGTGATGCCCACATAACGGAGCGGTTTTCTCGGGTATCGGAAAGTGAGTTGTTTTATCAGTACACGGTTGATGATCCAGTGTATTACACGGAGCCTTGGCGCGGCGAATTCTCATTCACCCAGGACGAGAGTGGACATATTTACGAGTACTCATGTCATGAAGGTAATTACAGCATGGTAGGCGCGCTTCGCGGCGCGCGAGTCCAGGAGGCTCAAGCTAAGAAGCTAATTGAAAAACCTTAATAGATTTCACAATACCCGTAAGAAATAACACATGAAAAATGTTCTCCTAGCCCATCATAGCTAGTGAATAACAGGACTATGTAATACTATTCTAGACGAATGGTTAGGCGTTTTAGAGGGGCATGTGGGAGGTCAGATGGAATTGGAGACACTGACTTTGGAATGTGCTGTTTACAAAGCTGAATAGCCAAAAATAAACTAAACAAATTGAGGTATAAATGAATGAAAAATAAATTTGCCCTGTTTTTTGTACTCCTTTCGCTAATTCCCGTAGCAAATGCTCAGGAGAGTGAAGCCTTTACTCAAATGAAGAAGATGCTGGGAACTTGGGAAGGCACGGTCACTTCTAGTGATGGCACGGTTATAGAAGCGACTTCTGAATTTAAATTAATTTCCAATGGGGGCACTATCATAGAAAGTATAGTAGAAGATGGTGTAGAGATGGCAACGACTTATTCAGATAAAGATGGTGAACTGGTCGTAAAGCACTATTGCGGACTTGGGACAGAGCCTGTTTTCGAGGCCGCTTCTGTTTCTGGGTCTGGACTAAGTCTCACTCTTGTCTCTAATACGGGTTATACAGAGGGGCAGGATGATTTCGTAACTTCTATTACATATCAAAGTAACCAGTCAAATCCTGACTCTGTAACTGTTCTTTCAACAGTTTCTCAGCAGGGTGCAGAAATTTCTAGAAGAGCCATGCTTAACAGAGTTCAATAAACGTAAAAGATAGCCCGCCGGATTGAACACTGTCTGAAAGAGGATTCGGGACATTTCTTAGGTTGAAGGGGCCGGGTTGCCGGCTCCTCCCCTAACACCCTTTCTAAAAACTTAACACTGATTCTGCTTCGCCTTTAACTGCCTTCACCAAAGCCTTGATGTATCCCCGATTGCACCTACTTACTCCTAATATTCCGCTTATTTAGATGATTCATTCTGAGATAGTCTGAAAATAGTCATTGACGTGGAAATAACGACCCTGTATGGTGCCCGCTGCTTGAAACTAAGCACTCTATTTATTTACCCATTTCGAAGTATTCTCTGTAACACCTCGTCCTGTAGTCTATAAGTACGGCCCAATTTCTAGCACGAACTCACCACCCGCCTAATTCTTGGCTGTTGGTGTCATTAATTTTTTTACAGGATATTAATATGTCTGACAAAATTACAGGAACCGTTAAGTGGTTCAATGAAAACAAAGGCTTCGGTTTTATCGAGCGTGAATCTGGTGCAGATGTGTTTGCACATTTCAGCGCAATCGAAAGTTCCGGTTACAAAACACTGGCTGAAGGCCAGCGTGTAGAATTTATCGTCACCCAGGGTCAGAAAGGACCTCAGGCCGAAAATATCGTAGCCCTTTAAATTCTATAGCTTGTTAGTCTTACAAGACGAAACCGGCTAAATTGCGCGCCTCTGCAGCTTTTCTAAATGGCGTAGCAATGCGCATTCATTGATGGTATCGCTCTTTAGGTTTGGACCGATACCATCAAATGATTTGCGGGCGCAGAAAATCATCCATAAAGGTCGTACTCAAGTCCTGTCTGAGTTAATCCAACCAAATCAATATTGGTGGTATTCAAACTATGATCAGCAGCAGCAACAGCCAGCTCAGCAGCAGTATATGTACCGTTATCAATGAGAGCCGAATATTGAGGTAAATTGTCCGCTGGAGTTGGTGGGCCAACTATATTTGACCAGAGTAGATCGACGACCGACGATGAGCTTGGGTTAGCACCTAGAACCACATCCAGGGCCACTTGCATCAAATCCTCATAGCTCATACCACCGTCAAGGAAATAAAGTCCTGCACCAACGTAGACCTTATTAGAAACTCCCTCCGCTCCGAGAACCACGGCTAATAGCTTTGCTGTCTTTCCGGCATTACCATCTAGATCAAGCGCAACATTCGTATTGGCAAATTGAAGGCGCTCAATATTACGCAACGTATCTGTTTCATTACCTGAGACTACATTCCATGCAGTTCCTAACTGAATGGTTCCACCACTTGAACCGTAATCAACGAAGTTACTTAGAGAGGCTTCATCAAAATTCACGGTGTATACAGCAGTATCTATTCCCTCAGCACCATCTAAACTGTCGCTTCCCTTACCACCAGTAATCAAGTTGTTTAATTCATTACCTATAAGGTGATCGTCAAAGTTTGAACCGATTAAATTCTCTATTTTAGTACCGAAATTAACAGTTATCTGTCCATTTGAAGTAATCGTGTCGGCCTTAGCTTCTCCTTTAAAGCCCCAAAAACCGGGTTCAAGGTAGACAGTGACTTTTTCTTCGGTACCAGATGCATCAATGGTATCTGTCCCAGCGCCATCCCAGATGAAGTTGGCGTTAGCGGAATTAAAGGTGTAGGTGTCGTTACCGGCCCTTGAAGCTGGGTTGGGGCCATAAAGATAGTGAAGAGCGGCGATGTCCAGCGGACTGTATCTAATATAGTAGTCATTCGGTGAATAATTATAAGACATCACAGACCAGTCAGCCCGGTCTTCATTTCCCTGAAGGTAAGGAGGAGGGCCTACATCACCGCTAACGTTCGCTTCATCAAAAGGGTGCTTTAGGCCTAGAGAATGACCTATTTCATGCATCCACAGATAAGCCGCATATTCACCTTGCCTTGGTTGAAGTGAGCCGGTTTTAGCAGACCCATCGTCCCACTCTTTGTCCACATACACATCACTTCCCGAGCTACTCGAAGAAGGGTATTTGCCGTATGCCCCCGCGTTATCTTGACTATTATTTGCAAAAGAAAAGGTATTAACAGCGTCAATATTAGTTACTTCGGTAAAAGTAATGTCAACTATTGAAGCGATGTATTCAAATACGGAACGAGTAAATATTCGTTGAGCAGCATTAAAAGACTCCCAATTATTAGAATCCTCAGGATCGTCACTGGCGTAATCCGGAATTGTGTCCGGGAACCCGAAATAAAAAGTTTTAGTAACTCCTAGCAGAGATGAATAACGTGCCGCATATTCAGCTAGTAAAGCACTTATCCAATAAGGCAGGGCCTGGACACCTGCCGTATAAGTTACATTCTCAATAAACGAAGGAATTTTAACGAAATCGACATTGACTATCCCCGTATCGTTGCCATCTGAATCCCAAAGATAAAAAGTTTTGCTATTAATGATGTAAGTATCATCACCGTCACCACCCCATAAATAATCGAAACCTATTCCGCCTTCTAAGGTGTCATTGCCATCGTAACCATACAGCTTGTCATCACCCTCACCTCCTTTAAGCAAATCATTCCCGTTTCCTCCATAAATAGTGTCGTTGCCTTCTCCTCCATGCAAAAGATCCGATCCTCCATATCCCCTGATTTCATCGTCCCCTCCATAACCATAAATGACATCATCTTCTGATGTTCCGTATAGGGATTCGGATAACTGTGTCCCGGAGATAATTGGCATAGTTTTAGAATAGAGGATGAGTGGGATATTTGCTAATTCAAGCCTTATCATCCCACTTTCACTGTTTGATTCCGCATTGGTCTATTACATACTATCAATATGAGGTCTCATCTAACTCGAGTATGCTTTCACGGTGGTGTCTAATTAATGCCTAGGCGCGATATAGTGAAATATGGACTTATTTCTTTTTTGTGTTTGATTCTTTGCGCGTGCCGCAATACTGATATACCCAATTGGCCATCGGTATTGCCCGAGCAACACTATTTTGTTTCCGCTTATCAATCTGACATCGGAAATAAAGCAGCTCAGTCTCAACAAGAATATTTGCAGTGGGTTTTAAGCTTTTATGAAGGGAATCTAGTGATAACAACAGGTTGGTTATACGTTCAGAGTTTAGTCGTCAGGAGTGCCCAGCCAGAACTCAAAGAAGAACTAGAATTACATCTTACTACTCTGGGAGGAAAGATAGCCGCCGAATGGGCAAAGGCAAACGAACACCGTACTATCGATAGCCGTATGTTAGGTATTTGGGGATCTGTGTTACAGCTGGCAGAGGGGCCAGAGCAACAGCAGGAGGCAATTCAGCTCATTGGTGAGGACGTCAATGAGCTCTTGGAGAAAGAGTTGTTAGCAGCAGAGATTCAGGATGTTCGCTATGAACAACGCTTAGGACTCCGGCTTTTTGATGGCTTATAGTTTGTTTTGCTTCTGATGGCGTAATTTTTTGTGCAACATTATTCTTAAAAATAGTTAGGTACTTTGAAACTCGCAAACTATTAACACAAAATTGCTAGAACGATGTGGTACATTTGAGGAAACAGCCTGGACGCTTGATTTAAAACCTATATAAAAGAACATTGCTTTCAGAAAAAAATCAGGAGGCTCGAGATGAAGCAACATGGAAAGAAATTAATTTGGACGTTAGTGCTCTCAAGCCTGGTTGCGGGAACGACCCTATTGAATTTGGCGTTGGCCAATGATAGCTGGAAGCTCGGCCGCACCATTAATGGACAACCTGATTTACAAGGAGTATGGGCTAATAATTCGATCACACCGATTGAACGACCAGAAATGTTTGCCGATCGGGAATATCTCAGCGACGAAGAAATGCAGTTTCTCGAGCGAAGAATGTCTGAGCTAACCGCTGGTGGGGGGGACGCGCTATTTGGAGAGAGCGTGTTGGACGCCGCGTTTTCTGGGAATGAGTCATCCAGGGATGTCCAGACAGGAAATTATGATCAGCAATGGATGGTAGAGCGGACGCTGGACAACCGCACTTCGCAGATAATCGATCCACCGGATGGCCGCTTTCCAGCCAGAACTCCGGAAGCCATAGCTCATGGTAGAGAGCGTGCAGCCTACCGGCAGGAGCATCCTGCCGATTCCTGGCTGGATCGGTCTTTATCCGAGCGTTGCGTACATCGAGGAGTACCAAATCTCCGGCCCGGGTATAACAGCTATTGGCAAATCGTCCAGTCTAGAGGTTATATCACTATCATTCAGGAGATGTTTCACGACGTGCGCATTATTCCTCTAGCAGACATGCCAGATCTACATGAGGATATCCGGCTATGGAATGGCAGCTCTCGTGGTTACTGGGATGGAGATACCTTGGTTATTGATACCGGGAATATTAATGAGAAAAGTGATCCGGGGCTGAATACAGAAGCGAGGGTGTATCAGGAGAGGCTGACCAGAATCAGCGAGACTGAACTACAGTACGATTTCATTGTCCATGATCCGGGAACTTTCACCACCGACTACACACGCAGAATCATCTTCGGGTATTCCAACGACAAGATATATGAATATGCCTGCCATGAAGGCAACTACGGCATGATGAATATTCTTTCCGGTCATCGTATCGAGGAAGCCAGAACAGAGGCTAACGACTAACTGGTATTGGCTTAGCCGTCACAGCCTGGCAACCATCATTGGAGATTACTTGAGACTAAATACACAAGAAAAAGCCCAGAATTACTGGGCTTCTAGGGCTTCTTGGGATTTGGTGGGACTATTGTTTGGTAGCTATGGGTTCTACTGAGTAGTACCTATAAGCCCTTGTTATATAACATTATTTAATTTATTTATCTTTGATATACCGTCACATTGTTTTGTCACCCTAGTGTTTGACCCCCACCCCCTAGCTTTCTATATCCGCTACCTACCAGACCCCACCCCCTTTCACCAGACAGGTCTCCTACTATCTAAGTAATACTAATCTGCTCGAATGATGTGGTAGATTTGGAGAATAAAAAAAGCACTACTCCTTACTTTTATGTATGGTGGCCCAGCAATGGGTCGCACTGAGTTGATTGTAGTCATGATATCTCTGCGCGTATTTACCCTGACCTCAATTTTATCGCCAAGAGACAGTAATGATAAAACTGCGGTATGTTAACCCTGCACCCACTCATCTCAATAGCCTCTACCGACAGGAATCGTCATGAACTTCGATATACCACAGGACCTGCAAGATTATCTGCAAGAGCTGGATGAATTCATCGAGCAGGAAATCAAACCCCTGGAGCAGGAAAATGACAATATCCGTTTTTTCGATCACCGCCGTGAGGATGCGCGGACCGATTGGGACAAGGACGGCCTGCCTAATGAGCAATGGGAAGCACTGTTGGCCGAAGCCAGAAAGCGGGCCGATGCCGCCGGGCATTATCGCTATCCTCTGCCAGCGGAGTACGGCGGCAAGAATGGCAGTAATCTGGGCATGGCGATTATCCGGGAACACTTTGCCTCCAAGGGTTTAGGCCTGCATAACGATCTACAGAATGAGCATTCCATCGTCGGTAACAATGTCGGCCTACTGTTAATGCTTGCCTATGGTACCGAAGCGCAACAGGAAGAATGGCTGCCCTTGATGTTGGAGGCCAAACGCAGATTTGCCTTCGGCATTACCGAGCCGAATCACGGTTCAGATGCCACCCATATGGAAACAACCGCGGTGCGCGAGGGCGACGGCTGGCGCATTAACGGTGAGAAGACCTGGAATACCGGTATCCATACTGCACCCTATGACATGGTGATGGCGCGTACCAGCGGTGTAGCAGGTGATGGCCACGGCATTACTGCGTTCCTGGTTCCCACCGATGCGAATGGCTTCAAGGTGGAAGAGTACCTGTGGACCTTTAATATGCCCACCGATCACGCCCGTGTTTCATTAACTGATGTTTTGGTGGATGAGTCGGCGGTGTTCGGAGGCGAGGGGCTTGGCTTGCAAGTCGTGCAACATTTCTTTAACGAAAATCGTATTCGCCAGGCGGCGTCGAGTCTGGGTGCGGCGCAATATTGCATCAACGAATCAGTGGACTATGCTCAGAAGCGGGCGCCGTTCGGTAAACCGCTGGCGGTGAATCAAGGTATCCAGTTTCCGCTGGTGGAGTTGCAGACCCAATGCGAGATGCTGCGGGCACTGATACATAAGACGGCCTGGCAGATGGATACCATCGGCAACTTCGCCGTTTCCGATAAAGTGTCCATGTGTAATTACTGGGCAAATCGCCTGTGTTGCGAGGCGGCCGATCGCGCAATGCAGGTGCACGGCGGTCTTGGTTACTCCCGTCACAAACCATTCGAGCACATCTACCGTCATCACCGTCGTTACCGTATCACTGAGGGTGCCGAGGAGATTCAAATGCGCCGAATCGGCGGTTACATGTTTGGCTTTATGAACCAGCGAGTGCCAAAAGGCGTGAAGGAATAGTCGACAGTGTCAGAAAGTAGCGACCAGTCCATCGATGACGCCAAGCCCGAAACCGATGGGAAATTCGAAGCCAGGCTGGAAGCAGTACTGGTCCACCAACTGCCCGGCTGCGAGTCACTAATTTCCACAGAACGCCTGTCAGGCGGCGCCAGTCAGGAAACCTACCGGCTACTGATCAAAGACACAGATTCCCCGTCAGGCCAACGTGAACTGGCCATACGGCGTGCCACTGGTGGCGTGAAGACTTCGACCTCAGAGCTGGGCTATCCCGGCATCGCCACGGAGGCGATGCTGATGCAATATGCCAGAGCGGCCGGTGTACCGGAGCCGGAAATCTATTATGTGTTGACCGAGACCGATGGCCTGGGTGAAGGATTCATCATGGAGTGGCTGGAAGGGGAAGCCCTGGGTGCCAGGATAGTTCGCTCGAAACAATTCGACGCGATACGACCCACCCTCGCCTACGAATGCGGTAAGGCCATGGCACGGATTCATAACATTGATCTGGGAGCCACAGGCCTGGCCCAGGAATTGACGGTGATACCGCCAGCTAATTTTGTCCAGCAGACCTGGGACCGATACCGGGCGTTCGACACAGCACAACCCATGATCGATTACACCGCTCGATGGTTACTGGATAATCTCCCAGACAATGTCGACAGCTGCCTGGTACACAGCGATTTCCGCAACGGCAATTTTCTCTTGACGGAAACCGGTATCACTGCTGTGCTGGATTGGGAACTAGCCCACATCGGTGACCCCATGCGCGACCTCGGCTGGATCTGCACCCGCTCCTGGCGTTTTGGTGGTGCAGCACCGGTGGGTGGATTTGGCGAATACAGGGATTTGTTCAGAGGCTACGAAGAGGAATCCGGCCGCGTTGTGGACCCTGCACATGTCAGATTCTGGGAAGTATTCGGCTCGTTCTGGTGGTCAGTGGGTTGCCTGGGCATGGCGCAGCAGTATCGCAGTGGGCCTGATCGCACCGTAGAGCGTCCCGCCATCGGCAGGCGCTCATCGGAATGCCAAGTGGATTGCGTCAACCTGCTGATCCCCGGTGAAGTAGCTCTAATCCCGATGCCAATCTCAAGCGAGACCGAAGACCTGCCGCGCGCAGACGAACTACTCAGCAGCGTGCGAGACTACCTGCGTCAGCAAGTGATGGAGGCGACCGCAGGCAGACTCAATTTCCTCGCCCGGGTGGCGGCGAATTCCCTAGACATTGTGCAAAGGGAAATGGCCATTGGCTCAGAGCATTTGGCGCAGGAAGAGAGCCGACTGCAACAATTCTTTGATAGTGAAGACAACCTGTTTAATCTGCGTTGGCGCTTGGTGCAGGGGCTGCGTGATGGGAGTATTGAATTGGACAGCCATGAGTTGCAGGCACATCTTCGACAGACGGTGGTGAATCGGGTCGCTATTGATCAACCTGGTTATGCTGGATTCAAGCAGGCAACAGGAGATGGATGAGAATTTGGTCGGGAAAGGTCGTACTCAACTCCCAACTGAGATATGCCAATCAAGTCAATATTGGTAGTATTCAAGCTGTGATCAGCAGTAGCAACGGGAGTCAGTAATGAAAAAGAATGTGATGGAAAAAGTCGCCGGCAACGGCCTGATCAACAGACGCCATCTGCTCGGTATGGGCCTAAGCGGCATGGGTCTAGCGGTATCCAATTCCGTGTTCGGTGCCGATGCCGGTCTGCGAATACCAGACTGGGCGAAATTTCCTGGACCAGGCCCCAGTGCCTACGGTGGACCTTCTCGCCACGCCGAGCTGCAGCGATTGGCTGGCGCTCCTAATCCTATCTATCCAGGCGGGGGTGTCTCACGCTCTCCGTTGCAGCACTTGCAGGGAATCATTACACCGAACAGTTTGCACTTTGAGCGCCACCATGCGGGCGTGCCGGACATCGACCCTGTGGGACATAAGCTGGTGATTAATGGCATGGTAAGGCAGCCGCTGGTATTTGAATACGAGGACCTACTCAAGTACCCGATGGTGAGCAAGGTGTACTTCATTGAATGTTCCGGTAATGGCAGGTCCAATACTCAAGGCATCCCAGGTGGTACTGCCCAGAGCATACATGGCCTTGTGTCCTGCTCGGAATGGACCGGCATCCCGCTATCTACGCTACTGGATGAAGCGGGCGTGTTACCGGGAGCAAGCTGGATTGCGGCCGTCGGTGCCGATGCTGCTAGTATGGGACGCTCGATTCCTATGAAAAAAGCCATTGATGACGTTCTTGTTGCGCTATTTCAGAACGGTGAGCCGGTTCGTCCCGAGCAGGGATACCCCATGCGACTGTTTGTCCCTGGCTGGGAAGGCAACATCAGTGTGAAATGGCTTACCCAGGTCAAGCTAACCAGTGCACCTGCTCAATTCCGGGATGAAACCAGCAAATATACCGACACCCTGCCGGACCGCAGCAGCCGGCAGTTTACCTTTCCGATGGAAACCAAATCACTCATCACCTCACCTTCCGGTGATATGACGCTTCCTCGCAATGGATTCTACAAAATTACCGGTATCGCCTGGTCCGGCAGCGGCAGCATAAGGCGGGTGGAGGTAAGTGCCGACGGCGGTCACACCTGGGCAGATGCTTTGATCGAAAGCGAACAATGGGATAAGGCGCTAACTCGGTTCAGTATCCCCTGGGAATGGAATCGCGGAGAGGCGATACTGCAGAGCCGGGCGACCGACAGCACCGGCAATGTGCAACTTACCCGTGAAGCTGTGATAGCAGATCGCGGCACCAATGCTTTTTATCACAATCCTGGCATTCAGAGCTGGGCCGTGAACTCTTCCGGGGAAGTAAGTAATATCGCCGTATAAGAAGATTAAAACAAAGGAAAGACGGATTTATGTGACCAATTTTCTTACATTTAAATCCCTCCGACCCCTTATTTAGCAAAGGAGAAAGACCATGAAGCAACTGAAACAAATAGCGCTAATCGCCATCTTTGCGGTCATGGCAGCACCCGCGGCTGCGCAGTTCGACAACGTTGGCTCGATCAACTTCCCAACCTCGGCTACGGGAGAGGCCCAGCAGCATTTCCTGCGGGGAGTAGCGGTTTTGCACAGTTTTGGCTGGGAGCAAGCCCAGGAGCAGTTCCGAGCTGCGCAAGAGATCGAACCCGACTTCGCCATGGCCTACTGGGGTGAGACACTATCCTACAATCATCCTTTGTTTTCTGGCATGGACCCGACCGAACCACGTAAAGCGCTCCAGCGACTCGGCTCGACCACCGCAGAACGCCTCGCAAAAGCGCCAACAGAACGCGAGAAGGGATTCCTCGAGGCCGTGGAAATCCTCTGGGGCGAAGGGGAGCTGAGTGACCGCCGGCTTGGCTACATGGAAGCGATGGAAGAGTTGTATCAAAAGTACCCCGACGACCACGAGGTCGCCTCTTTCTACGCGCTGGCTGTTTTGAGTGCACGATCGGCTGCCGGTGGTGACCTGGACAATCGTATGGCGATCCGCGCCGGGACGATAGCCTTAGACATATTCAATCAAAATCCGATACACCCGGGCGCGGCGCACTATACGATCCATTCATTCGATGACCCGATTCACGCACCCCTCGCTCTCGAAGCCGCGTATCGCTATGCCGAGATCGCGCCTGCGGTATCCCACGCCCGGCATATGCCGACTCACATCTTTATCCAGCACGGCATGTGGGATCTGGTCTCTGGACACAACCAGTCCGCCTACGACGCGGCTCGGGAGCTTTGGCGGCCGGGTCAGAGCATGGGTGACGCAATCCATGCGCTGGACTGGGGTCAGTACGGCGACCTGCAGAAAGGTGACTACGAGAAGGCGCGTCTCTGGATCGAGCGCATCGAATCGATGTCCAATCAGGGCGGATTCGCCGAAGGCGGTGCCCGCGGACAAGCCGGTGCGGCCCGGGCCATGAACACTGTCGGTCTCACCCGGAATCGCTACATCGTCGATACCGAGGAGTGGCGGATTCAGGACGTCACTGAGGACTCTCCAGACCATGAGCTGTTAGCTACGGCACTCTCGGCATACCACATGGAAGATGAAGCTGCGCTCCATGCTGCCGAGCAGGAATTCAAGCGTCGCGTCGACTCTGGACAGAATGGCTACACTGCCATCATGGCGAACCAGGCCAGTGCCTTGCTACATGCCGGCATGGACCACGCTGACGTAGCAGTACGCTTCTTCGGCCAGGCTATTGAGATTATCGAGCCGATGCCTCCACCCCGTGGTTCAGCCAACCCGATCAAGCCCCTTTATGAAATGTACGGTGAAGTGTTGGTGGACCTCGGTCGCTACGAGGATGCTATCGAACAGTTCGAGACGTCCATTCTTCTCTTGCCCAATCGTCCGCGCTCTTTGTTGGGCATGGCTCGCGCCCAGGCCGCTGCCGGACAGACGGATATCGCAGCTGAGTACTACCAGAAGCTGATCGACATTTGGCAAGGCAATGACGGTTTTGAAGGTGTCACGGAGGCTCGTACCTACCTGGCTGGTAACCCAGGAGGATCATAAAATAAAAGGGGCCTATAAAATTACCCGATGGACAACGCAAGAGGACACAGCAGATGGCACGTAACCTAAAACA
>ERZ651768.686-NODE-686-length-25232-cov-8.677201_pt1 | contig 25232 bp, 26 predicted proteins | sample MGYA00514754_ERZ651768 | MGnify/ENA metagenome assembly ERZ651768
CAAACTGCTGCTAACTCTAAAGCAACTCTAGAACCTCAAACAAACTAAAGTTACTCCATGTCTGGGAGAAAAACAATTAATGATTTTCTTAGTGAAGATCTGATTGATATTACCCATTTATTGACCTTGGCGCTTGGTCAAAAAAAAGAGCAACTTTATACTGACTCAAATTACGAACTTACCAATAAAGAACTGAAAAGGCTTGATGAGCTTATCCAGCAAAGGCAGCAAGGAAAGCCTTTTGCTTATTTAAGTGGTTCACAAGGTTTTTATCATCTAGACTTCAAAGTGTCTCCCGCTACCTTGATTCCAAGACCTGAAACTGAGCTACTAATCGATATTGCAATTGATTTATTTAAACCAAACCAATTGATTGATGTTATAGACTTAGGAACTGGCAGTGGAGTGATCGCTATAACTTTAGCTGATAAATGTCCTTCGTGGCGTATAAGTGCGACCGATAAATCAAAAGAGGCATTAAAAATTGCCAAAAAAAATACAACTAAAGATATTAATTTCTATCACAGTAGTTGGTTTGATAAGCTGACTGGGAAAACTTTTGACTTAATAGTTAGCAATCCACCCTATCTAGCAGAAAATGATTCTCATCTTGAAAGTCTCAAATACGAACCTATCGAGGCATTGATTTCTGGGAAAGATGGGCTAGATGACATCAGAGAAATTATACAAAATGCTCCTAAATATTTAAATCAAGGTGGTTATCTACTTCTAGAACATAGTGATAAACAACAAAAAGAAATTGTCGAGTTATTAAAACTTTCTTTTGTTAATATTCTTACGTATCAAGATCTTAACGGTTTGGACAGAGTAATACTTGCACAGTATCTATAAAGTAAATCTTGATTAATTAGCAACTATCCTTCTCTCATTTATTCAGACTTTGAAGGCATAAGGGGAGCCTACTTTCACTCGGCTATTAATTTAGCCTCCCTCACACATCAAACGAAATTTGGGCAAGTAAACTAGCAGATTGGTACATTAAGATTCGTTAAACTAACACTTATAAGAATCTTTAAGGGTGAATAGCTAGTAATGCTGTTTCAAAATATGTGACTTTGTTGGTTATCCCACGCAGAGATGTTTATTTTTGCAGCGCATTAATTGCTTGACCTACATTTGCTGCTCCCACTCTAAGTAGGGGTAACACCTCACCCTTTAGATAATCAATATTTTTATAGCTTAAATAAGTAGCTATACTAATCGTTGCCATAACTTTATTTTCACGATTGAATATGGGAACAGCCATCGAGGCAAATCCCTCCTCTAACTCATCTACAACCAATTGGTAATCTTGATTTCTTTGACTTTTTATTGTTTTATATAAATCCTCTGCACTCGTTATACTTTTGTCAGTATGGGGTGTTATTGGAAGTGTGTGAACATATTTATACAGCTCATTATCATCCATGTGCATCATAAACACCCTGCCAGTTGCGGTATAGGCGGCAGGTAGAGTCATACCAACATTAAGAGCTTCATTTAATACTCTAGTAGATGGCACCCTCATAATACATATAGCATTTACCCCATCTAGGGTTAAAATTGAACAAGACAATTTACATTTATCTACTATTTTTTTGATTTCTTTATAGGCCATATCTGTCCAATGCAGAGAAGAAAAATAACTATAACCCAATTCTATAATTTTTGGCGTCAGTGAAAAAAAGTTATCAGTCTGATCTACATAATCTAGATACATTAAGGATCGTATAATCCGCCTAGCGCTGGCTCTTGTTATTTCGTTTTTCTTAGCAATATCTGATAATGTCATACTGCTATTCTGAATATCAAAAGATTTAATAACTTTTAACCCTTTGATAAGGGAGGCAATTACCTCTTGATTGTCATTAATGTCTGTCATTTATTTTCATTGCTATTAGGACTGCATATACTCTATTCAATATTCTCATAGGCAAGTCCAACATATTGCTGTGCGATAATCTTTCTACCTGCTTCTGAATTTAGGAAGTACTTAATTTCTGATAGCGTTATTTTTTGATTAAATTCATCCATATTATCTCTAAAATCGTGTGTCATATTAGTCATCCACCAAGAAAATCTAGCTGCATTCCAAACCCTTCTTAATGCTACATCTGAATACTTCTCAATGCATTTTTTATCACCCTCTCGATATACTTTAGTTAAAACTTGATAGAGAACTGCAACATCAGAAGCTGCAAGATTTAGTCCTTTTGCCCCAGTTGGTGGGACAATATGTCCCGCATCACCCACTAAAAATAACTTGCCATATTGGAGTGGCTCACAGATAAAAGACCTAAGTGGAGCAATACTCTTTTCTATGCTCGGCCCCGTAATTAGGTTATTAGCTATGCTTTCAGGTATCCTTCTACTGAGCTCTTCCCAAAAAGCTTCATCTGACCAATTCTCAACTTTGTCTGTATTAGAAACTTGGATATAATACCGTGACCTTGTTGCTGACCTCATGCTACATAGAGCAAAACCTCTATCACTATTGCAATAAATAAGCTCGTCGTTGGCAGGCGGTGTTTCCGATAGTAGTCCTAGCCATCCAAAAGGGTAAGTTTTTTCATACTCCTTTTTAGCAGATTGTGGAATTGTATGTCTTGAGACACCATGGTATCCATCGCAACCAGCAATATAATCACACTCTAGCCTATAATCAATGCCGTCTTTGCTATACGTAACGTAGGGTATTTCTGATGTCACTTCATTAGGCTTAACGTTTTGCGCCAGATAAACAGTCTCCAAATTAGTACCTTCTCTACCATTCATTAAATCTTCAGTCAGATTAACTTGGCCATAGATAACAACGCTATCTCCGCCTGTTAGCTTAGTAAGTTCTATTTTTACTCGTTCATCGTTAATCGCAATCTCAACGGCATGGTGTGGTATGCCGTATTTGTCTATGTTATGAGATACACCAGCTTCTCTAACAAGGTTTACAGCTCCTGTTTCTAGCACCCCAGCTCTGATTCTTGAAAGAATGTGCTCCTTGGATGTTCTTTCTATAATTATATTATCTATGTTTTGTTTAGCCAGTAGCTGACCTAGCAAGAGACCAGATGGTCCCGACCCTATTATTGCAACCTGTGTTTTTATATTTTTCATAAATATATTTCTATCAATATTGATTAAGAGTTATTTAGAACCTGCTCCAACTGCTCCAAAACCTTCATGGCGCTTAGTGCTTGCCGTACGCTTGCATTTGGTTCACGGCTATCCTTTATGGCAGCTATAAATTCTCTGTCCTGCAACTCGATTCCGTTCATCGATACCGCCACCTTGCTCACGTCAATTGGTTTTTCGTAACCATCAACCAAGTCATCATAACGCGCAACAAATGTGCCATTGTCACAAATATATCTAAAGAATGTTCCAAGTGGTGCGTCGTTATTGAATGATAAAGACAATGTACAGATTGCTCCGGACTCACTTTTTAGTCCAATACTCATATCCATAGCGATTCCTAATTCTGAATGGATAGGTCCCTCCATAGCCTGAACTTGTATAATTTTTTCGCCTGTCTGATAAGAAAACAGATCAACCGTATGACAAGCATGATGCCATAATAGATGGTCAGTCCAACTACGAGGTTGTCCTAGGGCGTTTAGATTTTTACGACGGAAAAAATATGTCTGAACATCCATCTGCTGAATATTTAATTCGCCTTTGTTTATTTTATTTTTTATCCATTGATGACTCGGATTGAAGCGTCGTGTATGGCCAGCCATAGCCACTAAACCAGTTTCCTTCTGAACTTTACAGACGTCTTCAGCGTCTCTTATATTATCAGCCATCGGTATTTCAATCATGACATGTTTTCCTGCACGCATAACTGCTATTGCCTGTTTCGCATGAATAGGGGTGGGAGATGTAATAATAGCTGCTTCAACTCCAGGTTGCGATAGACCTTCATCGAGATTTAATGTCCAGTGAGGTATGTTAAATTTTTCAGCTGTTGCCTTAGTACTAGAATCCGAACCACCAACAATACTGACAACCTCAACATCATCTATATTTTGCAATGCTTCTAGATGTTTATGTCCAAAAGCCCCTTGTCCAATCATTAACAATTTCATTATTATTTTTTCCTTTATTAATATTATAGATTTTCTAGCACTAAATGCCCTACTGCTGTGTTAGAAGCAGGTACATGATAAAAACGATGTTTTACATTTATATCCTTATCTAATGCACCACGCATTACCATCCACATAACGAGTTCAATTCCTTCTGATCCTGCTTCTCTTTGATAACGAATATGTGGTTCCAATGCTAAGTTGTCGGCATCATCAATTATCCGATCAAGGAACTCGTTGTCGAATTCCTTATTTATAAGGCCAGCACGTGGACCTTGTAGTTGATGACTCATACCTCCAGTGCCCCAAATTTGAACATTTAAATCACTATCAAAACTGTCAATTGCACTCCTTATTGCCCTGCCCAAATCATAACAACGCTTTCCAGATGGAGGTGGATATAAAACTACGTTAACTGCAAGCGGAATTACTTTACATGGCCACTCCTCAGGTTGTCCGAATACTAGAGATAAAGGTACAGTAAGGCCATGATCTACATCCATTTTGTTGACAATAGTGAGATCAAAGTTATCTTGAATAACTGATTGGGTTATATGTGCCGCTAATTCAGGATGTCCCTTGACTGTTGGAACAGGGCGTGGCCCCCAACCTTCATCGGCAGGATTGAACTCTTCTGCACAACCTATAGCGAAAGTAGGAATTATATTCATATCAAATGCAGAAGCGTGGTCATTATAAACCAACACAATTACATCTGGTTTCTGCTCCTTTACCCACTTCTTTACATATTTGTATCCATCAAACAACGGCTTCCAATAAGGCTCTAAGGTTTTACCTGTATCAATGGCTGCACCTATTGCAGGTACATGCGATGTTGCTACACCTGCAGTTATCCTTGCCATTATTCTTTCTCCTCTATATACATATTACCCTCTGGAGAGCGTCCTCCTGCAAGCATCATGTTAGCGTATTCTTTTGCACTGACCCCAGTCATACTAGCTGCAGCAACTTGAAAACTCAAACCGTCAGTTGAAAATATTTTTGCAAGGAAGTATATATTGCCACCCAATGCTATCATCTCGTTATAGTCTCGATTTAGAACCGCCTGTCTTTGGTCTTGAGTCATTGACCATTCTTGAAGATATGCAAGTTCATCCTTCTTGAAACGTTCACGATTAGCAGACTTCATCAACGACATAGCAAACTGATTGAGATGATATCCTTTACGAGCCATGTCTGCATCGAAAATAATAGTCCCTGGAATAGACTGATAATCCCTTTTCTCGCTCATAGTAAACCTACTTCAAGTAGTCTATTATCCAATCGGCTGAATACTTTGCGAGCATTGCCAGAAAATAACTGTTGTTTTTTATCATTATCCAAAGCACTATCATCGATATACCTCTTTGTATCATCAAAGTAATATCCAGTTGTCGGGTCTACTCCACGTACTGCTCCAATCATTTCAGATGCAAATAGAATGTTATCAGTAGGAATAACATCCAGCAGAAGGTCAATACCCTCTTGATGATAAACACAGGTATCAAAATAGATATGACGATCAATAATCTCATTTAGATTAGAAAGTCCTATCATATCTGCTAAGCCCCTAAATCGACCCCAATGATATGGCACGGCACCTCCACCATGCGGAATAATATATTTCAGATCAGGAAAATCTTTGAACAATGTCTGTGACATCATGAGATGTTGAAAAGCTGCCGTATCAGCCCCTAGATAGTGGGACCCCGTTGTATCCATACAGTGGTTACATGATGCACTAACATGAATCATTGCTGGCACATCGAGTTCAGACATTTTTTCATAAATTGGATACCAGTATTCATCATCCAAACGTGGAGCCGTCCAATGCCCTCCTGATGGATCAGGACTCAGATTACATCCAACAAATCCCAACTCAGTAACACAGCGCTCCAATTCAGTGGCACTAGCTTCAATTGATGAGCCTGGTGATTGTGGCAATTGAGCACCACCAATAAAATTCTGCGGATAAAGTTCGGTAATACGATATATTAAATCATTACAATGCTCGGTCCAAAACTTACTGGTAGATTGATTGCCAATATGATGTCCCATCCAGCTAGCTCGTGGTGAGAAGATGGTTACATCCGTACCACGTTCATTTTGCAACTTTAGTTGTGCACCTTCCAAACTATCACGAATCTGATCATCGCTAATATCAATAATCCCTTTAATATGTTGAAAAAGAGGGTCAATCTCTAAATCTGCTTTCTGTTGTTCGCGATATTCACCTAGCTCTTCTGGCGCAGTAGTGTAGTGACCATGACAATCGATTATTAAATTACTATTCATTGCAATTCATCCAACGAGTCTAGATATTTGAATCCTGCCTCCTCAAGTCCTGGTCGCATGTTATACATATCCAACCCAAGAATTCCAGACTCTAACTTTTTACGTTTTTCTTCCTCAAAGGACTCTCTTTTTGCTGCTTCCTTTTGTGCTTCTTCTGCTTTAAGTCTTGGCACAACACACACACCATCATCATCGGCAACAATAACATCTCCAGGAATAATGCTCTGACCTGCACATATAATTGGAACATTAACTGAGCCTAGAGTATTTTTTACTGTTCCTTTAATAGAAATAGATTTTGACCATACCGGAAAGTCCATTTCTTTTAAAACACGTGTGTCACGAACCCCAGCATCAATAATTAAGCCTCGCACCCCCTTAGCTTGTGCTGAGGTAGCCAACAAGTCACCAAAATATCCATCTCTACATGGTTTAGTTACACCTACAACAAGAATATCACCTGGCATACATAATTCAATAGCGACATGTATCATCCAGTTGTCCCCAGGTTGTGCAAGGACAGTTACTGCACTGCCAGCTATACAAGAACCGGAGTAAATTGGCCTTATATATGGGTCTAGGTTGCCAATTCTTCCTTGAGCTTCATGCACTGTTGCTGTTCCTATAATACCTAAATCATTAATAACTTTTTCATTAGCACGATCAATATTTTTTATCGCAACACCTTGTACTGTATGTGTATTCATAATATCCTTCTATTTATTGTAATTATTATTATACAAAACCATATAATCTGCTTGGATTATCCACTAAGATTTTTTTTTGAAGCTCTGTATAAGGGGCGATTAGTGGTATCAAGTCCAATAAATCAGCATCATTTGGCATGAATTTTTTTATATTTGGATGTGGATAGTCAGTTCCCCATAAAATTCTATCAGGTGCTACTGCAATCAACCCTTGAGCATAAGGAATCGCGTCATAAAAAGGCGGTGCTTGTGTAATTCTTTCCGCGCCACATACTTTTATCCACCAATTTGTTTTGTGCATAAACTCTAGTAATATTTGATATGCTTCTTGATGAATTCCCTTGTCTGCAGGAACTCTTCCCATATGATCTACCACAATAGGCAATCTGAATTTAGTAAAAAAATCTGCATATTGTAGAATATCTTCAGCATTCACATGAATTACTAAATGCCAATTAAGCTCCTCAATTTTACTAATCACTTTCTCCATCATGTTAAGATTTGGAGCGCCTCCTAAATGAGAAACAAAATTAAACCTAACCCCCTTTATGCCGTTATTATTTAGATATTCAAAGTCATCTTTGGTGAAAGAATCGTCTGCTATACAAATCCCTCTATATCTATTAGGACTTTTTTGAATAGCATCAATCATTGCTCTGTTATCAGTGCCATGACAGCTTGCTTGAACTATAACAGCTCTACTTATACCAAGTTTGTTGTGCATTTTACGTAAATTTTCTTCGGGAGCATCCGGTGGCCAATACGTTGCCTTTTGGGAATAAGGAAATACATTATGGGGGCCAAATATATGGCAATGAGAATCACAGGCATTTTTCGGTGTTTGATAAGATGGCGTCTTAGTATTGTTATCTGGCGCCATACAAGTTTTTTTGTTCATTACTCTCTCAGACATAAAGTTAATTTAATTATTTTCATAAGGATAGGCTTTACCTTCGCTTATTAGTCTTGCTGTTCTGACAATACCGGCACTATGTATAGTTGGTTCTTTTTCGCTTAATTGATACGCCAGATTGACCTCAAATGAACCACTAGGATGCTCAACTATAAGCTTTGCACTTTCTTTTTCAGTTGTAATTTCACAAATACCATCAGTAATGCATCCAGAATAGAGGCAAGCACTTGCAACTGAGACAGCACCCAAAACACCGATTGCGCTATGACATTTGTGTGGGATAAAGGTTCTAGTATTGATATTTCCACTGCCTATTGGTAAAGAAATAAGGCACATTTTAGGTATGGATTTATCGCTAACATCATCCAAGTTCATCATGTGGCCAGCTTTGATTCTAATCTTTTCTAACTTTTGTTTTAATAGCAAATCATTATTCAACTCTTCGCAACTTTCATAACCAGTTTTTTTTAGTTCCTCGGCCTTTATTAAGACAACTGGCATGCCGTTATCAATGCAGGTAATGTTTATGCCATCTATTTGGTCCTTTTTATTTCCTGTTGGGAATAAAGACCCACAGATTGATCCAGATATATTTAAATAATTACATATGATGGAGGCAGACGTTCCATCAACACCATCAATTTTTGTCTCACCTGTAGTTTTCAAAATCCCGTTAGGTGTTTGCATAATAAGTTCGCAAACACTACCACTATTAAGCATCTTAACTTTAATCTTTGTTGTAGGATGGGTTGTACTAATAATATTATTTTGAATAGCGAATATCCCAACTCCTGCCAAAATATTTCCACAGTTTGGAGCAATATCTACTCTACCTTGTCCAACAACTACTTGCATGAAAAGATAATCAATATCAATACCTTTTTCGGTTGATTTATTGATTATTGCTACCTTGCTAGTTAATGGATTGGCACCGCCTAGGCCATCTATTTGTCTTTCATCTCTTCCAACAATATCAAGAACAACGGTATCTCGTATGTCGGCGTCACTTGGCAAATCTTTTTTATTAAAGTAAATGCCTTTAGAGCTTCCACCTCTTATCTGCATATACGGTATTGAAATATTTTTCATGTGTTATTTTCGTTTTACATATGTTCGTATAGTGAACATATGTTCTTAATTATACTATAAAATAGAATTAATTAACATAATAAATATTTATTAACCTAAAATCAATATTATATTTGTACAAATGTTCTCTATACGAACAATTATATATACAAACAATATAATGAATATTCGATTTAGGCTAGTGCCCTCAGCTGTTCAATCAGTTGTTTTCTAGTATTGGTTGGAAAATTAGACAAAGCTTGTTGTTCGCTATTTTTAGCAATTTGCAGCAGTCTGGCAACTTTTTTTCTTCCAGCTTCGGTTGCGCTTACAGTGTGCCCATCGTAGTCCAGCCAGCTTAGCGACTGTAAACTTTCAACTGCCTCTCTTGCCTCACGTTGGCCGCTTAAGATGCGAAAATGCAGACGTGACATATCGACTTGATCTTGATCATACAAGTTAGCCAATATGCGCCAACCTGTAACGCTAAGACCCGCTTCTTCCACAGCTAGGTAAAGAACATCTGCAAGTTGCTTGCGAGCTGCCGATAAGTGGTAGAGCAGTAAATCATCGACCGCACTTCCCACGCTATCCAAACCATCACTGACTTGTGGCGGCGGTGCTAGCGCTTCCGCAGTGGCATAACTGCCACCAGCGAATACCAGCCCACGCTTAGGGCTACTGGTAAAAGATTGCACTTCAGCGACAATAATCGCATGATCGCCCCCTTCATAAACCGCCCAAGCGCTACATTGGAATTGGCAAATTGCCCCCTTAAGCATATGACAACCTCCTAGACCAAATTCACTATCAATGCCTGAGAATTTGTCGTTGCCCTGCTGGGCAAATTTGTTCGATAATTGAACCTGATCGGCGCTGAGTACATTGATGCAAAAATGCTTGCCTTCGATAAATGCCTTGGCGCCATGTGCATCGTGAGCCACCGACCAAAGCACCAATGCTGGATCTAAGGATACTGAATTAAAGCTGCTTGCAGTCATGCCAATGGGCTCGCCGTCAGCGTCACAAGTGGTAATGACCGTTACCCCGGTGGCGAATGTGGCTAGCGCATTTCTAAATTGATTTGCATCAAAACCTGACATCCTGCACTCCTAGTCCAACATTGCCTCAACTTTAGCAATCATTTCGTCTTTTGGGTAAATGTCGAAATAACCTGCTGCCATTATCGCTGGCGGGCCAAAGAAGAAACGCTCGTAAAGACACTGACGACCAGCAAAACCCGAAACCGCCGCATCATGCGCTAAGCGAAAAAGCGCAACTCGGTCTTTAGCATCTAGGTTGGCAACTTGAAAGTATTGCTCTACATCACCAGCAATTGCATTGCTAAAATCAAGCTCACAAGGCGTGGCCATTAAAGAGCTGGAACCCAATAATTGTACCAATTCAAGCAGGCGCGGGTAGATGCGTGGCATCGTATTGCGTGCAGTGTCCAAAGGTCTCCGCAAGGGTACAAAATTCCCCCACTTATCTTCATGTGCTTGGTTCTCACCTGCAAACAACATAGCACGCTGCGCTTCTGCAATCCACATAGCTTCAGCAATCATGCCCTTGGTTCCAATATCATTGTCGCGGTTAGTGGCTTTCGCCATAGCGCATAACAAGCCAACGAAAAATTCAGCTTTGGCGAGCTTACCACACACAACTTGATGCATCATATGCACCACGGCATTTGTTTCAGCGAAAGAAACATTACACTGTAGGGGATCTCTGTACATAAAAACTCTTTCCCAAGGCACAAGGACATTGTCAAAAACAACAACAGCGTCCATTTCCTCAAACCGAGAGGACAAAGGTGCATCAAAGTTAGATTTGCCATGATCGTAAGGATCGCGACAAATCATTTTCAGACCTTTTGTGGCGATAGGAATAACAAAAGCAAAGGCAAAAGGGACGTTATCTGGACTCGCTTTAAGAAGTGTTGAAGGAAAAACCTCAATCTCATCGGCAGTGGGGCCAATCGTGGCAAGCAGTCTTGCCCCCTTGACAACTATGCCTGCATCCGTTTCTTTAACCACATGAAGAGCAACTTCATCGGTGAACTTGCCTTGCTTGGCCAGATCAAAATTCTTTTGCGGGTTGACCAAAGTGTGGGTAAGAACCTTGTCACCCTTTCTAATTTCATTGTAGAAGTTGACCATATTTTCTGAAAAATTGGTCTCGCCTTTACCCAGAAAAGCATTGGCTGCAGCGAATGACATAACTGATGCATTCTTGTAGTCAGGTGTACGGCCAAGCATACCGGCAGACCAGCTTGCCCACTCGTAAAATGAAGCGCCGCGTCGTTTAACATCCTTCTCTGACTTAGGGATTAAAAACGACGTGGCACAACGGTCACCGTCTTCATCCAAGTAAGTTATTTTGTCTTGATATTTGGGGTTATGTTGGCGATCCAAAAACTCGCCTAAAGTGTGCGCACCACGACATACTGCCGGATGCTTTGTGACGTCTTCAATGCGATCGCCATTGATCCAAATCTCACGATCATCGCGTAAGCCATCCAAATACTCTTTGCCGGTGCGTATACCCATAGTTTTTCTCCTATAAATGACTGGAAAGCAGTCCTTTTCAACCTTCCTAAACAGCGAATTATTCGCAAAAATCCTTTAATGTCTATGTTAACTCAAAGTTACTTTTAGATACATAAAATCTAATATAAATAATAATTATGTATCATTTTATAATTAACATTGCCAACCTTCACCTCACTCTAAATGGGCAAAAAAAACCTTGAGGTCGTACCCTCCCAATACTCAAAGTACAAAACCACACCCATGGTGTCATGAACTGCCATTACAAAAATAATTGGGTTATTTAGTAATTATTGAGCTTGAGAAAAAAAGAAAATTCCTGACATAATCGAATTAATCTGTCATGATTCTGCTTTGGGATTATTAAGTTTTTGCACCAACTCATCAAGCAATTCGTACAACAATTCCATCTTCTCATAACCAAACGCATCAGTAATGTGCGAATAAAGAATCTCGGTCTCCGGTGCGATAAGTTGAAACAGCTTGTCACCCTGCTCCGTCAAACTGATGATAGATCGGCGCTGATCTTTGGTCGAAACGCGACGCAACACAAGGCCACGATTAGACAACTTTTGCACGATCCGTGTAAGACTTGGCATTAATAAAAAGCAACTTTTAGAGATTTCTGTCATCTCCAATCCATCGGATTCGTAGAGTGCACGCAACACTCGCCATTGTTGCGCAGACAAATCGTGCGCTCGTAAGTGGGGAATAAAGGTTTTCATGACCGATTCACGAGCCCTCATCAGTGCCATTGGCAGCGAATGATCAAAGTCGCGGATGTTATTAGAGGGCTTCATCCTTGACCCCGTTGCATAATACACCAACCCCCTCAACTTCCACTTCAACAACATCGCCCGGCGCTAGAAATCTAGGCGGATCAAAGCGTGCACCGGCACCATTTGGTGTACCAGTTGCAATCACATCGCCTGGTTTGAGCTCAAAGAAAGTTGACAAATAGTGAATCTGATAGGCGATTGGGAACATCATATTGGCGGTTGTGTCGTCCTGACGCAACTCACCATTGACACGCGTCTTAACGCGCATGTTTTCATATTGCTCAGGGCCGAATTGATCGGCGCTCACCAACCACGGACCTATCGAGCCCGAATGCACAAAGTTTTTGCCTTGGGTAACATTAAATTTGGCGTGTCTAACCCAGTCACGCAGCGTGCCTTCATTCATAATACTCAAGCCTGCAATATGTTGGTAGGCCTCTTCCTGTGGAATTCTTCGGCCCCCCTTGCCGATGACAACAACGATTTCGCCTTCATAATCGAGCTTGTGGGATTCGGGCGGTCGAATCAGTGGTGCGCCGTGAGCCGTCAGTGAATCTGGTGTACGCATAAAGACACTTGGATATTTTGGTGGCTCACTACCGTCTTTGTACTCTTCATTACGATTGGCATAGTTAACGCCAATGCAAATAATTTTTTCAGGATCCGTAATGGGTGGAAGTAGCTCAACTTCTGGTAATTGCAACCGAGAATCGTAGTCATCAAGGTTTAGGCCAGATATTTTGTCATCTGAAATGGCTTGCTTTAGACTTGGGCTAACCGTAGCTAGGTCAACGACAACATCATTGTCAAGCAAGGCACCCCAAGAAGACTGTTGATTATTATTAAAACTGACTAAGCGCATTAAAATTCCTTATGATTACCGGTGATAAATTGTCATAATCACCATTATAGTGAATTTATTACTTGACAAAATATTATTTAACATGTTAAATTATAATCCTTATTAAAAAGGCAATCAAAATGTCAGACTTACAACAAAACCTACAGCAAGCTAACACTTATTTGCAACGCTTTAAAGACAATACCACGGGGCACTATATTAATGGTGAGTGGACTTTGGGTACAAGTGGCAAAACCTTTACAAACATCTCGCCCGCAGACCAACAACCTCTCGGCGAGATTGCAGAAGGCGGTGAGGTTGAAGTGAATCGCGCTTGCGAAGCTGCTCAAGACGCATTCGCCGAGTGGCGAGACATAGCAGGCGCTGAGCGCAAAAAAATTCTCAACCGTTTAGCAGACAAATTGGTTGAGCGCGCTGATGAAATTGCCTTAGTTGAAAGTAGTGATTGTGGCCAAGCAATACGCTTTATGAAGCAGGCCGCAGTCCGTGGTGCTGCAAATTTTCGTTTTTTTGCTGACAAGGCTGTTGAGGCAAAAGATGGTCAAGCACTCTACCAAAGCGAGCACACTAATCTTACCGTGCGCAGTCCTATTGGCCCCGTTGGGGTAATTACACCGTGGAATACACCGTTTATGTTATCCACTTGGAAAATTGCACCAGCACTTGCTACAGGTTGCACCATTGTTCACAAACCGGCAGAATTTAGCCCATTAACAGCAGCAATTTTGGCCGAAGTGAGCGCAGAGGCTGGCTTGCCTGCAGGCGTTTGGAATATGGTTAATGGTTTTGGCGAAGTTGTTGGAAAACGCCTGAGTGAACACCCGGCCATTAAAGCCGTGGCTTTCGTTGGCGAAACTTCCACTGGTTCACGCATCATGGAGCAGGGTGCGGCGACATTAAAACGTATGCATCTTGAGTTGGGTGGCAAGAACCCAGTTATTGTTTTCGATGATGCTGATTTTGAACGCGCACTCGATGCGGTTGTCTTTATGATCTATAGTCTTAATGGTCAACGTTGCACTTCTAGCAGTCGTCTTTTGTTGCAAAGTGGCATCCGTGAACGCTTTCTTGAGGCTCTAAAAAAGCGGGTCGCAAACCTAAAAGTCGGCCATCCGCTTGACCCGAATACCGAAGTCGGCCCGCTTGTGCATACCGAGCATTTCGACAAAGTTTTAAGCTATATGGCGGCTGCAAGATCTGATGGCGCGACCATTGCAGTTGGTGGACAACGTTGCGAAGAGCTGGGTGCTGGTAATTATGTACAACCCACACTATTTACCGAGGCTAACAACCAAATGAAAGTCGCCCGTGAAGAAATCTTTGGGCCAGTACTTACTGAGATAGAGTTCGACACAGAAGAAGAGGCAATCCAAATTGCTAATGATACCGACTACGGTTTAGCAGCTTATGCATGGACCTCTGATCAGGGTCGAGCCATGCGCTTAGCACACAAAATCGAAACCGGTATGCTATGGATTAATTCTGAGAACAACCGAAACTTACCTTCGCCTTTTGGCGGTGTGAAGAACAGTGGCATTGGTCGCGATGGGGGTGACTACAGTTTTGAATTTTACATGGAAACAAAAAATGTTTGCTTTGCTCATGGTACCCACCGTGTGCCAAAGTTGGGAGCTTAATAGATGAGCTTGTATCAGACGCAAAAATTGCTCTACATGCTTAATAAAGACCCAAAGTTGCAAACGACTTTTCTTGCGGATCAAGACTCGGTTCTAAAGGACTACAAACTTAGCGACGAAGAGATTGGCGCGCTAAAAAAACCCGATATAGGCTTGCTGTATGTGCTTGGTGTTAATGGTCAAATCTTGATGCACTATGCAGCTATGTGTGGCTTTGCATGGCCCGAATACATTCAAGCGATGCGAGACGGGCTCGAAGAGCACGGCAATGTGCGAAGCGGTCTTTACGTTACTACCGACGGTAAGGGGGCGATATGAGTTTAGTGTTTGCTGGGGTTTGTAGCCACGCGCCAGGTATTACTGGACGTGCACACATGGCAGATCCAGATGATAGAGAAAGCTTTCACAACGCTTTCGACGAAATGCGCGAAGAACTTGAGGCCAGTAAGCCAGATGCTCTAATCGTGGTGGCAGCCGAGCACTTTGCTAACTTTTTTATGAACAATATGCCGGCGTATTGCATTGGTATGGCCGATGAATACGAAGGCCCAATCGAAGATCCCGAGTGGCTAGGCATCGCAAGAACCAACGCACCAGGCAACCCTGAATTGTCAAAACGTATTATTCAGCGCGTCTTGCAGGATGTCGATGTCGCCTACTCAGAAGAATGGAAATTTGACCACGGCATTAGTGTACCGTTACACTTTCTCACGCCGCGCTATGACTTGGATATTATTCCGGTCAATATTAACTGCCAAGGTCCACCGCTGACACCATTACACCGTGTTTGGGCTTTTGGAGAGGCGCTTAGAAAAGCTTGTGATGAAGCACCAGAGCGCATCGCTATCATCGGGACTGGCGGCATTTCACACTGGCCAGCAACACCCGATTCTGGAAAAATTGACGAAGATTGGGACCGAAAGTTTCTACAGCAATGGAGTGCTTGCGACAAAGAAGCGATGCTTAGTTATAGCGACGAGGAAACGTGGCGCGATGGCGGTCAAGGTGGCTTTGAGATCCGAACCTTTGTCGCAATCTCCGCAGCGACTGCTGGTCGCACTGCAAAAGTGCACTACTATCGCCCGATTCCTATTTTTGCCGTCGGTTGCACCATTGGTATCGTTGATTTGGAGGATTAAAGAATGGCGCACTTTGTTTTAGAATACTCAAGCAACATAGATTCAGAAGACTTGAATTTGCAAGGTCTATTTGCAAAACTGCACCAAAGTGCTGTTAATTGTGGCTTATTTCCACTAAAAGGCATTCGTAGTCGCGCTTATAAGGCAGAAGATTACCGCATGGCTGATGGCAATCCACAGCATGTCTTTGTGCATTTATCAGTGCTGGTGGGTACTGGTCGTAGCTTGCAAGAGAGGGAGTCAGCCGCCAAAGGTTTTTTCGCTGTTTTCGAGGCACATTTTGCACAGAGTTTTGAGAGGGGTAGTGTCGCTATGTCTTTCGAGATGCGTGAGCTTGAACCCCTCCTTAAGTATAACAAGAACAACATCCAAGATTATCTATGAAAACACTGACAGACGCCCAGATTCAGTCAGCCGCTAAGGCGCTCTATGAAGCAGAGCAGCAAGTTATTCAGATTGAGGCCTTTACCCAAACTTATCCGAATATGACGATGGATGATGCCTATGCAATCCAATCGAGTTGGGTTGCGCTGAAAAAAGCCGCGGGTGACCCGCCAATAGGCTACAAAATTGGGCTGACATCAAAAGTTATGCAGCGCGCGATGAAAATTGATATGCCGGACTACGGCGTGTTGTTGCAATCTATGCACTTTGAAGATGGCAGCAATATTCCAGTCAATCGATTTACCGACCCCAGAATTGAAGTCGAATTAGCGTTTGTCTTAAAAGACCGCTTGTTCGGTGAAAATCTGACCATTGAGGATGTTTTGGCTGCAACTGACTACGTCACCCCGGCTTTGGAATTAATATCTGCAAGAAGCTATCGCGTCCATCCGCAAAGCGGCTATACTCGAACTATTTTTGACACAATTGCTGATAACGCAGCGAATGCAGGCATCATTACGGGCGGCAAAAAAGTTAAGCCTAATGAGGTTGATTTGCGATGGTGTGGCGCCTTGCTTAAAAAGAATTCCGAAATCGAAGAAACCGGTTTAGCCGCAGCTGTTTTGAATCATCCTGCCAATGGCGTTTGTTGGATTGCAAAACGCTTTGCAAAACATGATGTTGCACTTGAACCTGGGCAAATTCTTTTGGCGGGTTCATTTACCGCACCTATCCCGGTAGGCGAAGGCGACCATATTCATGCAGATTTTGGCAAACTTGGCAGCATTCACTGCCAATTTATTGGGGAGTAGTTAGTGAAGATACCAAGAAATAACTTTAAGCACTCACTTGCCAAAGGCGAGCAGCAGTACGGTTGCTGGCTTGGTCTTTGCAGTGCATTATCGGCAGAACTCTGTGCTAACACTGGCTATGACTGGATGTTAATCGATGGCGAGCACGCGCCTAACGACTTGCAGACAGTGCTGTCACAGTTGCAAGCAATTGAGTCGACACCAGCCCAGGCTGTCGTTCGCCTGCCTGATGGCAATCCAACTTTGATCAAGCAGTACTTAGATATCGGCGTTCAAAATTTACTCATACCAATGGTTGAAAGCGCCGACCAAGCCCGTGAACTGGTGCGTGCAGTGCGCTATCCACCTGAAGGTATTCGCGGTGTTGGCACAGTCCTTGCGCGAGCCGCCCGCTGGAATTTGGTTGACAACTATTTTGCCGAAATTAATAACGAGTTTTGTTTGATTGTTCAGATCGAATCGGTTCAAGGGCTACAAAATCTTGATGCGATTCTAGAAGTTGATGGCATCGATGCGATTTTTATCGGACCTGCAGATCTAGCAGCTAGCCTTGGGCATCTTGGCAACCCAGCTCACTCTGAGGTAAAACAAGTCGTTAACGGCGCCTTTTCGAAGATTAAAGCCGCAGGCAAGGCTGCTGGATCTCTTGCTACAACCCAAGTAGTGGCAAAGGATTATGAAGCCAATGGCGCCCAATTTATCGCACTATCGGTCGACACCCTGCTGTTGGTTCACGCGGCCAAGAACTGTTTGAATCTGTTCAAGGGTGAAATCGAAAGCTCGGACGATAACAGCGGTGACGGCGCCTATTGAACGTATACCTTTTAGATGAACTAGAAAAAAACCTTGGGGATGTCTTCATCTACCATCCCTGTGAGGCAATTAGACATTCTCAAGCGCAATTTCTATTGAAATATATAAAATTATTATGTACATAAAATTATTATGTACAATAAATCTTCTGAAGTATATATTTCGTACTACATTCACTTATACATATACATTGTTAGTATTAAATTTATTCTACAGTTTTTTATAAATAATATTAAAGGAGAATATATGATTATCAAAAAACTACTCACAGGGGGCATTTTAGTGATATCTGGTGTACTATTATCTGGCATTTCTGTCGCGGCTGAATATGATTTAAAGCTGCATCATTTTCTAAGCCCAAAAGCGCCTGCTCATACTAAAATGTTAGCGCCGTGGGCGGAAAGAATTGAGGAAGCCTCTAATGGCCGTATTAGTATAGAAATTTTTCCATCCATGACTTTGGGCGGTAGCCCGCCACAGCTCCCTCGTCAAGTGCGAGATGGAGTGGTCGATATAGCATGGATTGTAAATGCTTATGCTTCTGGCTCTTTCCCTCGTACAGAGGTATTTGAACTTCCTGGCGTACATAAAGGCGACAGTGGCGCTGTAAACAAAGCTATGTTGGCTATGTATGAAGATGAATTGAGTAAAGACTTCGAAGGTATAGTTGCCCTATTTCAACATGTCCATGGTGGACAAGCACTACATATGGTTGACACAGAGGTTCGTTCACCAGATGATATGCAAGGTCTGAAAATGCGTATTCCATCACGTACAGGTGCATGGGTTATCGAAGCTTTAGGTGCGAGTCCGGTTAAGACTTCAGTTGGCGAGATACCTGTTGCATTATCGAAGAAAGTTATTGATGGTGCTATGATACCGTTTGAGATTATTCCACCATTAAAAATACATGAACAAACACAATATCAAATCGAAGGACCTAATGGTAAGCGTTTAGGAACAACTTCATTTTCTGTGATTATAAATCAGGGTAAGTGGGATAGTTTCCCAGCTGACATCCAACAAATCTTCATTGATAACTCGGGTGAAGAGTGGCATGGTGAGGTAGGCCAAATCTGGGATGGAAGTGAAGCGGGTGGCATTAACGTAGCTGTTAATTCCGGTAATACGCACATTCAATTAAGTGAACAAGAGTGGGCAAAATTTGAAGAAGCTATAGCACCAGTGGTAACACGATGGATAAATGAAATGCAAGATCAAGGCATAGACGGTCAGGGAATTTATGATCGTGCTGTCAAGCTTGTAGATGAATTTATGCCTAACTAAGTAATTGTTTGAAAATAACGTAAATCGGGCAAAGCCATTTGGTTTTGCCCGTAATTTGTTATTGAGTTGGGGATTAATCGGTGGTCTATTTTTAATTGCTGTTGTCCTGATAAATGCGTGGTCAATTTCGGTAGGTACAATCATTAACAAGCCGTTTTCTGGTGATTTTGAATTAACCGAGATGGGAGTTGCAATTGCCGTGTTTTGTTTTCTGCCCTACTGTCAATTAGTAGGTGCAAATGTAACGGCTGATATTTTTACAATGCGTGCGGGTCAACATGCCTTAAGATTGATGAGCATAGCTTCTTCTTTAATAGCGGTTTTGTTTTCTGCATTGTTATTATGGACAATGTCTGCTGGATTGCTTGATTACATAAAATACCCAGAATTTACCGGAATATTGCAAATACCAATTTGGTGGGCCTTTATCCCAATTTTAATTTCACTATCATTCCTTGTTCTAGCATCGTTAATCACCTTGCGTGATTCATTGATGAATAGCCCTAACCCAGAGTAAATTAATGGAAAGCATTACAGTCGGTATTTTAGGTCTGATTAGCCTTCTGGCACTGATCGCAGTTCGTGTTCCAATTGCATATTCAATGATTATTGTAGGTGCGGCAGGTATTTCTTTTCTAGATGGACCAGCAATTCTATTGAATCAACTTAAAGATTTAGCTTATGGGCAATTCTCAATCTACGATCTTTCAGTTGTGCCATTATTTATTTTGATGGGCGCTATTGCATCTCGTACAGGACTAAGTAGGGATTTATTTCGTGCAGCAAATGCTTGGGTGGGCTGGATGCGAGGCGGTGTAGCCATGTCAGCTATTGTGGCTTGTACTGGTTTTGGTGCAGTATGTGGATCTTCCCTAGCGACAGCCTCAACTATGGGACGAGTTGCCTTACCTGAACTTAAGCGTTATAAATATTCTGGATCTCTTGCTACAGGGACTATAGCAGCTGGTGGTGTGTTAGGAATTTTAATTCCTCCATCGGTAGTGTTAATAATTTATGCAATTATTGTTGAAGCGAATGTGGTTACCATGTTTATGGCGGCTTTAATTCCAGGCTTGATAGCAGTACTGTTTTTTATTGTCACCATATATATTTATGTCAGATTATCGCCAAATTCTGGTCCAAGAGGGGAACGCGTATCACGCAAAGAATTGATTGCTTCTAGTATAAACATACTGCCAGTAGGTATTGTATTCGGCGTTGTTATTGGCGGACTTTATTTCGGTTTTTTTAGTCCTACTCCTGCAGCTTCTGTGGGTGTTGTTATGGTTTCTTTGTTTGGTTTATTTCGTGGCAAATTAACAATCTCCACGGCTAAGGATGCCATGACTGAAACTATACGTACAGCAGGTATGATATATCTCATACTGTTGGGCGCAGAGATACTTAAGATTTTTATGTCACGTGGCGGGGTTCCTCAAGCTTTGGCGGAATGGATGTCAGTATCCGGTATGTCGCCTATGTTGATCTTGATTATTTTGCTCGTTTCATTGATTGTGCTGGGATGTTTAATGGATAGCCTATCAATGATTCTTTTAGCGATTCCATTTTTTTGGCCAGTGCTGGTTACTTTGAACGGCGGAGACTACGCAACTGCAGTTCAATCACCATTTGGTATGACAACTGAAGAATTGAAGATATGGTTTGGTATACTGGCTCTAATAGTTGTTGAGCTTGGCCTAATTACACCGCCAGTAGGTATGAACGTGTTTATCATATCTGCCCAAGCGAAGGATGTACCCATGATAGATACATTTTTTGGCGTGCTTCCTTTTTTCGGTGCCGAGATTGTGAGAGTGATTATTCTCATTGCATTCCCAGCCTTAGCTCTTTGGTTGCCAAATTTATTGTCCTAATAATATAGATGAGTATGCGTTATAGTATTTTAGGTGCTGGTGCGATGGGATCTGTATTTGGTGCTCGTTTGCATCTGGCTGGGTTCGATGTTGAATTGCTTAATAGATCAAAACAACATAGTGAAGCAATAAAATCTAATGGATTGGAGGCTACTATTGATGGATACAAACACACAATAGATATCTCAGCTTGCACTGTAGAGAAAGCTCGAATTGCTGATGTCGTTATTCTGTTTACTAAAACACATCAAATAGAAATGGCTTTACACAATATGCCAAGTACATTGCAAAATGCTAGTGTGGTTACATTGCAAAATGGCTTAGGAAATGGAGAGAAGGTAGCTAAGCAGGTAGGCGATTCAATGACTATTGAGGGGGTAAGCATGATGCCTGCTGAGTTTATTGCACCAGGAAAAATTGAATCATCTGATGCCGCTAATACTTGGTTGAGCTCTAGACTAAATAAAAACCAAAAACTAGCTGAACAGATATGTGCTGACTTCAATGTGGCAGGAATTACAACCACCATTGAGCAAGATATAGATAGATTAATTTGGCAAAAGGCATTATTTAATATTGGCATGAATGCATTATGTGGTTTAACCGTTGCGTCTCCAGGTTTGTTGAATAAGTTGCCTGAAGCTAAGTTGTTGGCGCATGAAATTGTTGATGAAGCAATGGAAGTAGCTAAGGTGAAAAAAATCAAAATAGACCAGTCTAAAGTGCATGAAATGATTGATTTTGCTTGTAATAACCATGTTAAGCATAAACCATCAATGCTCCAAGATTTGGAACGGGGTAGGCGAACTGAAATAGAGTCTCTAAATGGCTATATAGTGAATTTGGCAGACAAATTACAAGTTGATGTCCCTCTCAATCGAATGCTGAATACAATGGTGCGAATAAAGCAAGAATCTAGCAAATTTTGGTCACAATAAATATGTATTATGGAAGATTTTTCTACATCAACTCAAAAACATAAGGATTATAGCGACCAAGAGTGGAATGCTAGAGTTGAGCTGGCATTGTGCTATAGGTTAATTGATTATTATGGTTGGACTTCTCAAGTGTATAACCACATTTCACTAAGGATACCAGAGACAGAGCATATATTAATAAACGCTTTTGGGCTAAGATATGATGAAATTAAACCATCCAACCTAGTTAAAATTGATTTACAAGGAAACAAGGTTGATGATAGTCCTTACCCCGTTAATAAGGCCGGATTTTTTATACATTCTGCAATTCATGAAGCGAGAACAGATATCAATTGTGTGTTACACACGCACAACACCGCTACTCAAGCTGTATCGTGCTTAGAAAGTGGTTTTATTCCACTTATGCAAGAGGCGTATCAATTCTATCAAAGGGTTGGCTATCATAAATTTTCAGGCATTGTTCTAGATGAAAAAGAGAAAGAAGATATAGTAAATTCTCTAGGAAATAGAAACCATACACTTATTTTGCATAATCATGGGGTCATTACAACAGCAAAAGATGCGTCCTGGGCTTTCGTCAGAATGTATCAATTAATTAGAGGGTGCGAGGTACAACTAAAAGTAATGGCAACAGGAGATAAAATTATTCAGGCAGATGAGAAAATAATTAAAAAAACAAGACAACAATTTGAAGGCGGTGATGCTCAAGCAGGTGCACAAGTCAGGCTACCAGAGTGGCCAGCGTACTATAGAATGATGAAAAAAATAGATCCTGATTGGGATACTTAAATTCGCATTAATAATTATAAGATCAACCCTTAATCAATATTGACAGAAATGCAAGTCATACAAATAAGGATATATGATGAAAGAAGCAATAAGAATTTTTACAGTTATTTAAATATGGATTATTAATGGATAACTTGTTGCCCAGCTCTATTGAAATTACTGGCTCTATATTTCTACTGGTTTTTGTTGGTTATATAGCTGTCTCATTAAAGCTTTTTTCTTCTAAAGATATGGACGTGTTAGGAAAGTATGTTATTAACATTGCTGTTCCTGCAATAATGTTTCACGCTGTTATTAATCATGAATTTTCTCAAACAGATAATTTTGGCTTTATGGGTGGGTATCTAATTGGCTCTTTAATGACCCTATCTTTTGGATTGTTAATAGGACTATTTGTGATGAAATTATCACCTATACAAAGTCTATTCAATGGTATGGGTATGTCGTATAGCAATACTATATATATGGGGTACCCTACCTTGCTACTATTAATGCCTAGTATTGCACCCACTGCTCTTGTTATGTGCGTTATAGTTGAGGCCATTGTTTTAATACCTTTAATTTTAATTGCATCAGAATCATTAAGTTTTATGGTTTTGCTTGGTACCTTGCTCAATCCAATGTTAATTGCACTTACACTTGGTGTTATTGTTTCTGTAACTAATCTTGATGTACCTTCTGTAATTACCCAGCCAATAGATTTTATTGCAAAATCAGGAGCCGCCGTATCACTTATTGCAATTGGTGGTATGTGTGCAAGATTATCACCATCCCTGTTCAAAAGCAGAGTTTTATTAATCATTATTGGTAAATTAATAATTCACCCGCTGTTTGTATTTACAGGAGTTATGATTATGGGAGTTATTGGTTTTTCTGTAACAGATTACCGGCTAATTATTGCAGCTATAATAATGTCGGCAATGCCTCCTATGACAATCTACCCAATTTTGGCACAAAAATATGGTGAAGGTAATATTGCAACAGCTGCCTTTTCTTTGATGATAATTTTATCTTTTTTAACAATCAATATTATATTGACAGTATCCAGTTCATTTTTGTAATATTAACCCTCCCCCACACATCAAACGAACTTTGGACTTTTACTAAGTTCAAATTGAAATATAATCTTAGTATGAAAAAACTACTCCAAAAATTTTGGCTGAAAAAATAGATACGCTAGTAGTTGGTGGTGGTCAGGCAGGTATAGCCATGAGTGAGCACCTGAGCAACTGTAACGTACCTCACCTCGTTCTTGAGCGACTACGGATTGCTGAACGCTGGCGTTCAGAAAGATGGGATTCTCTGGTTGCTAATGGTCCGGCCTGGCATGATCGATTACCAGGGATGGAGTTCGCGGATTTCGATCCCGATGCATTTCCTTCTAAGGAACGGATTGCGGACTATTTAGTCGCTTATGCAGATATGATCAATGCACCCATCCGTTGTGGCGTGGAGGTCAGAGAAGTGCGAAGAAATGTTGGCCGCCCGGGCTTTCGTGTCGAAACCTCGGGTGGTGTGATCGAAGCCAACAATGTCGTTGCCGCTACCGGATCTTTTCAAATCCCTGTGATTCCAGACCTGGTTCCTGCAGATGCAGAAATCACGCAGATCCATTCCAGCGCCTACCGCAATCCAGACCAATTGCCTGAGGGTGCGGTGCTAGTAGTCGGAGCAGGATCATCAGGGGCACAGATCGCAGATGAACTATTGCTTTCAGGTAAATCTGTTTACCTCTCTGTCGGCCCGCACGACCTTCCTCCTCGAAGTTATCGTGGACGTGATTTTGTCTGGTGGCTAGGGGTTCTCGGTAAATGGGACGCTGTGACTATGGAGCCCGGTATGGAACATGTTACCATTGCGGTAAGCGGAGCTCGTGGCGGTCATACGGTTGATTTTCGACGTCTTGCTAGGCAAGGGATAACGCTTGTTGGTAGGACAGAATCCTTCAAAAATAATGTGATGTATTTCGCGACGGATCTTGCAGATAATATTGCGCGAGGGAATGCGTATACCCTTTCGCTGCTAGACGAAGCCGACGCTTATGTGGTAAGAAATGGTCTTGACTTTCCAGAGGAACCTGAAGTCCGAAAAGTCGAACCAGACCCGCCGTGTGTGACTAATCCTGTTCTTGAGTTGAATCTGACAGAAGTTGGAATAACTTCAATACTGTGGGCAACCGGTTTTGATGTTGATTACAGCTGGTTAAAGGTTGACGCCTTCGACAAAGAAGGCAAGCCGAAACATGAGCGTGGCATTTCAGCCGAAGCCGGGATTTATTTTCTGGGATTGCCGTGGCAGTCACGA
>ERZ651768.687-NODE-687-length-25207-cov-5.923000_pt1 | contig 25207 bp, 22 predicted proteins | sample MGYA00514754_ERZ651768 | MGnify/ENA metagenome assembly ERZ651768
TACTTCTTCTTCAACAATTCCGCTACCCCAATGCAAAGAAAACGTTTTTGGTTTCTTACTCATTGCTATAATAATGAACAATTAAAATTTTTCATTGTCAAATCTAACCATCATCCCATAAACAAAAAACCCCGCTACTGGACGGGAGTTGATTAATTTGTATTATAAATATTAGAATATCTTAATTGCCAAATTGACCCATCCACAAAATAATACTATTGCACAACCATAAAATGCATATGCTCTAAAAGGCACATGATTCGAAGTCATCCTTACGTAACTGTGAACCACCTTGAAGATTACAAACAACCACGCAATCCAAATATCAATTGAACTAACATCATCAAAAACATATAAAACTATACACAATACATAAAACAAAATGGGTATTTCAAAAAAGTTTTTATAATGATGGCGGGCTACTAGCATGTACTCTGGGGCAGAACCTTTATAAGCCCTGAACCACCGATATTTTACTTCCCTTGTCTTTATTGCTTTTTGTATCATGACCCTCATATGAATCATGACAATAAAATTCAGTAAAATAACAGGGAATATTGGATAAATAATTAATATTCTATCCATTATCCAAATCTACCAACGCACCCACAAATAAAAAACCCCGCTACTTGGCGGGGTTAATGTTGTGAAAAGAGTAAAACTATTTCAATAGCACCATCCTCTTTATTTCTTTGAAGTGTACTGGCACCATAAGAATAATACGCAACAGGAGATAATTTATCAATTCGTGCCAATTATGCCCGGATCTATAGGAAACAACCAAATAGACGATTCGTTACCAGCCAAAATCAAGGTTCCGTCATTCAGCTCAATAAGTGATTGGTTAGCGTAATCAAGTTCAACACTCCAGATTATGTCCCCATACTCATCTGCCTTTATTAAATAGAAATATTTATCAAGTAAATAATATCCTCCATCAACAGCTGGGATTATATCATTAATCCATTCATACCCATTATTATCGTAACAATTATCCCACTGCATAGTCCCGGAATTGCTTCCACGCTGAACAATGTATGCATTACTGTAATTATTGCAATATCCAGCCGCAACATAATTGCCGTCTGGAGCTTCACAGACAGCATTCAGTGACTGTTGAGTATTATTTCCAAATCGTTTTTTCCAAATCTCATTCCCTTCAGCATCCGTCTTAACCATGAAATGCTTATAAGCTCCATGTGATGTTCCTGAAAAACCAACAAATACAAAATTACCATCTGAAGTTTCCATGAGTGAGATCCCTTCGTTATAATCGGAACTGGAATATGTTTCACTCCAGAGTAATGAGCCGTCACTGTCGTATTTACGCAACGTTGCATTGGCATTATCGCCGTCATCATTCTTCGTCCCAGTTACGACAAAATCTCCATCGCTAGATTCTATGATATCTTCCCCCCAGTTATTTTTATTATTTGTCCCATACGATTTTTCCCACTGGAGATTTCCTGATTCATCCGTCTTTATAACCCAAAGGTCTACCATACCGGGAAAAGGGTTCGTATAATAGCCTGTTGCAATAAAACCTCCATCAGAGCTCTGGCGAACACTTTTCAGCACATCATCAACCCCTTTCTCATATACTTGGTTCCATTCCAATAGCCCTTGAGCATCAGTTTTTAGAAGCATTCCCTGATAATTTGCCGCACCAGATAAGATAAAACCGTCATCGTTGGTTTGCTCCACGCAAAAGGCTATATCCCCACCAGAAGTAATATTATAATTACGGATCCAATCAACTGGGATACCATTGATCTCACAATTGCCATCACCGCCCCACTCACCGCAGTCATCTTGCACACAGTCATTTGAAGAATCATTATCACATGTACCGCACATATCTTCTACAGCATCCCCGCCCCATTCTCCTAAACAATCTTGAACACAATCATTACCTGGATCAGAATCACAAACGTCACATTCATCAATATATGCTGATCCGCCGCATTCACCGGTACAATCTTCCATATTTCCATCACAGTCACAGGTGTCTTCTGCGATACCATTGCCGTTACAGAAACCACATTCATCAAATTCACCGATACAGTCCACATTGACCATTGCTGAATAAGTTATCAAGTTGGGTATTGTTATCTCACTTCCAGTTGAATCATAAAAGAATAGGAAGTCGGGCAATATTTCCACAAGATGGCTACCTTCCGAAATCCCTTCAAACTCAAGTTTATAAAGAATGCCGGAACCGGACACACCTTCACCTGCTGTTAATGTTGTAGCTAGATGAATTACAGAAAACACATCATTTACAAAAGTCACTGCTTCTGAACCAAAGAAATATCCATTTTCATATTCTGTAGCACCCGTAAATAAAACATAAGTGGAGTCGTATGCGATACGAAGGCTTATGCCATATATTGGATTATTTAAATTTCCTATTTGCAGGATTAACTCACCTACAGGCTCAAAATTAATATCAAGATTTATGGATATATCCCCTGGCGCGAGTGAAACGAATGTGCCAGTGGCTGAAACGACTATTACCCCTGTATAAGTATCAAACAAATTATTTTCATCGGTCACGGTCAGGCTCACTGAGTATGTTCCATCTTCTGCATAGGCGTGGACAGGATTCTGTTCTGTGCTTGTGCTCCCATCTCCAAAATCCCATGCCCATGTGTTAATTGCGCCATTTCCCTCTGCTGAAATATCCGTAAATGTCACCTCTAAAAAATTTGCTGAAAAACTAAAACTGGCGGCCGGACCTGCTTCTGTATAATCTTCCAATGTTGCATCTTCTTCTTTAAATGATGTTAAGTTATTCTCATCTGTCACAGTCAATTTTACCGTGTATGTACCAGGTGCAGTGTATGTGTGTGTTGGATTCTGTTGATCGGATGTTTCCTCATCTCCAAAATCCCAGTTCCAGCTATTGATCACACTATTTCCAGCGATTGATGCATCAGTAAATGAAATGATCAGATAATTCGCTGTATAAGTGAAATCCGCCGTTGGTCCAGCTGGTATCATTGCTGCAACTATTATTTCCTGTGGTGAAGAAATATCATCCAAACTATTATTATCAATTACGGTCAGGGTGACCATGTATGTCCCATCTTCTGCATATGTATGGACAGGGTTCTGTTCGGTGCTTTTGGTCCCATCTCCAAAATCCCAATCCCATGTGTTAATTTCGCCGTCTCCGGCTGTTGATGAATTAATAAATGAAACTATTAGATAATTCGCTGTGTAAGTAAAATCTGCCGTTGGCCCAATTGGTTCTTCTTCTTTATCACAACTCATAAGTAAAACCAATGCTAAAAAGATGGATCTTCCTGTCTTCATCGTTTTACTTCATAACAAGCATTTTTCGAACCGCATGTTGCTTTCCTGCCCTAATAGTATAGTAGTACACACCGCTACTTAGTTGACTCACATCCAACAAAATACTGTAAGTGCCAGTTTGATAGGCAATATCTTTAATGGGTTCCATTACGGTATTACCCAATATATTGTATACCATCAAGGAAACAGATTCATCTGTTGGCAAATCAAATTGGATTGTTGTAATAGGATTGAAAGGGTTAGGGTAATTCTGATGCAGGGAGAAAACTTTCGGTGTCTGAATACCTAATACAGACCTTAACATCTCCCTTATTTCATTTATGACTTCACCTTCTCCTGAAAGTGAATTATAGATCTTTTGAAAAGCCGCCTGATGATCTACAAAACGAGTTTTATCATTGATGTCTAAAACAAATGTGTATCCTCTAGTTTCATGGGTATTGCCCCAGTTAACACCAATGCCAATAATATCCACTTCATTGACCACTCCATCACCATTAGCATCTGCGAATGTAGCCGGCAATATTTCCCAAGGTTCCCCTAGAACGGACGACCAGAAAAACCCTGGTGTCTCCCGCGGTGCGCCATTTTCGAAGAAATACACACCAATTGGTAACACATCCAAAACATCAACAACACCATTATTATCCGTATCACCAGGGTAAACATTTACCCCTGAACAATAGCTGGTGTCTTGGCTGCCCATTTTATTCTCAAGACAGGAAGGATATGGAGTGCAAAATTGGTTGTTACGAATATCAATAAAGTTATAATTATTCCAGCGTAAATCTATCTCACACAGATCCTCCGGCAATACACCTGTGAATTGATTATGTCGAAGATAAATTCTTCTTAGGTCTCCATAGGGTGCCCCGCTTTCGTAAAAAGCTTCCATAGTCCATATTTCCAGTGGCACTTCACCTGAGAGTTGATTATTTCTTAAATCCAACGAATGCAAATTAGTATTTCCTAACTCTACTGGGATAGAACCTGTGAGTTGATTATCATACAACTGCAGATACATAAGGTTTGTCAGGTTACCCAACTCTGGTGGAATTGAACCTGTGAGCTGGCCATTCTCCCAGGTTATTGTCTTTAATTCATTTAAATTACCTAAACTTGCTGGAATAGTAGTTATTTGGGTATTGGAAAAATTAACAACCTCCAATTCATCTAAATTACCTATACTCTCCGGAATAGTAGTGATTTCGTTAGTCTCATTGGAAAAATCCAAACGACTTAACCTCCCATAGCTATCGGGCCAATCCATCCAATTTTGCTCACCTATTTCTATTGGTTGTTCTCCGCTCAAACTGGCATTCACATCAATAAAATCTTGGAGATTATCCAAATCAGATTGATAAAAACACCATCCATCATATATGTGTCCACCATTTATTGGCGGTGGGTCAGCTATAGGCGTATATCCACCGGGACAGTCGGGATAGGAATTGCAGTATTCGCCTATCCCTTCAATCATATAGTCTGGAAAACAGTCCGGAACTGGTGGACAAAAATAGTTACCGCCAAACACATTACCTGAATTATTGCAATCGAGCCCGCAAACGTCAATATTACATAATTCATCCGGTATCTCACCTCTGAGATTGTTGCTATATAACCACATCATACCCATATTGGAAAGGTCCCCAAGCTCTTCAGGGATTTCCCCATTGAGCTGATTATATCGTAAATCCAAATAATGCAGAGATGTCATATCCCCCATTTCTGGCGGTATTGGGCCTGTGAGCTGATTAAAAGGTAAAATGACATATTCTAAATCTGTCAGATTACCAATTTGAGGGGGTATCTCTCCAGTGCATGCATCTGTATCAATACAATGTGTTATACAACAATTGCTCGAGTTGTAATCGGAACTAGGTTCACATTCAGAATCATATTCATAGCATCCAAGCTGGTTATAAGATAAATCAAATGCCGGCCAGTAATCAGCTTCCTGGCCTCCACCGCCGCCCATTGATGGATTATACCATTCTGCGTCCCAAACGCCCAGATTGGTCATGTTGCCAATCGTAGATGGGATATCTCCTGTGAGCTGATTCAGTTTTAAATCTAATACATGCAGTTGAGTTAGGTTGCCTATCTCTGGTGGGATAGAACCACTCAAATCATTTTCTTTTAAACCAAAACTTTTTAGGTTAACCAAATTACCAATTGAAGATGGAATTTCTCCGCTGAGATGGTTATCTGATAAAAACAGTGCTTCCAAATTAGTCAGGTTCCCAATCTCAGGAGGAATTGCTGCGGTGCATTCATTTGTATCATCACAATGTTGATTGCAATTATCTGTCTGCCAGTCACCCAGCCAATCATAATTATGACAGCCCAGTTCATTATCAGATAGATCCAAATAGGTCAGGCTGGTCAAATTACCCATCTCTGGTGGAATCGCATCACCAGTATGGGGTCCGGTTACTGCCATCTTTAGATCCAAATGAGTCAAATTTATCAGATTCCCTATCTCCGGAGGGATCACTGTGAGCTGATTCCAATGTAAATCCATATAAGTTAGATTGATCAGGTTCCCTATTTCCGGTGGTATATCCCCCGTGAGCTGATTACAGCATAAATTCAGATAAGTCAGATTGGTCAGAAGCCCTATCCCAGGTGAAATTGTACCTGGTAAGTTCTCCCAGGACCTATCAATTGCAGTTGTATTCTCAATAGAATAGCATTCGCCCATTAGTGTAATACCAGGTGTATCATCAGATGCAGTACAGTCCTGCCCCCAGGCCAGTCCAATCAACAATAGTGGTGTAACACGCTTAATCAACCAATAATTCACAGTTAAAGTCACCCATTTTCAGATTCGAATATACAAAGATACTACCAAAATCTATATTACGTATTAGGCATCGCCCGATCTTGTAGCGAAACGACAAGAAAAAAGGAAGAGTTACTAAAGGAAAAAATCTGGATATTTACTATCAATTGGTTTCATACACACTCTAGGGTTAATTTATACCACCTTCATTTTGGACCTTCTATGAAAAAACTGATTATAGTCTTGGCAGCATTTGTTATTCTGGTTGGTGAAAATTTATCAGAAACATTTGTCACTTTCTCCGGAAAGATTTTGAATCCAAATGGCAACGAAATAATTATTCAGGGTAAAGAGTTTACAAAAAAAATAGAATTGCTGGGTGATGGCAGTTTTTCCGACACATTAAGAATTCCAGCGGAACAGTATTTTTATTCATTTTCCGATGGGAATGAATATACCTCATTATTCTTGAGAAATGGGTATAACCTAAACCTCAATTTAAACACACTAGAATTTGATGAGTCCATACGATATACAGGAAAAGGATCCGTAAATAATAATTATCTTGCACAGAAATATTTACTTCAGGAACAAGTTTATTCTGATGAATCTATTTTCAATCTACAACAGAGAGCCTTTAAAGAAAAAATCACGCAGATTGAAAAAGAATTTATAGAGCTACTTGAAAATGTTCAGGGGATTGACACCAACCTTGTTGCGGGTGAACAGGAAAACAGAAGCCGACTGATCCAAAGAATTGAACAGGAGTACAATCGAAAAATACTTATGGGTGAAACGCTCGCCGAAGGAATGGATTCCCCAAAATTTGCCAATTATGAAAATTATAATGGTAAGACTACTTCATTAGATGATTTACAGGGGAGATATGTCTATATTGATATTTGGGCTACCTGGTGCGAACCCTGCAAAGCAGAAATTCCCTTCTTGAAAAAATTGGAAGATAAGTATCATGAAAAGAAGATAGCATTTATCAGTATATCTATTGATTCAGAAAAAGATCATAATATCTGGAAAGAAATGGTTGCAGAAAAAGAATTGTCTGGCATTCAATTATTTTCAGACAAGGATTGGAATTCTGAATTTATAAAAAACTATTTAGTGAACTCTATTCCACGATTCATCCTCATAGACCCGGAAGGGAAGATAATCTCTGCCGATGCACCAAGACCATCGCAGGGAGAAATTATTTCGATCCTACTTAATCAGTTAGAGATATAATATTATCATATTGTAATTAAACCTTTAATAAGAAAGGATCAAATGAATAAAGAAAGACGACAATCAGACAGAAGACAATTACATCGGAGAATGAAAGAGAAATCAGTCATTCCTAACAATAGAGGTGGAAAAGAAAGACGTTCTAGAAAAAACAGACGCACATAAATTCATTTTATGAAATCTAAATACTCTAACCGAAATGATTTTGACTTTTGGTCAAAAATTTCAACCCGCTGGATTGATATGGACGGTTTACGCCACATAAATCATGCGGCTTATCTTTCCTATATGGAAACTGCCCGTCTAAATTTCTACAAAGACCTTGGGTATGGTATGCATAGGTGGGACCAGGAAATCAGTACCATTCTTGTATCAATGAAAGTGGAATATCTGGAGCAGGCCAGCCATCCTGCTCATTTTGATGTGGGTCAACGGATTTCCAAGGTGGGTAATAAAAGTTTTGACATTTTGACAGCCATATTTAAAGAAGGGGAAAACGCCCCAGTTCTTCAGGCTAAATTTATAATGGTTACTTATGACTATAGGAATAACCGATCTATTCCTGTTCCTGAAAATTTTCAGGAACACTGTATTATTTCTTAGGATATCACTCTTTAAATAAATATTAAGTGCACCACTGTATTTTATGAATCTTTCTAAGATATTTCCCAAAGAACGTTTATTAGATAATCCAATTTTTCGTTTGGCTTATTCACATGATGCAAGCATGTACCGTCTTGTTCCTAAAGCTGTGGTCCGCCCGCGGGATGAGAAGGAAGTTAAATCTTTATTAGAATATTGTCGGGATATGCATACACCGGTTACCTTTCGTGCTGGTGGTACATCCTTGTCAGGGCAATCCATTACTGAAGGAATTATTGCTGAAATCATCCAAAATTGGGAACAACACAAAGAAATGAACTCAGGGAAACAAATAGAACTTCAGCCTGGAGTAATCGGAGCAAGAGCCAATCTATACCTTAAGCCATACCAGCGAATAATAGGGCCTGATCCAGCTTCAATAAATGTAGCGAGAATCGGAGGTATTGTTTCAAACAATTCCTCCGGAATGGTGTGCGGAGTTGATAATAATACTTACCATACGCTGGACTCGATTCGCTTTATTTTATCAAGTGGACATACCTACGATACATCAGTTCAAAGCCATTACCAAATATTTAATGAAAAGGAATCTGTCCTTTCTGAAGCTCTACTCCAATGTAAACGTGAGATAGAATCCAATCATAACCTGGTTAATAAAATACGGGCTAAATATCGTATTAAGAATACGTTAGGGTATTCTCTTAATTCTTTTCTGGACTATGAACATCCCTTGGATATATTTGCCCATTTATTAGTAGGTGCAGAAGGTACACTGGCTTTCATCTCTCAGGTAACTTTAAATACGGTTCCAGATCCACCACTTAAAACAACAGGGCTTGTTTTGTTTGATTCTGTTGATAAAACCATTCAAGCCCTCCCAATGTTAATCGATGCTGGAGCAGATGCAGTTGAACTATTGGATGATGCTTCTCTGAGAACAGTGCAATATTTAAAAACCCCACCATTTGATCCAAAAATTATCCGGACAGACATGGCAGGCTTATTATTCGAATTTCAAAAGTATAATCAACACTCTATTGACGAATTAGTCAAAAATATCCCTATTGAATTACAAAAGGTTGGATGTGTTCTATCCTTTGGACCTAGTGAAGATGAAGCAACTCGAATACAATTATGGAACCTTAGAAAAGGACTGTATCCCACGGTAGGTGCAATGAGAGAAAAAGGCACAAGTGTTATCACAGAAGATTTATGTTACCATTACAACGATTTACCCGAAGTTGTAAAGGAATTACGTATTATCTGTCAAAAGTGGAGGTACGATGACTCAGTAATTTTTGGGCATGCCAAAGAGGGAAATCTTCATTTTGCTGCCTCCATGGATTTTAATAGTTCTGACGGTGTGAAACGTTTTGATGGGTTGTTGAAAGATATGGCAGAATTGACTGTAGATAAATTTAAAGGTTCCTTAAAAGCTGAACATGGAACTGGCAGAAATATGGCCCCTTTTGTTGAATATGAATGGGGAGGCGAACTGTATCAAATCATGTGGAAAATCAAACAAAACGCTGATCCTGAAGGAATTTTAAATCCTGATGTTTTATTAACCAAAGATCAAAAGCTTCACATAAAAAATTTAAAACCCATACCGATTGTTGATGATAGCGTGGATTTATGTGTGGAATGCGGATTCTGTGAACCGGTTTGTCCTTCTGCTGGACTGAGTTTGACACCGAGACAAAGGATTGTAATTGCAAGAGAACTACGTCTTAATGAAAAAGATACTAGAATCAACCAAAAAAAATTACTGGAAGATATTGATTACAATTCCAATAAAACCTGCGCTGCGGACGGTCTGTGTGAGATTATGTGCCCCGTAAATATAAACACAGGTAATTTTGTGAAAACTTTACGGAAAGATTCCCATTCAAAAGCAGGAGACTGGTGTGTGGCTTGGATACAAAGTCATTTCAAATTTACCCAGTCAGTTTTACGAGGTTTAATCACTATAACACATTGGTGGAGCAAGTTTATTGGAGATTCTATTCCTCATATACTATCAAAAGTGTTAAATAAGGCAACGAACCGTTCAACTCCAATATGGAATAAAAATTTATCAACACCACCTGTTAGCCTACGTGCTTCAGAATTTAAAAATAATATTGATTTCATTTATTATCCTTCCTGTGTCGGTCGGGTAATTAGTGCAAATAATGCCAGAGAATCTTTAAGCAAGGTGTTGATTGACTTATGTGAATTTTCAAATATTCAGTTGTTTATACCTGAAAAAATACAAGGAACCTGTTGCGGAATGCCATTTAGCTCAAAAGGCTATATACAGGCTGGAAAAACCATGACTGAACAAACTGTTGATCTCATTTTTAAAGTATCGGAACAGGGGAAAATCCCTATTTTAGTGGACACAACTCAATGTTCTTTTCATCTGATAGAGGCTGGAGCAGACCTTGATAAAAATTATCAAGAAAAGTGGAAGCAATTAGTTTTTGTTGATGTCCTTCCTTTTCTCACTGAATTGGTGAAAGGAAAAGATCAACCACAATTGGATCGTGATATAATTTTACATCCTACCTGCTCAACCCAAAAAATGGAAAATGTTGATTTAATGATTTCACTTGCAGAAAAATGCGCGACAAAGGTTATTATTCCTGAAAATTATGGTTGTTGTGGCTTCGCTGGTGATAGGGGATTACTTTTACCTGAATTAACAAAGAATGCTACAAAAGACGAGGTGGAATCTCTAAAAAATATTAGTATAAAAGTCAATGGCTATTCCTCCAGTCGTACGTGTGAAATTGGGATGATGACAGCAACAAACCACAACTATGAATCCATTGTATTTTTAGTTAGAGATTATTTGCAGTCAAATGTATAATAATAAAACAAATATAATTAACTTTTCGCTACCAATTTTGTAAAAAACTCTAATGACTTATTTAAAATAAATGAATATTTTTTTCACTAAATTATTATGATCAGATGAAATGTTTTTCGAAAACATGAGTATATTTTCTAAATACAGTGGTACAATAATCATCTTTTTATCTCTTTCTATTCTGGAAGTGGTACAGTCTGAAACGATTGCCCGCATGATAAAAACCAAAGGTGAGGTTATGATAAAAAGACTGGGCAGCTCTGGGTATGACAAAGTTGCTAAACCGGGGGCCGAAATCAATAATGGTGATGCGTGCGAAGTGGGAAGTCAGGAATTTGCAGCGGTAGTTTATTTAGATGACCGTTCTATTGTTAAAATAAAGGAAAATACTCGGTTTCAATTTATTGATACCCCAAATACGCGTACTGTAAATATTGAATTAGGTACCCTTTTAAATGATATAAAAACACAAAAAAAATCAAAAGCATTTCGTATAGAAACTCCTGTATCAGTTGCATCGGTAAAGGGAACAAAATTCGCTGTAGTTGTAAATCCATCTGGTGTTGATCAATTTTATGGAATGGAAGGAATAGTAGAGGTTATGAATCTGGTAACGGGTAAAACTGTTTCATTGACACCCGGGACAAAAGTTATTTCCGATATAGCAGGAAACATTATTCAGGCACCTGCAACCCCGAATGAATACCCGGAAGATCCAGATCCTGAAGTAGAAGAGCCTCCACGGGAGGAAGAAATAAAAGAAGATATCAAGGAAGAACCAAAAAAAGTTGAGAAAAAACAAATCGAACAAGAACCTCCACCGGAACCTGAAGAGGAAATAAAGGAGATAGAGGAGGAACCAATTGAGGATTCTTCTGTTGAACCATCAGAGCCTGAAGAAGAAATATTAGAGAAAGCGCAATCTGGAAAATCGTTTAGTATGGGGCTTAGCATTGGTTCAGCGACTATTGATGGAACAATGTACAATCAATTTTCTTTGCGTCCTGAATTCTCTTTTGGAAAGTTTGGCATCGGGTTGGATCTTGGTTTATATATTGATAACGAAGGAAATATACTGAAAGACACGTGGGATATTAGCCAGGACCCTTCACTCATTTTTGATAAATTTCTATTTATACGCTGGGGAAAGGAGACTGATCCCTTCTGGATTAAATGGGGAAGCCTGGAAAATGTAACTCTTGGATATGGCGGTCTGGTAAATGGATATTCAAATATGATGGAGTTTCCATCGGTTCGTCGCGTGGGTATAAACAGTGGCTTTAATCTGGCAGGATTTACAGGGAATATATTTGTTGCAAATTTGAAAGACTTTTCCAGGGGCGGATCACTCATCGGTATAAGAGGCAGTTATACACTATCAAAAACCTTTCCATTGAAACTAGGCTTTAACGTAGTGACAGATATGAATCAATTTGCCGGATTAACTGACAAAGATGATGATACCTATCCAGATGTTTTTGATGATTTCCCTGAGGATAGTACTTTGTGGAACGATACTGATGGGGATGGAATCCCTGACCCGCATTCTGGTATTGATAGTAGTATGTGGGATATAGATGCTGATGGTAATAATATTTCAGATGATGATGAAAGTGATCTTTCATTAAAACAAACTCCATTTAGTATTGAAGGAAAGCAGGCTGCTGCAACAGGATTTTCTTTTGACATCGGTTACCCGATAATGAAGACAAAAATTATGACAGTTGAAATTTATTCTGAATATAGTATGTTGAATTTTCCAGCCGTAATTGATGAACAATTCACCCGACCAAACCGAGAAGGGACAGGGATAACAATTCCTGGAGTTAGAGCAAATTTATTCAAGTTTCTGAATTTGACCCTGGAATTCCGTATTAAAGAAGATTATTTTATACCACAATTCTTTGACCAGGCTTATGATCTCACTCGTGTAGTTCCAGATTTTAGTGGTGATACAACCACAGTATTTACAAAGGACATGTTAAGTTTTAACAGTCCTAATTCAAATGAATCCACTAATGGTCTTTTTGGTTCAGCAGGATTTAATATATTTAATTTTGTTACTTTGGAGGCATCCTATACCAGCATGAAAGCCGATACAACTGAATTTAACAGCTTCAATGCAGTCTTGGCACTGAATACTGAAAATATACCAAAATTCAGCGTGGCATCAGCATACTATCAGCATAACAATGATAAAGATCCTTTCAAAATTGAATCAGAAAATTCAGTGTTCGGTTATAGAATTGGGTGGGAAGTGAGTAAAGGTGTAAGTTTAATTTGGAATTATTGTCAGTTTTACCGGGATACAGGAATTGGACTTGAACCAGTAAAGCAAACATCCATTGAAACAGCATTTAGTTTTTAGATAAAAAAGGAGGGACAAATGAACATATCCATTGAATACTGCAATGCATGAAATTATTTACCTAGAGCAGCCAGTATGGCTACCAAACTCCTTGAAAAATATGGAAATAGCATAACTAATTTTTCCCTAACACCATCCAGTGGTGGTGTGTATGAAGTGGAAAAGAACGGAAAGTTGATTTTTTCAAAAAAATCTTTAGACCGGTTCCCTGAATTAGATGAAATCATTGCCCTGATTGATGAAAAATAATCTTTTCTTTACGTTGCTTTTCTTCTGGTCGCTTGGAATATCCCAGGAAGGGGAGATAATTCCACTTAGCCAAAAAGTTGGAAGTGAAATTGATCCGGAAGAAAATATATTTTACACTATTTTTCCTGAAATAAAGGGGTTTGTCAGTGGTCAATTTTATGAAGTAGACAAAAACAGGTATATAGTGCGAATTATTTTTATTGAATATAGTCACGAGCGATTGTCACAAAAATCCTATACTCTCAGGGAGTTTGTAGTGTTACAGAATTATGTCAATAGACAAAAGACGATTACCGAATCGGAAAGGAAATATATTAGTGGAGAATTAACTTATCTTAATACCGATAAAGTAATTAAATCCATACCCTTAAACCAGCTTGTCGTAATGAAACATAGAGACAATAAAAAAATTAGGGGTACTATGAGGTCATATGATGGGAAACACATTGAAATCCAAACTCCCATTTCAATTATTTCTGTTCCAATTTGGGAGTTAGAACAAATTTCTTACCGACCATCAATCATAGAACGAATACCATGGAAATTGCGTATTTTTGGTGTCACTGCACTGGTAGGATTATTGATTAGCGAATTTTGGAACATACAAACAAATCCAAGGATAGACATTCAATGGTATTATCGTTTTTTTGGAACTTCAATTGGGTTGTTTTCTGCCAGAGAAACTTATGATACTGTTAATATCCTATTATCACCAATGAAGTCTTTTGCATTAACCCCAAGTGAAATGGATTTACTGAAACTAAAAAAACAGGAGTAGTTATGGATAACAATAATGAACCCAAGGAAGTTCAACCTGAAGAAATTCAAAAATCATATCTTTTAGAAAACTTTGAGGCTATTATTGAGCAAATTGGAGAAGGCTATGGAGCTCCCCTGCAAGAAGAATTAATTCGGAGAATGGAAAAGACTGTAGCGGAATTTCACGAAGATGTTTCTGATTTAGTCGTCCAATTAAAAGACCAAAGTGAAAAACGGCAAAATACTTTGAAACAAATGTTAAATTCGGATGATCAAGAAATTGTCGATAAAATTGTCGATGAAGTTGTTGATATCCCTGAGGAAAGGGAAATGAGTGACTATGAACGTCGCTTGGAAAACATGGATTCACCAAAAAAAGATGATCAGGATAAAACAGGTGACCAACAAAAGGAAAAAAGAGGTTTTTTTAAACGTAAAAAGAAGTGATAAAAATTTCTGAATGTCAACCTGGATATATTTTTTGGCTATTTATCGGGGTTTTAGCCTCCTTGTCCTGTATTAATGGACAAAATTCTGATCGATTTAAAGAATATAAACAACTCACTAAAAGAGTATACCATTTCACGAAGGTGGAATTCATCACCGAAGAGGGTGAATTCAATGAGGCGATTTGCACCCTGAATATTCCTGACCTGAAAGAAGATAGTCCTCCATACATTGCAATTTATTATAAACGAGAAAACTCTGAATGGTTTACCGAATCACTGTATCGCAAAAGGGTCAGATTTAGTTTCCAGGATGGGATAGTGAAACTGGATCGAACCAATTTCTGGGATTGGTTTGAATTAAATGAAATTAAAGTAGTCATTATATATTGATATTTTAATTGAATATTCAGTTGAGGAACCTGAAAAATGCACAGTAATATTTTGGATTAATTTGTAATTAGAAGGGATTGTGATGGCACATTTATCAACATTAAAACATACAACGGACTCATTAGACAGTATTATAGCAGATGCAATTTCCATTGGAATCTTTAAAGATGGTTCTATGTCATCTCGGGGGAAAGCAGTCGATAATATGCTGAATGGACAGATCAGTTCAGCCTTTAAACGCGGTGACATCAAGGGGAAACATTCTGAAACAACAATCTTTTATGCTGAAAACGGTCCAGTTATAGTTATTGGTCTTGGAAAGGCTGATAATTTTGAAACCGAATGTATCCGAAAGGTTGGCGGCACTTTGGCCAAGAAAGCTATTACAAAAAAATATGCCCACGTCGCCTGTGAAAATTTTGGCGGAAATGGCAGCGCTCCATTTGGACAGGCATTGGCTGAAGGATTAGTTTTGGGCAGTTATCAATTCAATGATTATATGACCAAAAAGAAAGAGGAGCTTTTTGAGCTTAATAAAGTGACTGTTTCTGGAGGATCCAGGGTTGGGTTAGATAGAGGATCAATTATTGCCAATGGCGTCTGTTTTGCCCGTAATTTGGGCAATCACCCCGGAAACGTAACGACACCAACACGATTGGCTAATGAAGCCAAAAAGATTGGTCGTAGAGGCAAAATGAAGGTGTCTGTTTTTGATCGTAAAAAATTCACCGAAATGGGTATGGGGGCATTGGCAGGCGTTGCAGCTGGGACTGACGAGCCTCCTAAATTTATCCTCATGGAATATTGGGGTACCAAAAAGTCAGTGAAGCCGAAAGTGCTGGTGGGCAAGGGACTGACGTTCGATTCCGGTGGTATTTCTATTAAACCTTCGGCAAAAATGGATGAAATGAAATTTGACATGTGCGGTTCGGCTGTTGTTTTAGGCTGTATGCATACCATAGCTACTTTAAAACCCAAAATCAATGTTGTAGCAGCTGTTTCCTCTACGGAAAACTTGAGCGGAGCCAAGGCCTACAAACCCGGTGATATTGTGACCGCGTATAACGGCAAAACAATCGAAGTACTGAATACTGATGCGGAAGGGCGCCTTATTTTGGCCGATGCCTTAAGCTATGTGAGTAAACATTATGATCCTGCATTTATTTTTGACTTTGCCACACTGACAGGTGCTGTGCTCGTTGCTTTGGGACATATAGCTACAGGAATCATGGGTACAGATGAAAAACTCATAGAAAAAGTGAAAAAGTCCTCAGTAAAGACTGGCGAAAAGGTCTGGGAATTTCCCCTTTGGGAAGAATATTGCAAACAGGTTCAATCCAAGATTGCTGATGTAAAAAATATTGGTGCACCCATGCAGGCCGGGACTATTGCCGGTGGAGCATTTCTCAAAGAGTTTGTTGGCGAAGGTATCCCCTGGTGCCATTTCGACATAGCGGGGACAGCTTGGGGTGAAAAAGAAAAATCCTATGGTCCCAAAGCAGGTGCCACTGGGAATGTAATTCGTCTTGTTTTAGATTTTATGGGCGTGTAGTTGACGAACAGTAGCCCCACAAGGGAAGATGCATTAGCTCTTCTGTACGAATATACACAAAGCGATTCCCTGCGCAGGCATGCATTGGGTGTGGAGCAGGCTATGCGGAAGATGGCGGAAAAATATAATGGCAATTCGGATGAGTGGGGATTAACGGGCTTACTGCACGATTTTGATTATGAAATGTACCCAACGCTAGAAGAGCATCCCTACAAAGGCAACAAAATCCTGAAAGAACAGGGTTATCCGGAGTCCATTTGCAATGCCATAATGGGCCATGCCACCTATACTGGCGTCCCCCGGGATACTGATATGGCTAAAGCATTATTTGCTGTGGATGAGTTAACTGGATTTATTTTCGCTGTGACTTATGTTCGACCTTCTAAATCAATATTTGAAGTAAAACCGAAGTCAGTGAAAAAAAAGTTGAAGCAGAAATCATTCGCTGCTTCCGTCCTGCGGGAGGATATATACCAGAGTATGGAAGAACTCAACGTAGATATGACAGAGCACATCCAATTCGTGATTGATGCCTTGAAAGAAAAAGCGGAAGAGTTGGGGTTAAAAGGGGATGGTCAATAATCATTTGCTGGTTACAGATCGTATAATTTAGTGTAGTTTCCACCATGTCTTTCAGCACCGGATTATTGTTATTACTTCTTGGTATTGCTATTGGAGCAGTGGTCATTCTACTGATAAAACGGAATAATCTCCCGGATCAGGAGCAGATAAAAGATGCCTTTGGCAATCTTTCTAAAGAAGCCTTGGACCAGAATATCGAAACATTCATGAAGATCGCTGAAAGCAAATTTGGTGATCTTATGAAAAGCAGTAACGCCCAACTGGATGAGAAGAAGAAACTCATTGACTCCAGTCTGGGGGATCTGAAAAAACAGCTTGAGGGCTTGAACAAACAGACCACAGAACTCACCGGTCAAATGGTGGAGTCGAAAAAAGGCGTTACGGATCTGGCTGATACTACGACCCAATTACGGCAGATTTTATCAAGTTCCCAGGCGCGGGGCCAATGGGGTGAACGTATGGTGGAAGATATCCTTTCGTTTATTGGCCTTACTGAGGGGATCAACTACGAAAAGCAAAGCCAGGAAGGTACTGATCGTCCAGATTTCAAATTTAACCTTCCCGATGGAAAACACATTAACATGGATGTGAAATTTCCTTTAAGTCATTATGAGAATTTCCTGGCTTCGGAGAATGAAACAGAGCAGGAAAATGAAAAGAAAGCATTTCTGAAAGATGTGCGTAATCATGTGAAAGCAATTTCCGGCCGATCATATATTGATCCAAATGCGGGGACAGTAGACTATGTTTTGATGTTTATTCCTAACGAAAGTATTTACTCCTTTTTAAACCAGGAAGATCATGAGTTAATTGATTTTTCACTGGGGAAAAAGATTTTACTATGTTCTCCCGTTACATTATATGCAATTCTATCATTGATTCGGTCGGCCGTAGCCAATTTTCATATGGAGCAAAAAGCAGGTGAAGTACAGAAACTGGTAGTCACCTTTCGTGAACAATGGATAAAATTTACAGACAAACTGGATGCTTTAGGCAAAACACTTGGAACTGTTGCTACCCATTATGAAACATTAACAGGACCACGGCGTAATGCTCTTGAAAAACCCATGGATAAAATTACTGAACTGCAAATGGGGCAGGATGAAGATGTCAAACAGATTGAGGATGAAGATGAATAGGATTGGAAATCTTTTATGTATAACTGGATTCCTAGTTGGCTGGAGTTGTGTGGGGCCTCCAGATCCAGAACATGGACTCGTGGAGAACTTTCCTGTTGTCATCAATACTGCAAATACATTTAGTTTTATTTTACGGGGAGAGGATTATTCTTTCGAGGAAGATTACGCATTAAACCTTGTGGTAGATACTACGGATAAGGTGCTCACCACATTTGTTGTTAGTGATTTTGTGGGTAATGATACCACGGTAATACGGATTAACCAGGATTCCAGTATGGTATGGAAAATATATTCATTTTGGTCCAATAAGGAAGTCATTGAAGAAACTGTAATTGATACTGTCTTCTCTCTACCTCCAGATTCAATTTTCTTTACAGGAACGAATTTTACAGGGACCATGCAGTTCTCATTGATCAAAAACTAGTTTTCTTCCCAGGCTGGACAGATAAGATGCTTATAATCGCACCAGTCACAATGTTTTCCGGTTTTCGCTTCAAATTCTTTTCTCCGAACACTTGACGCTACTTTATTGATCTTTTCCTCTGTTTTTTCCAAATCGTCAACTGTAAAGGAATGAGATCGATTGGGTTTTTCTTCATCTCTTAAAAAATGCAATGAAGCGCTTGTAGGTATTCCTCCAAACTTCTCTGAATCCGATTGTTTCAGATACATACTGTAAACAGCCAGTTGCAGATTTGACTTAGCTGGAGTTGAGGATTTGCTGGTTTTATAATCCACGATATGAACTCCATTTTCATCTTTATCAATGCGGTCAATGGCACCGTTTATGGTGATATCATCTAAATCAAAAGAGAATCTTTCTTCCCGCGCAATGACATTTGGTGGATTGTCATTCATTAATTCTGCATAACGAGAAAGCATTTCCTGTCCCTGATCAAAAAACTTCTCTTCACGAACTGTATAATCAAATTCCCCTTTTTTCCACTCTTCTTCTAATAATTTAACAATCCGATCTTTTGTCAATTCTTTACCAGGCTCATGAAATCTCTGCAGTACGACGTGGATGATGTTTCCAAATACTAGCTGAGGTTTACTGGCTGTTTGTGGAATGCCATCGATTCGGCCGAACCGATATTTCAACGGGCATTGTTCATAGGTTTCAATGGCACTAGCGGAGAGATATAATTTCTCGTTGATGGTGGGCTCAAAATCCTGTTCTAATTCTTGAGCTAGCTCTTTTTCCCAATCGCTGGAGCCCAGTTCTAAATCAGCACCATCTTCAGAATGATGTAAAACTTCCAGTGCGTTTGCCAAATCGTGCACTTTATCAAATTGCTCGCTGGCCATGGCTTTTTGTATTTTTTGTTCGTATTTGATACGCAAATCCGAATATGAAATTTTGTTTGTATTGATGTCCTGCATGACGGTTTCCTCCATGATATTTTCAGGTAATTCTTTGACAAATCTTGACGTGGCTTTTCTAGGTGCCAACAAAGACAATTGTTCTTTTGCACGTGTAACAGCCACATAAAACAAGCGGCGTTCTTCTTCAAGATGATGATCTTTAGGGGTAATGTGAGACGATTTTTCATAGGACAACCATTCATCAGGTGGACGGGAAACCATTACCCTTGACCTAAAGTTCAGCGGAAAACTTCCTGAGCGTAGAAAGGGCAGAAATACAATAGGATATTCACCACCTTTTACGCTATGGATCGTTGATACTCTTACACCATTGAGTTGTTTGTATTCTTTCGGGATGATTGTCTGTAATCCACCGGAGATCATAACAGCTTCCACATATATATTGAAAGCACTCAAGCCATGATCTTTTGGATTACGTCTTGAAAAGTTTTGAGCACGTTTCAGAAAATCACCCACGTTTAGCATGGCAAGACGATCATCTAGAGTGTAGCGGTGATGATATGGCCTTAAAAGATCCATTTTTATACAAATCTCCCAGACCATTTCACCGGCAGATTTCTTTTGAATAATTTTGTGGAACAATTCAATGTCATCCAGTAATTCCCTGAGGCGGGGAAATTCCTCAATGATTGTTTGACCAGCATTGATAAGTTTGAGACGGGGAGTCTCATCCCGGCGTTGCCATTTATTGAAGAGGATGTGAGCCGTTTCTGCTCCACAGCGCTTTTCAATGAGCCGAAACAAGGCATTGTCCTGGAATTTTCCATCGGCGATTACCTGGCACCATGACACCAGGTCCAACACAGCAGTGATACTGAAATATTTTGGAATCCGTGCCTGGACAGGAATCCCAGACTTTAATAATGCTTTTGCAACGGCGTTTACCTGGGAGTGAGTTCGACACAAAACAGCAATATCTTTATTATCCATTCCGTTGTTAAGCAGCTCCGAAATTTTATTGTCTAGAAAAGCCAGCTGCTCATATTTTTCACCCCAGAACAATTTCGGTTTTATTCCATCTTTATCATTTTTTGAGAATAAATTTGTATCTTCCCTCTCTGTATTGTTTTTTATTGATTCATTAGCAAGATCCAGGATGGATTGAGTAGAACGAAAATTATCTTCAAGTGCTATAGGTTCACCTCCGAACCGTTTTTTGAATTCAGAAATATTATATGAGTTAGCACCTCTGAAACTGTATATGGTCTGGTCTTCATCACCAACGACTGTGATCTGACGGTGATTTTGTGCAATAAGCCCGATGATTTCATTTAAGGCAAAATTATTGTCCTGGAATTCATCGATGATCACATGCTGATATTTTTCCTGAACTGCCTGTAATACAGTATTATTCCTCTTGAGGAGGTTATAGGCTCGCAAAATCATGTCGCCATAATCCACCACTTTTATATCCTGTTTCCACTGCTGGAATAATGGAAAGATGCGTTTTAGGTCATTTAATTGAGCAACAGTTTCAGGGGGAAATTCTTTTTCTGTAATCCCGGGTGTTTTTTGCTTATCAGTTTCCAAGAGTTCATCCCGGGATCGATTGAAAAACGGAATAAAACTTTCTATGACAGCCCGCTGGGGATTTAATGGAAATTCGTCTGACTCAAAAGGGCCAAGGTCATCAAAGCGTTTCAGAAGCATGTGAATTGCTTCACTCTCTTCCAAAAGGGCTGGAAGCTTTTCTGCACTGAAATCACGCAATAACTGGTAGCAGAACGAATGAAATGTTCCAACTGTCATGGCATGGGCAGATTTACCTGCTTTGTTTAAAATACGCTCTTTTAATTCCTGTGCTGCTTTTTCTGTATAAGTGATTGTCAGAATAGTTGCAGGGTTTACGTTGTAATGTTCAATAAGATATACAATCCGGTGCTCAAGGGTGAACGTTTTTCCAGTTCCTGCACCGGCCAGTATCATTAAAGGGGAGGGTGGATGGATTATAGCCTTTTTCTGGGAAGGGGTAGCTAAAATATCTCCCTGGTTATAATTCATGGGTGAAAATTAGACACAAGACAGGAAATAATAGAATGAAGAAAATTGAATATAAATTATTTATTGATTATTTTTCTATTTCCACAGTGTAGATTTATTTTTTAACCTTTTATCCATTACTGCGTCAAATATAATAGTTATGTATGAAAAAAGACTATGAACTCATCAAAAACTTTCAAAATGGCAGTCAAACTGCATTTAATGAGCTGGCCACAAAACATTTGGATAATGTGTACCAATTTTTTCTTAAGTATACAAAGAATCCTATGGAAGCTGAAGATCTTACTCAAGATGTATTTATTAAACTTTACAAATCACTTAAACGCTTTCGATTTGAAGCAGAATTTAAAACATACCTTTTTCGAATTAACCTTAATACGGCTCATTCATTTATTCAAAGAAATAGATGGAGAAGTATGCTCCACCTTGATGAGGTACCTGACTCAGGGGAAAAGGATAAAAACCTGGAGACAGGATGGACAAAGACAGATGTATGGAATAGTGTGTCAAGGCTTCCAAAACAACAGCGTATGATAGTAATGATGAGGATATCCCAGGAATTACCGTATAAAAATATTGGTGCTATACTTAAGATAAGTGAAAATTCTGCCAAAGTGAACTATCACCACGGAATGAAACAATTAAAAAAGTGGCTTGGAGATTCCAATGAAGTTTGAACAAAAAATAAAACAACTTATGGCTGAAACTGATTTCATCGATGATAAAAATAAATTTCTTGATGCATTACATTCTCAAAGAGAAAGGAAAATGCTCCAACGCCACCGATTTATTTCTGGAGTGTCTATGTGTGTCCTTATTCTTTTTATAGGGATAACTTCTGTTACACAATTCGATAAAGGATCAGACCCATGGTTAGAAGACAACTTAACCTTCATGACACAGGATGTTGATTTAGAATTGGAAAATTATTTAACAGATTTATCAATTATGCTGGTGGATGCCAGTGATGATATATGGGCCACGGTAGAGTTTTTAGATGAAATGAATTTTGATATTATTAATCAAATCAAGGAGAAAACACAATGAAGCATATCATTTTATTAATTATGGGTGCGTTACTCATCTCAAACAGCATAGCCCAGGAAGATAAGAAGAAAGACAGGCGTTCTGAGAAAATGGAAATGATGACTGTATGGAAGCTCACAGAACATTTAAAACTAACTGAAGAACAGGGAGAGAAATTTTTCCCTCGTTTTCGGGGTCATCGTGAAGAGTTGGAAAAAATTCACCAGGAACAGAGACAATTAATGCAAACATTGCAGGAGAAAATCGAGCGGGGAGATGAAATCAAAGATAATGAGATAAAATCTCAAGTGGATAATCTTGCCGAACTTGAAAAAAGGAAACTTGAATTTCAGAAAAAATATATTTTAGATTTGGAAGGTGTTCTGAATAATGCCCAAAGAGCAAAACTTATTGGATTTGAACGCCGATTAAGACAGGAAGTCAAAGATCAAATGAAAGAACATAGAAAAGAGAAAAAACGATCCCATGAGAAGCGTGGACGCAAAAAAGGATTTTGGAATTAAATACAGTACAAAAAGGAGTGAACATCATGAAGAAAATAACACTGATATTAACGGTAATTGGTTTAATTATTATCGGTTGTGAAAATCAAGAGGATAGCTATGCAGATAGAGAATCAGAACTGTTATCTCTGCTGGATGATGATGATGCATTAGGGCTAGAAGGACTTGATGATGGAGATGCGGTAGATGATGAATACACTGCGGACAGTCTCGAATCGGCAGGAAAAATCAATTTGGGGAAGGTAATGGAAGTATTTCATCCTGACAGCGGATACATTTATAAATTTGGCCGAAAGATTACCTCTAAAACAAAAACAATTACGTATACACATGGTGATGATTTTTCAATAGCCAATATCACCTGGACAGTCTCTGGAGATTTTATTTGTGGCGCCATTGATACTACCACAGCAGATACAAATAAAACTGAGAAACCATTTACCAGTGAATTCCATCGCATGGTGCGGTTTGTGGAAGGTAATGTGTCTGATTGGAGAGGCAGGCGCTGGAGAGTGGATGCTTTTACAATGGGAACCGGAAGCACAGATGACATAGTTGCTGTTACAAAACTGGAATATTTTACTATGAATTCAGAGAATACATGGGAGCCAGGGTTTGTTATAACAAGTGATGAAGCAGAAACAAGATGGATACAAAGAGATTCAATCCCCACTTTCTATAAAGGAGATTCAGTTAAGATTGAAGTGAGCGTGACAAATAATAGTGATCCGGTTTTTGATTATAAAAGTGGAGAAGGGGTTGTTATGCATTACGGGCGTCACCGTTATTACAAGGCCCGGCGAAAAATGCATGATGATGGGATTGGACCTGATGCAGGTGAAAATGATAACACATTCACAAAAATCTGGCGTATACATGGTCCTGGATATTATGTGTTCGAACCACGTCCTTATCGTGTATTCCGCGCTTTTTTTGACGTAATGGATTTTGGTACACTGTTCGATACAGAAGAAGATGTTCATACTGCTGTTTGGGCATTACCGTACAAGGTAATACGTGAATAAAAGCAAAATAAATTGCTTTATTAAAAAAGCCCGGCATTCAATCTGAGTGTCGGGCTTTTTTTTATATCTTTCCGTTTTACTAATAATTCATTATTTCTTAAATAGTTTTTTCAGTTTTGGCTCAATGACAAACCTGCAATAAGCCTGATCCGGGTTTGATTTATAATAGTCCTGATGATAATCTTCTGCAGGATAAAATTTGGTTAATTGTTCGATTTCTGTCACAATTGGAGCAGCCAATAAATTAGACTCTCCTACGGCTGATTTTGAATTTTTAGCGCTATTTTTCTGTTCATGATCAAGATAATAAATTACTGATCTGTATTGGGTGCCTACATCATTTCCCTGACGATTTAAAGTTGTAGGATCATGAGATTTCCAGAACATTTCCAAAAGTTGAGGGTATGTAATTACATTCGGATCAAAAGTAATTTTTGCAACTTCCGCATGTCCGGTATTTCCTGTGCAGACTGATTCATAGGTTGGATCTTCTGTTATGCCTCCAGAATATCCCGGAATAACAGTAAGTACACCGTCTAAACGCTGAAAGACAGCTTCAACACACCAGAAACATCCTGCGCCAAAAACGGCTGTTTTGCTTGCCTTTGAATTATCGTTAGCCATGAGAATTGATAAAAGATAAATAAATATGAAGGGCTTCATTCAAAAAAGGCTCCAGAGATTATATGATTACCCTTTGAGGGTTTCCACAAATTGAGAAACAGTTGCCTTGGCATCTCCGAAAACCATGTAGTTATTATCATAGCCAAAAAGTTCGTTGCCGATACCGGCAAAACCTGGGTTCATGGATCGCTTTAAGACAAAGGTAGTTTTCGCCTGATCCACATTGAGGATAGGCATACCGTAGATGGGGCTGGATTCGTCATGCCGGGCGGCAGGATTCACTACATCATTTGCCCCAATGATAAGGGCCACATCCGTACCTGCGAAATCATCA
>ERZ651768.689-NODE-689-length-25161-cov-8.100582_pt1 | contig 25161 bp, 30 predicted proteins | sample MGYA00514754_ERZ651768 | MGnify/ENA metagenome assembly ERZ651768
GTAGAGGCGGCTCTTTGCCGGACTGCTCGCGACACAGTACCTCTCGACGACTTCGTCGATTGTCTGCAAGCGCTCCATGTGAGTACTCCCGAACCCGACCAATCGGTTCGATGTATAAGGTCAGATGCAACCGATTCTCGTTCTGCTCCCGAACATATCAGGTCCTAAACATCAAATTGAACCCGACCTGTGACTCATCGTGACCTTGGGATTCTCCCTTCCAAGAGCGGGCACGACCGACGACCCTGTCAGGCTCGCGGTGCTGATCTCGGGCGGCGGCTCGGGGCTGGCCGCACTTCTCAGGTATCAGCGCACGCCGCGCTGCCACCGCACCACACTAGTCATCACCGACAAGACAGACGCGGGCGGCCTGCAGCACGGTCGCGACGCCGGCGTCAGGAGTGTCGGGGTACCGCTGCCGATGGAGGTGGAGAAGTCCAAGCGTCGAGTGGCCCACGAGCGACTCGTGGACGCGGAGCTCGAAGCCGCCGACGTGGAACTCGTGGTGCTCAGCGGCTACATGCGAATCCTCACGCCGTGGTTCGTCAGGCGCTGGAAGGGCCGACTGGTCAACATCCACCCCTCATTGCTGCCCGACTTCCCGGGCGCCCACGCCCACCGCGACGCCCTCGCAGCCGGGGTGAGCGTCACCGGCTGCACGGTACACCTCGTGGATGAGGGGGTGGACTCGGGGCCGATACTCGCGCAGCGCGAAATCGAGGTGCTTCCCGGCGATGACGAGGAGGCGCTGCAGGAACGGGTCAAGGGGGTGGAGCACCTGCTCTATCCTGATGTGCTCGACAGGCTCTGCTCAGGGCAGATCTCACTCTAGGTCAGCTGGCGTGTTGACGTTGCGCAGCAGCACAGGCTCTTCGAGCATCAGCGAGTGCTCCATCTCTGCGAACTGGACGTGCAGCGGCCTGCGGTCCCCGCTCTTCAGCCGCCTGACGACCATCTCCGGGCGGACCAGCGCCAACAACGGGTGCGCCCACAGCCCGTCGCTCGGCATCGCGAGGCAGTCCGAGGGACCAAGCGCACTCTCCAACCCGGCGAACAGCGCGGAGTTCACCCAAGGCACGTCGACTGGCGCCAGTTGCACCGTCTCTTCATCCACCAATGGGTCCTCGAAGGCCTCGATCAGTGCCTCGATGGGACCCGAGTGGGGCTCGGTGTCCAGCACCCACTCGACCTGGATAGCGGAGTCGATGACCGCACCGTAGAGATCGACGTCCTCGGGCGCGGCGACGGCGATTCTGATTGGCTCGCGACCCGCCTCCGCCAGAGCCATCGCGACACGGGCGATGCAGGCCTCGCCTTCGACTTCCACGAGCGCCTTGTCGCGACCCATGCGTGACGAGCGACCTCCAGCCAGAAGCAGAGCCCGCATACCATCACCGCAGCTCGTCGAGCCGCCGCATCGCGTGCTGGATCTCGTCCATTAGGTCGAGAGCTCGGTTGAGCAGGACCGACCTATCCTTCCTCGACCTCTTGGTCTCCATCCATCTCATCAACTGCCTGATGTCGTGCGCATCACGCTGTATCGTCCACTCCAGTACCTGCTCGGCGACCGGGTCATCAGATGGCAGCAGCCGGTTGACCATGAGGGTCGGCGCACGGCTTCGCCCATCAGTCCTGCGCCTGTTCCTCTTGCAGCCGCTGCATTACCCGGCCCAGCAACGAATCACCGTCGGGGACCTCGACGGCGGACAGCCGATTCAGCACCCCCTCGCTCGCCGCATGCCCGCGCACCATGCCGGCGTAACTGACGAGGAGGGCCATGTGACCGTCCACCGCCCTCCCCTCACACCACGCCATCAGGACCTCCTCGCTCGGCATTGCCCGACCTGCCCGCAACAGCTCCTCGATGCTCAGCAACAACGCCTCAGCCGGCTCGCTGCCCCTAGTCGAGGCGGCTAGCACCATCCACGGGTCGGTACCCAGCGCAGCGTGGTTGAGATTGGCCAACAGAAGAGCCGCCAGAGCCACGTCCTCGCGGCCGTGGCGGGCCCACAGACGACTCACTAGGCGCAGCAGCACGCTCTGGTCTTCACCAGCGCTGGTCAGCAGCCACGAAGCGATGCGACGCAACAACTCGTCAGGAGTCCCGAGGTGGAAGGAGTAGCCCGCCGACTCGCCTAACCTGTCGGTGCTTGACTTCATGATTAGCGCCGGCACTCCAATTGGGTAGGCCTCGCGCACCACTCCAGTCAGCCGCCGATCGGAACGATGCACCCTCTGTGGCTGTTGCTCGAGGAAATCGTCGAGCACCTCGTCGTGAGCCATGTCCACCTCAGATCTGGAAACCGAGTCTGTCGAAGATGCCGCTGATGCGCTCCATGGTATCGTCCAATCGCATCCGGAAGTCCTGCAGGACGTTCCTGTGGATAGTCTCCTCGAGCTGCCGGTCGAGGCTGCGGGTTATCGCCCGGTGCTCGGCGTCGCTGATTGAGAAGGCGCGGCGGAGGTAGGCCACCAGAGTAAGCTCGTCGTCCGAGCGGTCGGTGTGGATCAGGACCGCCTCGAGCACCTGCTCGTAGACCAGCCTCATCTCCAGTTCGCTGATTTGTCTGCCCGCACTAGGGCTCGTGCCCTCGACTACGGCGTCGTATACCTGCTTGGGCTCCTCCTCTTCCAGTCTCAGCGCGTGGGCCAGCTTGACCAGCAGGCGCTTCTCTCCATTCGAGAGCTGACCGTCGCGAAGCGCTATCCTCGTCGCTCCGTGGAAAACCGCCCTGCAGTCGCTCAGGCCCGCTTCCATGGGCCACGATTGGAGGCGTGTCCCTTAATGGCTCGCGCAGACCATTCAACCGATAATCACCCGCGCCACCTATAGGAGCGTTCATGAAGGGCCCGTTGGTCGCACGGATTGCAGGAACTCTGCCACACTCGCGGGCGCTTTGTGCCCATCCACCGAACCGCCAACAGGCGAAAACCGGGAGCGAGGCCCCGAAAGTGGGGCCGAGAACCTAAGGAGAAATGAAAATGACAAATGAAGGAAAATACGTGATACACGCGACCATCCGCACTGATGGAACGGTTGCGCGCAAGGACGTCGTGGGAGCAATCTTCGGTCAGACCGAAGGCCTCCTCGGCGAGGAGTTACAGCTCAGGAAGCTGCAGCGGACCGGGCGCATAGGCCACGTCGACGTCATCCTTCACCAGAACAAGGGCAAGGTGAACGGGGAGATACAACTCTCCTCGTCTATTGACCAAGTCAGCACCGCCGTGATTGGCGCCGCGCTCGAGACGATCGATAGGATCGGCCCGTGCAAGGCGATAATCAAGGTCAAGAAGATCGAGAACATAACCTCGGTCAAGAAGGACACGGTAATCGACAGAGCCAAGGAGCTCCTACTCGATATCGTGAACTCCGGTGCCGACGAGTCGAAGAACATCCTCGACGAGGTCCGTTCAGTCCTGAATCTGGGGAAGGAAACCGACTACAAGGGAATGACAGCTGGTCCGAACGTGACCAAGTCTGAGGCGATAATCATCGTCGAGGGCCGCAACGACGTTCGCAACTTGCTGAAGTACGACATCAAGAACGCCATAGCCACGATGGGTTCAGGCATCATGCCAGAACTAGTCGAGCTCGCCAAGTCGAAAAAGACGGTGACCGCGTTCCTCGATGGCGACCGCGGCGGCAAGCTGCTACTCATGGAGCTGGAAGGCGAAATGGGCAAGTCACTGACCCATGTCGCGTTCGCACCGACGAGCCGAGAGGTCGAGCACCTCGAGATGAAGGTCGTGACCAAGGCGCTGTCCCAGAAGGAGACGGCCGGCAAGGTAGTCGCCCGCATCAAGACTGAGATTAACAGGGACGATGACCGCGCGGTCGGACGGGGCCAAGAGGCTCTCGCCGCACCCGATGAGGTCAAGGCCTGGGCAGGGATGCTCGATGGACTACCTCAGAATCAAGCAGTAATCGTCCAGGAGGACGGCTCTGGTTCCGAGCCCATAGGTGCCCGTGGCCTAGAGACCGCTCTGTCTGATTCGACCGGCGCCCAAGGACTGGTGTTCGCCGGTAAAGTGACCGCCCGCATCTTTGACCTCGCTTCCGGCGCAGGTATTGAGAACGTGCTGGGTAGATCCGTCGGCAAAGTCACCCGCAAGTCCGGTGTGCAAGCGTACGCGGCCGACGACCTCTGATTCGCTCAACAGCGAATCCTCCGGCGGGACATAGTCCCGCCTACAATGGCTGCGACAGCCTTGTCATCCGCAGAAGCCATCAAAAGTCGTGCAGGTCCGCTGAGGCCGAATGGAAGACTCAACGTTGGGCGTACTGGCACTGTACGCTCTGCTGGGCCTAGCCCTGCTGACCCTCTGGTTTAGGCACCAGGCAGTACTGCGTCAGAGGGAGAGGATGAGGGATAAGATGGGGGCCCTACAGGGCGACCTCTCAGACACCTCACAACGCCTCGACCTGCTGTCGAGAGGCGTTGACACCGTACTCAGCGAGACCCCTGGGATGCAGGGTCTGCTGGAAGCCCACAAGTCCCTCGAGTCAGCCGAGACACTGCTGTTCGAACAGGATGTAAACGTCAGTTCCAGCGAATCTGTCGCGATAGCGAGCCACGCAGCCAAGACCATTCTGGTGCACTACCCCGGCCTCGCTGATGAGGACGGCCACAAGGAGGTCGTTCCCGGGCTGCTCCCACTGGTCGAGCGACTGGATGCGATACTCAACGAAGCCGAGATGCAGTCCGAGGATCTCGAACTCACCGGAGACCAGCATAGGAGGCTCGGAGAGCTGTTCCACGGCATCGACCGGACGATTCGGGCATCGGACTTCTACAGACGCGCCCACAGTCTTAGCGCCGAGGACGCCGATGCACTGCACTCACTCGCCGCGATTCATCGCGAGGACGGCGAGATGGAAGCCCTCGACCGCAATCTGGAGAGGCTCCTCGCGATTGACCCGGACGACGTCGCCGTGCTCAAGGAACAAGCTCTGATGCTCTCTGGCTCCGACGAGGAAAGGGTCACCCGCAACCACCGCAGACTGGAGGCACTCGGAATCGAGTTCGATATATCTCTGGCGACCACAGAGCTCTCCGACATCGTCGAGAGGGCGAGGGAGGTCAACAGGGACGTTGATCCGAAGACGACCGAGCCCGAGACATCCTCAGGATGGCTCGAGCGCGCCGCCAAACTGCTCATGATAGGAGAGATCGCAGTCGCCCTCGAGTCGGTTGAGAAAGCCCTTGAGGTAAATCCTGACAACGGCGAGGCATGGATGCTGCACGCCAAGTTGCTGTCGGCTGACGAGGAGAGGACGAAGGAGGCTCTGCAGAGTATACGACGGGCCACCGCTCTAGGCCAGTACGGAACCATCCTAGAGTCGGAGGTATTCGAGAACGACGGCAAGCTCGACGCGGCGAGAGCCGTGCTCGAAGAAAGACTCGAGACCAATCCTGAGGACTCCGAGGCCAGAGCCCGTCTCAGTCTGGTGTTGCTCCGGGCTGGGGCCTACGAGTGGTCGCGCAAGGTTCTCGACGAGGCTCCACCCGGATCATGGGAGAGCGCCCCGTTGCATGTCATGGACGGCAGGCTCCACCTGCTGACCAGCGAGGGCCACCGCGACAGCACCGGGCGACACGACCATCTGGTACTGCTCGACGCGATGGTCGCGTTCGATGCCGCCATAGACCACGACAGGGAGTCAGGATTGGCCTGGCTGGGTCGAGCTAGGGCCCTGCGCTACCAGAACGCTCCGAACGAGGCCGAGGTCGCCCTGACACGCGCCCGGCGATTGATTCCCGAACACCCTTCGATACCTCTTGAGGAGGCCCAGTTGTGCCTCGATCTCGGGCGCCTTGAGCAGGCCGACGCTCTGGTGGCCGAGGCCGCCACGCAACTGAACGATCACTCGACGATACCTTTCGTCAGGGGTATGATAGCCGCACGCCAGAACAGGCTCACCGAAGCGATCTCTCTGTTCAGCAAGGTGCTCGCCAGCGAGCCCGACCATGTCCGCGCCCGACTCAACAGGTGCTCAGCCTCGTTGCTGAAGGGGGATTTAGCCGCGGCCCTCGACGACGCCGACCATCTAGTGACTAACCAGCCCGGACTCGACATGGCGCGCCTGCGTCGCTCCGAGGTCCTGATGAACCACGGTGACTGGGACGAGGCCGAGGCCGAGCTGCGCAGATTGCTTGAGAACAGGCCCGAGCACACCATGGCTCTAGTCCACCTCGGGACCTGCCTGATCGCAAGAGGCAGGGCCGAGCAGGCGGAGAAGCCCCTCAACACAGCTCTACAGATCGACACCACGCATTCCGACGCGTGGTACCAGCGCGGGCTCTTGTACCTCGACTTCGGGCGCCACGAAGACGCCATGCACGACTTCGAGAACGCTGCCGAGCACGACGAGCACCACATCGACGCGAGACTCAGGATAGCCACCTTGCTGCACGAGGCCGAGGACAGCAAGGGGGCAGCAGCAGCCTGGAGAAGGGTCCTCGACGTTGACCCCGAGCACCGGCTGGCGAGGCGCAGGCTGGAGGAGTGCAGGGACGGGGCGGGCCCGCCTAAGCCCAATCTTCAGGCAGAGGGTTGAACTGCCTTCCACCACCTTCGGACCATATGACGAGCCCTCAGGGAATCGAACCGGGTGACGCCGCGCCCGACTTTCATCTGCCCAACGCCAATCTCTCCACAGGCAACGAGACGATGTCGCTGAGCGATGTCATCGGGCCGAAAGGAGCCGTCATCGTGTTCACCTGCAATCACTGTCCGTACGTGGTCGGCTCCGAGCCGCGCATCGAGGCGATGGCCGCGAGGGCGTTCTCAGAAGGACTCGGCTTCGCTGGAATCAACTCCAACGACCCCGTGAACTACGAGTCGGACTCATGGCAGAACATGGTCAAGCGGGCCGGCCGTGGAATGAGTTATTCCTACTTGCATGACGACAGCCAAGACACTGCGCGCGCGTACGGGGCCGAGAGGACCCCCGAGTTCTACCTCCTCGATGCCTCGGGCGCAGTCACCTACCGCGGGAGACTCGACGACTCACCCCGGGATCCATCCCATTCCTCGACCTCCGATCTGGCGGATGCCATGGACGACATGGCTGCCGGCCGCAGCGTCGCAATACCCCGAACGGACAGCATCGGCTGTTCAGTCAAGTGGAAAATGTAGGTCTCGCAGTCAGTACTGCTCGAGCACCAGCTCAGTCTGCGTCGAGCCTATCTCGCCGGGCGCTGCGAGCCACATCTCATCGAGCAGGTTGCGCAGCGCCACAGTGTCGTCGACGTGCACAACGGCGACTAGGTCGGCGTTGCCGCTGATTTCGTAGACGCTCTCGACGCCGGGCCATGTGGAGAACTCCCCAGCTAGCGTTCCGATCTCAGTACCCGGGCCGACCTTGAGGCGGACCAGGGCAGTCAGTCCGATGCCTGCCTCGCGGATGGTGTAGCCGCGGACCACCCCCTCGTCCTCCAGCCTGCGCATGCGGGTGCGAACGGTCCGCTCGGTTACCCCGACCTGCTTCGCAATATCCACGAAAGGAGCCCTTCCGGAGTCTCTCAGGACTGAGAGGATGGCTCTGTCGAGACTGTCTACTTCAATCACGGGTTGCGCCGAAAATAGACCTCTATTTGTATGTTCTCTACCTGATGTGTGAAATTCGACTCCTCTTTGTTTCCTGTTTATGTATGGAAATTATACGGCAAGGAAAAGTCGTGTTCAAATGGGATGGCGTAAATTCGCATCCGATGTCGGCGGAGGAGACGATGGCTCACCTCCGGGTCCAAGAGTATCTCGACGACGTCTCCGACCTAGACATACCCTCCTCCCAGACCGAGTGGTACAACGTCGATGTCGCTTCACTCTTGACCGGCAGCAAGGTGCTCGGCCACGAGGTAGATCAGTGCACAGGCGATTCACTGCTGTTCCTCGAGAGGAGCGTCATGCTGTGCAGCCCGTCGGCGGGCAAGATGCAGCACTTTCCCAAGCACCTCCTCCACTGCTTCGTCGATGACAACCGCTGTGAGTGCAACGAGCACGATGGAGTGCTGTTCCGCGCAGAGCTGTTCTCGATATCCCCCACCGAGGAGCAACTCTGCTGGGAGCGCTGCTGCCGCTCCGAGATGGAGATCCCCGATGCCCAGAGCAGGGTCGCTCGCTGGTTGAGCTGGCTCAACGCGTGAATCACCCCCCAGCGCAACCTTGAGAGGGGGGCGGTAGGTCGCCGCATCAATGAGTGGCGCTGTCAGCGACCTCTCGGCCCGCATGATACTGGATTCTCGCGGCAACCCCACAGTCGAGGTTGACTGCTACGTGAACGGTGTATTGCGAGGCCGTGCAGCGGTCCCTTCGGGGGCCAGCACAGGTAGTTACGAGGCGGTTGAGCTGCGCGACGGGGGATCCGATTGGGCCGGCAGGGGTGTAGCCTCGGCAATAGCCCACGTTAACGGCGAGATTCGTGATGTACTCGTCGGGATGGAGGTGTCCGACCAGGAAGGCATTGACACCGCTCTGGTCGCGCTAGATGGTACTGCCAACAAGAGCAGACTCGGGGCCAACGCCATACTAGGCGCCTCTATGGCCTGCTTGAGAGCGGCAACGAGTGGGCCACTGTGGGCTCACATCGCAGCGGATGGCCCGAGCAGCCTACCAGTTCCACAGATGAATATCCTCAATGGAGGAGCTCACGCTACTTCGAATGTCGATGTGCAGGAGTTCATGGTCGTCCCGCACGGCTTCGATAATCTGCCAGAGGCCCTGCGCGCGGGCGTCGAGACCTACCACGCGCTGAAGTCGGTGCTCAAGGAAGAGGGATTGCTCGGGGGTGTGGGCGATGAGGGTGGATTCGCTCCCAACCTGCCACGCAACGAGGACGGACTGCGTCATGTACTCGGAGCCATCGAGCGAGCCGGATACACACCTGGAGAGCATATATCGATCGCACTCGACTGCGCAGCACAAGAGTTCTGCCACGAGGACGGTTACCACATCGATGGAAAAGTGATGTCTGGCTCAGAGCTGGGCGCCTTGTACTCATCATGGCTCGACAACTACCCAATCGTCTCGCTCGAGGATGCCTTCGGCGAGGATGACTGGGACTCATGGACCGAGTTCACCGCTCGTGAGGGGCACCGCGTGCAGATTGTCGGCGACGACCTGTACGTCACCAACCCGACCAGACTCGCCAGAGGCATAGCCGAGGGAGCAAGCAATGCCATCCTCATCAAGCTCAACCAGATAGGAACGGTCAGCGAGACCCTGAGGGTCATCGAGTTGGCGCGCACCGCAGGCTTCGCCACAGTCATCAGCCACCGCTCCGGCGAGACCAGCGACGACATCATCGCCGACTTCGCAGTCGGCACCGACGCAGGCCAGATTAAGACCGGGGCTCCAGCTAGGAGCGACCGCACATCGAAGTACAACCAATTGCTCAGGATAGCCGAGCAGTGTGACGGATTCACCGACTTATTCTAAGGCTGCTAGGAGCAGCGGAAGCACAATCGTCGCATCCGACTCGATGACGAACCTAGGGGTGTCCGCACCCAACTTCTCCCAACTGATCTTCTCGTTGGGCGGTGCTCCCGAGTAGCCGCCGTAGGACGGGCGCGACTCGGAGATCTGCGCGAACCACGCCCACAACGGGACATCGACCTTCGCATCTTGTCGCAGCATCGGCACCACCGAGATCGCGAAGTCCCCTGCTATCCCACCGCCGACCTGCAGCAGTCCGGTCGGCGAATCGTCCTCGCGGTACCAATCAGCCAGTGCCTGCATCGCATGCAGGCCGCCCTTGACGACCCCCGCTCCCTTCAGCGAGCAGTCGAGGACCCGTGCGGCGAGGATGTTGCCGAGTGACGAGTCTTCCCACCCTGGGGTGAATATCGGCAGGTTGGCGTCTGCCGCCGCCATCAACCACGACTCTTTCGGGTCAGCGTCGAACTCCAGTTCACCGTGTAGCAGCAGGTCGTACAGGTACTCGTGCGGGAACCGCTGGTCGCCTGCCGCCTCTGCATCCTCCCAGAGTGACATCAACGGCCCCTCGACCACACGAATCGCCTCCTCCTCAGGAATCGCGACGTCGGTCACGCGGTTCATCCCACGCTCGCGCAACGCGACCTCGTCTCCTGCGGTCAATTCACGCCAGTCCGCAATTCTCTCGTAGTGTGAGCGGGCGACTAGGCTGAACAGGTCCTCCTCGAGGTTCGCTCCGGTGCAGCAGATTGCGTGCACCCTCTGAGCTCGAATCGCCGGCGCCAACGTCCGACCTATCTCAGCAGTCGACATGGCACCCGCGAGAGTGACCATCAGGCGACCGCCATCATCTAGGAATCCTCGCAGGGAATCGGCGCATTGCGCCAGTGCGCCGGCATTGAAATGCCGATAGTTCTCCTCGATGAATTCGCGTACGGACAACACCTCACCTCAGAATCTATCCAAGTGCTCCCGACCCGACAGGGCTAGACCGGGGACGGCGTCGACGACGATGCTGTGAATCTCATCGGCCAGTAGTCCTGGGTCGCTGCCGCCGCAAGTGAAGATGTCAATCGCCAGAAGTCCGCTCTCCGAGTAGCAGTGGGCGCTGACATGGCTCTCGTCGATGAGGACGACGGCAGCGAACCCGGGTGGGCTCTCAGAGCCGTCGAACTGCGCGACGTGCGCGTGGACCTCTTTGATACCGGCCCTGTGGACGCAGTCGCGCAGAACCTGAAGCATCCACTCGCCGTCGTCATTGACGGGCGGCGAGTAGCCCGTGTAGTCCAGCACGACGTGTCCGCCACGCGAAGTGGAGCCGCTCATGCACAGGCTGCATCGATTTGCGGATTTCAAGGTGACTAATCGACAAGCCACGCCCGAAGTCGCCGCAGACCCTCGTGAATGGCCTCCTCGTTGGTGGCGTACGAGATTCTGACGAAGCCCTCGCCACCGGTAATCAGAGAGGTCGGAATGAGCTGCACTCCCGCTTCCAGTGCGCCGTCTGCGAACTCGATGTCGGTCATACCTGTACCAGTGATATCGACGAACACGTAGAACGCCCCTTCGGGCTCCACTATCCTCAGTCCGGGTAACTTGGAGAGCCCACCAGTCATTATCTCGCGCCGCTTCAGGTACTCTCGGTTGAATTCCTCGACCGAGTCGTCACAGCCCAGAGCCACCGTGGCTGCGTGCATCATGAACGTGGGGACGTGAGAGGCGGAGTTGGCCTGGCTCTTGATTGCGGCGCGCATAGCACTCGGAGGCCCAGTCAAGAAGCCCAGCCTCATCCCCGTCATCGCCCACGACTTCGACCAGCCGTTGACAATCAGAGTGCGCTCCGCGCCGCCTGGGAGCGCGTAGGGGGAGACGTGAGGGTAGTCCATCCAGACCAGCCTAGCGTAGATCTCGTCGGAGACGATCCAGAGGTCGTGCTCGACAGCGATGTCGACGATGGCCTGCAACTCGTCCGGGGTGAACACGGCTCCGGTTGGGTTGCACGGGGAGTTGACTAGGATCATCCGAGTCCTGTCGGTGACCGCTGCCCTGATGGCATCGAGGTCGGGATGGAAGTTGTCCCTGCGTACGGGCACGTTCACCGGGACCGCCCCGATGAGCTCCAGCATCGGCTCGTACGAGGCCCATGAGGGAGCCAGCAGAATGGCCTCGTCACCGGGCATCGTGGTGATGAGGAACGAGTACAGCAGCGCCTGCTTGGCGCCCGGTGTGATGACCACATCGTCCGCACTGACCTTGACAGAGTGATGCTTCGCTAGGTAGTCAGACACCGCTTGGCACAACTCCATCGAACCCGCGCCTCTGGTGTACTTCGTATTGCCCTCCTCGAGACCCTTGATCGCCGCTTCGATGACCGCCGGGGGGGTGTCAAAACCCGGCTCTCCGACTGTCCAGCGGATGACCCCTGGTTCCGGAGGCTGCAGATATGGCGCGAAGCCGACACCAAGCCCCTCGTAGCGAGAGGAAATCTCAGGCATGCCTCGCGCGGGAGGCTGATTGGAGATGAACATACCCTCCGAGGTACCTGAAGCGCTATCCTCGCCCTGCAAAGAGTCTTCAAGGGAGTTGCGGGGGTCGAGAGTCGCCGCACGGGTGGCAGAGCAGCTATGCAATGGACTGCAGATCCATGGACCCGGGTGCAAATCCCGGCCCGTGCTCCACTTCTCTACTAGCGATTGCCCTAGAACTCAACTAACCCCGGATCGACGTTGCCACCGGAGAGGATAACTCCCACCCTGTCCATTCTGCCTTCTAGCGCTCTGAACTCGGGTTTGAGGACCGCTGCAAGTGAGGCCGCTCCGCTCGGTTCGACCACCATCCCTAGGTGCTTGAGGATGAGACGCATGGCCTCGACGACCTCCTCGTCACTGACAGTGATTATCTCCTCGAGATGATCCCTGATGATAGGCCAAGTGTGCTCGCCCATGCTGGTCAGCAAACCATCGCAGATGGTATCCGGGCCGGTCTGCAGCAGCAGCTCGCCGGCTTCCAGCGAACGAGCCGCATCATCAGCCCCCTCAGGCTCCGCCCCGAAGATCCTGGTGTCGGGATACAGCGCCCTCGTGGCTATGCTGGTTCCAGACATCAGCCCACCGCCCCCCACGGGGGCGATGATGGCATCAAAGGCCCCAGCCTGTTCGAACAACTCCATCGAGGCTGTTCCCTGCCCCGCGATGACATCCGGGTTGTCGTAGGGGTGGATTAGAGCCGCACCAGTCCTTTCGATAATCTCTGCAGCCGTGGATTCCCTAGCAGCGAGGTTGGGCTCGCAGAATGTGATTTCGGCGCCATGGCTCTTCACTCCCATCACCTTGACTCGAGGTGCTGTTCTCGGCATCACGATGTAGGCGGGCACGCCGCGTAGTTTGGCTGCTAGGGCGAGTGCCTGAGCGTGATTGCCGCTGCTGTGCGTGCAGACCCCGCTCTCGGCGGCGTCTCCTAGCATCATCACAGCGTTGCTGGCGCCTCGGAACTTGAACGCCCCTACGTGCTGCAGGTTCTCGCACTTCAGCAGGATTTTCATGCCCCCTATCTGATTGAGGTCCTCAGAGGATACCACGGGAGTGCGTTTGACCACTCCGTTTACTCTCTGCGCGGCCGCTTGGACATCCTCGATGCTCACCGAGTACCCCATGGATTCGCCTGCGATAAGGCATTGAAGACATCATCGGCGTGGATTTCAAGCCTGAGAGCCGCCTCGTGCCTACATGGCGGAGCAGACCGCGCCGGAATGGAGGCCACACGCGACTGTTGGTGCGATACTGCTGCTTGACACCTTAGCCCTAGGTTACGCCCCATCAGGTCCATGGGACTCCGAGTCGTTCTCCCTCGGGGTGATGGGTCTGACCGGAATGGTCCTGCTTTACGTGGCCTGGTACCGTCTGACGTTCAAACGCCGTGGGCTGGTTCCGTGGCTCGATCTGTGGCAGGACCCGGTTGGCTCCTCGAGGAAGATCCTCTTCACCGGAGTGGCAACTCTGGTGCTCGCGTGGGTCGTCGGCAATCCGTTGCAGGAACAGATGCCAGATCCTTCGGGGCTGATTTTGACACTGATTGGCCTGCTGATGCTGCTGAATGGGACCTACGTGAAACTCAGCATCGGTCCTCTGGCCGACTCCGAGTAGTCAGCGCGCGCCCGGTTTCCAGAACTGCAGTGGCAACGAGTCTTCACCCTGCATGGCTCTGAACGCGAGGTGGTCGGCACGCTCGTTCCAGCGGTGCCCCCGGTGCGCGCGGACATGCTCTGGAGTGAGTGAGCGCAGCGATTCGACTTCGGACCAGAGCGCCCGAACCGATTGGGCGAGCTCCTTGTTCGCCTTGGCCCTCCACTGTCCCGAGGCGATATTGAGAGCATACTCCGAATCGCCTCGCAGCACGACTGCCCGACTGTCGCCCTCTGCTAGAAGCCACCTCATTGCATGGGCTATCGCGGAGAGCTCGGCGGTGTTGTTGGATCCCACCACAGCACCTAGGAAGCCGTCTGCGGACTCTTCGGTGACGACGGGACCACTCCTCTCGAAGATGACATCGCCGCCGCCCTTGCCGATGCCGCTGTCGCCCGAGATGATGCAGAATCCCCATCCTGCCGGTGTCTTGCTGGTGACGTTCCTGTTCTCCTCGCACGATCCATCCACGTAGATGTACAGCGCTCTGTCAGCCATCGTCATTCTCCAATCAGGGCTATGTACGCAGCAGTGTCCAACAGCCCCTCGATATCCGAGATGTCAGTCGGCTGTAGCCTGAAGATCCAGCCGTCTCCATACGGGTCCTCATTGATCATCTCCGGGTTGTCCTCGAGAGCAGTGTTCGATTCGAGGACCTCCCCCTCTAATGGGGAATTGACCTCGCTCACCGACTTGACCGACTCGACGCTGGCGCAGGGCCCCATCGCCTGTACGCTGGCGCCGACCTCAGCCAGATCGACCCAGACGACTTCGGTCAGCGCGTCCTGAGCGAAGTCGGTGATGCCGACGAACAGCACGTCTCCTTCGGCTCTCACCCACTCGTGGGTCTCGGTGTAATGCAGATTCGAGGGTACTTCGCTCATGGCTCTCGTCTCATCGGTGAGGCACCCGGAGAGTGAAGGTTTCGATTCTCACTCCTCCTCGTCTAGAGTGCGTTCAAGATGATCCTTCTCCATCTCCGCCCATGCCGAGCCCATACTCGAGATATCCGCTTCCCGTTGCTCCTCCCTGAGCCGAGCGAGCATCTCCTCCTCCGACTCGCGGCTGAACACCCTGTCGAGCGGCGAGGAACCGTATGGCCTCGAGCCAAGATAGCGGATGTAGGCGTAGAGCAGGGTCGAAAGGATCGCGAGCGAGCCGAACACCAGAGCCCACGTGTCCTCATTGCTACTGTTGTCCGAAAGCAGTGTAATCCTGCCTTCGGCGATGGATAGGGCAGTCAGCAGGTAGAGGGGCACGGCGAAGCCAATCAGCACCCTCTCGACGCGACTCGCGACTGAATCCATCGAGCATCGAGCCCGGCTCCCCATGCATCAACTTGACTTCGGAGTCCGATTCATGGCGACTGTTGGATAAGCTTGAGAATCTTGTACGGCAGCAAGGCCCTGTTCACAGGAGTGACTTCGAGAATCCTGCCGTCGTCCCGTCTCCTGATGTCCTGCAGCAGCGGGTGACGACTCTTCTTGTGCAGCGTCAGCAGCGTCGGCATATCGTAATCGAGGGCCTCCCTGACAGCGGCCACGAAACCCTCGCTCTCGACCGAGAACTTGCCGACCTCGTCGATGACGAGTATCTCGCAGTTGCCGACAGCGTTCTGGATAGCCGGCACACCGACCCTGTCGACCTCGCTGGGGTCTATGCCGTAGCCGAGAATTCGATTCCGCGAGTCTATCTCTCGATGCGCCATGACCCCGCTCTCTCCAGTCTCGATGTCGATGCAGGCGTATCCGACCCTCTCGCCGTCCTCGATAATCGCCTTGGTTCTCATGCCCCCTACCACCCCCGAGCCCGTCCCAGACCTTCGGGAGTCCGCCTCGTGCTCCGCGATGACCATGCTGACGACCTTGTCTAGGACAGCGGATTTCCCGGATCGAGGTAGCCCTGTGATTCCTATTTTCGGGTGTATACCCATTTCATACTTCCTCGTAGACCATCGTTCACGCGATGGAACGCTCCCCGTACGGCACCCTCGGATAATAGTCTGTTTGGTGCTTTGGCATCATTGATACCGGAATGCGGAAAATTAGTTCCGACAATTTGACGAGCGCCTTCCGCTTTATTGCCTCAAAGCGTAATTCAAGGCGCCTTCGGTGGAAGGTGGCGGCAACGGCAGACTCTCAATCTCGTAGTTGTTCACGTTGTTGTTCGCTGCCCACGCCCTCGACCACAGGTCCAAGGCCTCCGAGTTGAGCTGGGCAGCCACGAAGAGGAGACCGTCGTCGACGCTGCCGTGTTCCACGGCGAGACTATCGAGAACGACCTCGGGCAGTTGCAGGAAGTTAACCGAGTTGCCCAGCACGCAGTCTGGCGCGACGACCGCCCAACGGAGACGACGCTCTTTCTGGGCGTTCACGATGGCTTGGCAGGCCACTCTGGAGATGCCTCGCGGCTCGATAGGGCCCTTCCACAGAGCCTGCGAGCGCTCTATGGACCCCTCGTCGATCTCGACGTCATATGCCGGGTGACTGATGCTGACCTCGCCGTCTTCGAGGCAGAAGTGGGCCCCTCTGATGAACGGCACGCCCCGCGAGTCGGTGTTCCAGTTACCTATGTCAGAAGACCAGTTGGTTTGGTCAATCTCGCCGACCCTGACGCGAATCGGCTTGTCGGTAGGGTTGAGCCAGTTCCCCTCCTCGCCCAAGCGAGGCTGGTCAGCGAGATCGTCTATCGCCTTTAGAACGGCGTTCCTCATGTAGGGTTCGCGTGGCATCCTAGGGACCGCCCAAGCCATATCGGTCCAGACAGACCACGGGCCGCGCTCCATCTCTAGGAACGGGGCCTTGCTGTCCAGTCCCGTGCTGACTGAGAGGTCTTGGACTTCGAGCGGACCAAAGCTGGTCATCATCTCGGTGCTGCCGCCAATAGTCAGTCCGATGACGAGGACTCCTTGGGATGCTCCCGGAAACACTCTCTGGGGCTCGGGGAACGACCACGACGACACCCACTGGTTGCTCTCCACCATCAGCTTGCGCAGAGCAACGCTGCTCTTTTCACGCAGCAGGGCGTCAGGAACGATCATGCGAATTCTGCCGCCCTCGCGGACCAATTTCATGGAACGCTCTAGGAATAGTCTGTAGAGATTCACATTACCTCGAAGCGCAGCGAACCTCGGACTGCCGTCGGATTCGGTCGTACCGCGCAGCGACCTCGAAAGTCGCTTTCGCATCTCGCTGCCTTCGGGGTGCCCTCGGAAACGGTCCTTGATACGCAGCCACGGCGGTCGGCTGACCAGCAACCGGGGAGCCTCGGCCCACGGCCAGTCTCCGCGTAGGGAGTCGAGGCATCTGATGCTGCCCTCGAGGATCAACTCGGCCTCGCTCCGGCCGATTCTGACCTCGTCTCCATCACCGCAGAGGTCTACGAGCCCTGCCCGTGCCAGAACCAGAAGCAGTCTCCTCTTCGTGCACGCCACAGCTATTTCGGAGGAATCCGACATCTGCATGCCGCGTAGAAGCCTCAGGGTGTCTGCACGAATCTCGCTAGGTGAGGAACCCCCGCTTCGAAGGATGTGGATTCTGATTGCGCGACTAGGCACCACGCCACCGCCGACCGCAGGGTCGGCGAACGGAAGCGGAATGCCCGAGCGGGTCCGCTCGCCCGACTCGACCGACTCGTCACAGAGCTCCTCCCCATCGCCCCTCGCGGTCTCGTTGAGGCGCTCTGCATAGGCCCGGAAGCCTGGGGGCATAGCAGCCAATGACAGGGTGGCTGGGGGACTCTTAGTCGTCTTGCTGTGCATGCCGCTCTTCAGTTCGTCCGCCAGAACAGTTTGGACAAGCCTACTGGGAGTGGAATAGGCACCTCTGGGGGACCTGCCGTCGCTGACTGCTTCGTAGCGCGAGAGCAGGTGCTCGAGGACCGCCCCGGGATCGGAGAGCAGTCCGGCCGGGAGGGTGGGCCAGTGGTTGGGCATGGTGGCAGCAATTGGTGTCCCGTGGGAAATCGACTCCTCCCACGAATCGAGCCAACCCGAGAGCTGCTCGCCCCTGTCCGGGCAGACGTGGTCGAGGCGTGCGTACCATCCCGATGCATCACTTGCCATGGTACTACGGGCCACGCGACAGGACGCCCTTCTTTGAATGGTACGGTCGCTTGGGAAAAGGCCCGGATACGGCAATCACAAGTCAAGTCCGAAGCAGTCCTGCTCCAACTCGCTGATGACCCTCCTCTGTAGCAGCCAGGCAACCGCCTCGTCAATCTCATCAGCGCGGATGCCCACCGCGTCCAACTGGTCCACCAGACGGTCGAAGGGGACCCGATCGGTACCCTCCTCCAAGGCCGCCTCGATGACGCTCAGGACATGTTCCGACACAATGGCGAGCAGGGGATCGTCCCCAGCGTCCAGCGCGCCGAAATCGACTGCCGCCTCGCCTTCATCGACCTCTTCTTCAGAGACCGACTCGGAACCTTCCTTCTCATACACATCGAAGAGATTCCTCTGATTCGGATCGGTCCAAGTGGACCTCTCGACGACTTCCCGCTGGCGGCGTAGACGTTTCACCAGAGTCTCGATGCGATGCAGCCTCTGTTCCAAGCGCAACCGTTCACGGCCCAAGTGCCCTTCGACAAGCTCAAGCTCGTCGGTAGCGCACTCGTCGAGCCATTCAGATAGATCCCACGACGGGTCCAGTCTGAGCATGGTCTCCCATAGCCTCGCAACCGAGTCAGGCAGCGACCTGACATCTATTCGTGGGCTACCACTTCCATCGTCCGGCGAACGGTCCATGCTTCACCTGTTCGCATTGACCGTCTATCAAGTATCGCTTCAATCAGGCGAAGGTCTGTGTGGGTTGGGTTGATGAATGAAAAGCAAGTGCCCCGGCCGTGAGCGAGTATCGTCTGACAGTCCTCCCCGGCGATGGCACGGGGCGCGAGGTCACAGCAGAGGCGAGGCGCATCATCGAGGTGTTCGAGGAGAACAGCCCTATGTCCTTCGAGATTACTGAGATACCCTGTGGTGGGCAGTACTTCCTTGAGACCGGAGATGAGTGGCCCGAAGGATCCTTCGAGCACTGCCGCGACAACTCCGATGCAATTCTGCTCGGGGCCATCGGCTGGCCCGGCGCGACGATGTCGAACGGTGACATGGCCGGAGGGCAGGTCATCCTCGGGCTTCGATCGGGATTGGATTTGTATGCCAACATCAGGCCAGTCAAACTCTATCACGGGGTCCAGCACAAGGTGCACGGCGAGCACACCGACATCTGGGACCCTGACCTAGTGGACATGGTGCTAATCAGGGAGAATACTGAGGGGTTGTACCACAGCCTCCTACGACGCTCGGCTCAAGCCGCGGTCGGTGCAAAGGATGAGCCGATAGACACACCTGAGTTTCCGGGTCTCGAGGGCGAGGTGTCATGGGACCCGCGCCCAATCTCGCGCCGAGGCAGCGAACGAGTCATCAAGTTCGCTTTCGAGCTGGCCAAGCGTAGGCAGGAGCACTCTCAGGCACCCCAGAGGGTGACCTGCGTTGACAAGAGCAATGTCCTTCGTGGCTGCAGACTGTTCAGGAGGGTGTTCGACGAGGTCGCGGAGGAGTACGAGGACATCGATACTGCGAAGGCCTTCATTGACGCCTTCACGATGTGGCTGGTCCGGGACCCTGAGGATCTGGACGTCGTCGTCCTGCCGAACATGTTTGGCGACATCGCCACAGATTTGGCATCCGTGCTACAGGGTGGGATGGGCATGGCGGCGAGTGCCAACATAGGCGACGAGCACATGCTGTTCGAGCCAGTGCACGGTTCCTCCCCGAAGTACGCCGGACAGGGCAAGGTCAACCCGATAGCAGCGATATCATCGGTCCAGTTGATGTTCGACAACCTCGGCGCACGCCACGACGACCCCGATGCCGTATTGTGCGCCGACATCCTAGAGTCGGCAATCTCCTCTCACCTCGCCGAAGGCGGTGTTGTGACCTACGACCTCGGTGGGTCAGCCAGCACGAGCGAGGTCGGCCAAGCCATCGCAGAGCGCTGCAAGGCGCTCTTGCAGGAACACTACGCATCAGACTAATCAGGCTTCGGCAGATGCATCCGAGATTATCTCGAGAGCTGCGTTCAGAGCAGCCGCATTGTTCCACTCGCCTGGCTCACAATCTCCCGAGACGACTTCGCCGAGGAGTTCCGAGGCTGCTCTGGAGACCTCGTCCACGATGGTCACGGTGGCCGTCATCGCGGTCCGTGAGAGGGGATTTAGGTCGACTACGAGCACCTGTTTGCCAGCGGCAACCAGAGCCTCGCACCTGTCCCCGTCCTCGAGCGGGACTAGGACGACGTCGGCCTGTCCGATACCTTCCCAGCAGCATTTGGCACGGGGCCCCTCTAGATCGGATATACTGTGGTCTGCCGCAGCGCCAAGCAGACTGACTGATTCTACAACTTCCTGCCAATTCCCCTCCCAACCCCCAGGGGCTGCTTCGGATGCCACCGTGTCGCGCTGCTGCGACAACCTGCCGAGCAGGCCCGACACCCTCTCGGGGGTCCGGTAGTACAGATTTACCTCGATAGGACACCCCACGACTGCAGCGACTCGAATCAGTTCCTCTCCGGCCAGTACAACGGTGTTCCCGTTCACCGATATGACCGGGCGCTCAGCAGCCAGCAATCTGGCGGCGACCTCGCGGATGGCTTCCATCGCCGAGTCCGAGGTCGTCTCCCCGAGCAGGTAGTCGAAGGCCTCGCCCCTGCCGTGCGCTATCATCGCCGAATCCGCCAGCAGGCCCTCGGCAGCGGCTTCAACCAGGCTCTGCCGAGCCAGCAGAGAAGCCCGCCTCGGGTGGCTGTCAGGGATATCTCCCATCACTCACCACCCCCAATCAGCATCGACATGTCGAGTGGGGCAACGCCTCTGTTAAGGGCGCTTGATGAGACCAGATCGACCCCGCTTTCGGACCAATCGCCCAAGGACTCGAGTACGACCCCGCCGGAGCCCTCGAGTATGCAGAGCCCTCGCAGGCCGGCCTTGGAAAGGGCGCGCTGAGACTCACCGGCTCCAGTAGCACCCATGTTGTCAAGCAGTAGCACCAGTTTCTCGTCGCCCCCGCGAGTGCTCTGCGAGGAGTCCCAGGCCGCAGCTGCTGCGACTGACTGCTCTACGCTTTGTACCTCGACGACGGCGAATCCCGCATGCTCGTCCATGCCGATCGACGAGACCACACGCCGGATGGCATCGAGGTCATCCTCACCTTCCTCGGTCATCGCAGCGAGGTCGTTCTCCTTGAGCATCAATGCATCGCTGCGGTCGAGTCTGTGAGTTAGCCCACCGCCGATGTGAACAGCCCACTTGTCCAGTAGCCCCCATTCGGTCTTGCGGGTTGCTGCGACCCGGATCGGTCGCGCAGCCGCGGCCCAATTGGCGGTGTTCATGGCTATTCCAGACAACCTGCCAAGCAGATTCAGAAGGATTCTCTCGAGCCTCAGGATGTCATCCGCGGGCCCGTGCAGGACTACCACTGAATCACCCTGCGAGACCGCACCGCCCTCGTCGCAACCCCATTGGGTCGAGCACTCCGGGAAGTGCCTCTCAAGCAGTCTGTCGGCGACCGGACGTCCGCATAGGAGCCCGGGAGCTTTCGCAGTGATGCTCGCCTCGACGAGTCCGCCGGGACCGACTCCCCCGCCGTGTTCGTCGGCCACCATCGCATCGACCCACCTGTCGATGGAATCGAGGAACAGAGCCGTTGGCTCGCCGCCAGACCACAGCAGGTCGGAGCGGTCGTGAGGCAGTCTGGCCACGCTACTACGTGCGGTAGCCCCGCCTTCAAGGGTCCGAAACGACATTTGACCATCCTCGCCCGTGATTCTAGGATGCGCAGCGTTGTCATCGGCGGAGGAGTCGCTGGCCTCGCGGCCGCGGTGCAGCTCGCCGCCGACGGCTCCACCGTTCTATTGGTCGAATCGAGGGACACCCTCGGAGGCCGCGTCAGGATGCGCGACTCCGGCACTTGGCTACTCGATCCCGGACTGCATCTTATGCGGCGCAAGGGGCCGCTGAATCAGATACTCAGGAAACTACGGTCCCCGAGGGTGCTGGGGCCGCGGTGGAACCACAGGGAGATGCTGACAATCGACGCCGATGCGAGTCAGGCGCTGACTGCCCTAGCGACCATGTCGATGGATGCCGAGAGGGTGAAGAGGTCAGAGTTCGTGATACCGAGGGGCGGTTGGTCGAGCTTGGTGGGGCGTCTGATTGTGGCTGCCAACCAGTTGGATGTTATGTTCGATATCGGGCGCAGCGCCGAGTCGCTGTCGCTGGGAACGGACGGCAGAATCAGTTCAGTGCGGATTGCAGGCGACGAAATCGAGTGCGATGAGGCAGTGCTAGCCGTACCTCCTGCTGAGAGCGCCCGTCTGCTGGAGAGTGCTGGTCTGGACGCATCGGACCTGAGGCGGTGCACCGAGCAAAGGGCCGCTGCGCTTGATGTCGCATTGGAGGGCAAGCCGATGAGGCCGTACTCAGGACTGTTCGATGCGAGCAGGGGGGTCATCGCGCTCGATACCACCACCGAGGATAGGATTCCGGAGGGAGCCGATCCTGCCGCTTGCACCATTCTCCACGCGGTCAGTCTGGCAGGTGACGGCCAAGAGGCCCTGCAAGGCATCAAGGAGTTCCTTGACTCGCGCTGTTCCGGTTGGAGGAACATGGCCGCAGCACGCCGTTCGACGGCCTCGATCTTGCTCCACCCATGCGCTCGCGGCGAGAGGGTGGAGGGCTCGACCTTCATCGACTCCGGAATCGCCATGGCCGGCTGCCACGTCATCTCCGAGCATCACCTGAGTGACGCTGCAGTGGACACCGGCAGGAGCGCGGCGAAGGCACTCAAACTCACTCGCTGACATCGAGGCTGGACTCGGCTGCAGCAAGGCACGCCAGCAGATCATCTACCGTGGAACGCACCGTCGTGAGTTGCTCCCCGACCACAATGATGCGCAGCTCTGCACCATCACCGACTTCGACAATCTCCGCCTCGAAGGAATCCGGGTCGTCAGGCGATACAGCAGCCAGCAGAGCCCGCGCCTTCTCGCGAGAGCCACTCCATACTATCTCGGTCTCAGCTCTACCCACGATGCTGCGAGCAGCAACCCGGTTTTTGCTGCTGCGGTCGCCGCCTTCATGAAGGGGCGCCTTCTCGCTCCCCCATGTCCGACTTCCTTCCTCCGATTATCACCGCAGAATCGGTCACTGCAGGCCATCCGGACAAGCTCTGCGATTCCATCTCCGATGCCATTCTCGATGCCTGCTTGACCATAGATCCCGAGGCTAGGGTGGCTGTGGAGACCCTAGTCAAGGGCATGTCTGGCGAGGCGGCGATAGTGCTCGCGGGGGAGGTCAGCCTCAACGGGAGAACCCCGGACTATGAGGCCATAGCCCGCCAAACAGCTGCCTCAATCGGCTATACCGACCACTCGATAGGCATGGACGCTACTTCCCGCACACGCTGCAAGGTCCACACATACATCACCACGCAGTCCGAGTTCATCAGCCAAGGCGTGGATGGCGACATGGACTCCCAAGGAGCAGGGGATCAGGGGATAATGTTCGGATATGCCTGCAACGAGACTGAGGACACCCCAGAACTGGCTGGCCGATACTTCCCTATCGCCGCCGCTCTCTCTCAGAGGCTCACGCGCCGCTTGGACATCATCCGGCGCACCGAAAAGATCCCATGGATGCGCCCAGATGGCAAGAGTCAGGTATCGGTGCGCCTTGATGAGAGGAGGATGCACGAGGGTGACGGTACGCGCGCGCCCCAGCACGTCAGCGATGTCGTGATAGCAGTGCAGCACGCAAGGGATGCCGGCGGTTTACCCGACGAGGATGCCCAGAGGGAGTTCATCCGAGACACCGTATGGGAGGAGGTGGTCAAGCACGCCATCCCAGAGCGCTGGTTGGATGGATTTGACACTAACAACTTCATCGTCAACGGCACCGGCTCCTTCCCCGACCCTGGTGGCCCATACTCCGACGCCGGACTCACCGGTCGCAAGATCATCGTGGACACGTACGGTGGCGGGAAGCACGGCGGCGGTGCGTTCAGCGGCAAGGACCCATCGAAGGTGGACCGCTCTGCTGCGTACACTGCTAGGTGGGCAGCCAAGCACGTGGTAGCAGCGGGGATGGCGGATCGATGCGAAATCCAAGTCTCCTACGTGATTGGGAGGGCCCAACCGATCGGGCTGCTCGCCAATACCTTCGGAACCGGCACCATCTCCGATCTGGAGCTATCCAACAGGATCCTGAATGTATTCGACTGGAGGCCGGCTGGTATGATCAGGGACCTCGATCTGAAGCGCCCCATTTACCTCGTAACTGCTTCAGGCGGCCACTTCGGTCGCAGCCCCACAGACGACGGTCACTTCCCGTGGGAGCGAATCCATCAGGACCGAATCGAGGCCCTGAAATCAACGTAGATGCCCCCATCACATTCATATGATACACGAGTTTCGACCTCGCTGAGCGACTAGTTCACGATGTAATGGGAAGGCCTCGTATCGATTAATATGCCAAAAAGAGTAGTTACAACAGACAAGCAGCAGAGTACGAAAGGACTCCTTCTACAACTACACCGTTTACGTCGAAGAATAGCCAAGATGTCGCGACGAAAACCGAACAAGGAACTGGAACTCTCGCGTGAATTTCGCAAGAGGAATATTACGATCCAACCTCCAATCCAACCAACCACTGATGAAGGTCAACCAACCACTGATGAAGGTATCACGGGTGCAATTCGTGACCTTGCAAAGAATGCTGTTGATAAAATGTCAATTGTAAGTCGTACCGAAGCAGATGAGAAGAAGACTGTTAAAATTGCAGCCAAGACTGCAGACATCCAAGAGAAGATGAAACACAGGAAAAGACAAGCCGAAGTCAAATCTGCGCTTGAAGAATCGAAGCAGAAATTCCGAGCAGCAAAAGCCGAGTCTCGACAGCAGAAGAAAGACATACGAGCTCAGCAGCGGCAAGTACGAGCTCAGCAGCGGCAAGGCAGAGTTGACTCCGAAGCCGAAGAATAACCGTCCGGCGCGACGACCTCGACCTCCCGACGAAAAACGCTGTAATCGCCCTTCATCGGACCTGTCCGGCGACCCTACTATGGGTATGCCTGACTTTGGCCAAGCATGGTTCGACAGCCCGCCCGAGACAGATACAGCCCGCCGACTAGGCATGTTAGAAACGAGAGCACACGGAAGAAGCAGCTCACGCTGTTCCTATCATTCGTGATGGTAGCCTCTCTGTTCGCGCCCTCAATGTCGACCGATCTCTCCTTCCTCGAACCAGTCGAGAGTCGGCACGACACGGCCAACAACACGCTGAACGGCAGCGCCACTCAGACCCTGATGTCGAACCTCAACACGTCGAACCCAGTCGAGGTCACAGGCGTCATGGACAACATGAGCCGAGTCCACCTGGTGTGGATAGAGAACGGCTCCCAACCGCGCCTCCAGTACGCTCTCATACAGACCAACTATGGTCCTCTAGGCGTAGACACCGTGCTGATATCCAACACCCTGATCGGCTA
>ERZ651768.694-NODE-694-length-25087-cov-43.461895_pt1 | contig 25087 bp, 23 predicted proteins | sample MGYA00514754_ERZ651768 | MGnify/ENA metagenome assembly ERZ651768
TCAGATTCTTGTGAAAACGAGCTGCACTGTACCAACCGTCCGTTTGTTTACGTCCAATGTTAGTTGAGTCACCGGCTCCATCAGAAGTTGATTTTGCATCATCTGCAACCATCGAAACTCCAAGACTATAAATAGTTTTTGTCTCGCCTTCAAGAAAGCCGTTGGAATCCGCATGAACCATGTGAGAAATACTGTCGGAATAAAATGATTGCTCTGTTCTTAACCTTCTATCAGAGTTCAGAGTCAACTGTTCCAAATCGAGTGGAATTTGCACTTTTTCTTCAGAGCTCAACTTGTTAAAATCCGGATCAAGAAATTCCAGATTACCCGGTGCACGTCCTTGTAACGCAGGGTCAGGAAGGCTGTAAAACTCATCTTCACCCATAAAAGGGAGTGCATCCATAGTTGTACGGATTAAAGGGCCCAGTGTCTCAATTCGGAGATCATTTGAAGAAACAGTAGATCTGCGTTTGTTTTTTGAAACTGTGAGATGAACCCCGGATGAACCTGATTCCTGAAGTGATTCAATTTTTTCCTCACGTACATCAACCTGAAAAGACGTTGAGTTGGCAAGTGAAACTGATGCGTGTTCTGCTCCATATTGTTTAGCCAAATCAATAATTTCTTTAGTAATAGATTTATATTTTTCTAACATATCGTGAGTTTGTCTGCTTATCGTGCCAGTGAATCTTCAGTCAGATTTTTCAAATTTGGAGACCTGTTCCTAAGTCAAAAATAATAAATGTTGTCTTGATTTATGCTAACGAAACGTTGCTTAATATTTATCAGCTATTTTTCCTAAACACAATCGGCTCCCATAGTTTAACTGGATAAAATAGGGGATTCCTAATCCCTAGCTCCGTGTTCGAGTCACGGTGGGAGCACCAAGTTAAATCAGTAACTTATAAGTACTTATACAATCCTTGTTTTGGCTTTGGTGTCCATATAGGTGTCCATCGTTCCGGATGTTCCTTGTTTTAGATCGAGCCATTTCATACCCTTCATTTCTTCCTCTGTTACCAAATTGTAGCGTTGAAATGCAATATCTGTTTTGTGTCCAGACGCTTCTTTGATGGTAAAGTGATCATTCCCTGCAAGACGAAGATTGTTGATTGCACAATGCCGAAGATCGTGGAAATTAAAGTCAACTATTCCAGCGGCTATGACAGCTTTGTTATAAGCTTTTCGGTTAAACCTTCTACTCTGACCAAAAACATATCCACCGTTAATCGGTCGAGGCATACCCTGTAAATATTCAATAATACGTGGATGCAAAGGAATCACCCTGCCCGTTTTGTTTTTTGTACGGTGTCCGCCAAGTCTAATAAAACCCGTTTTGAGATCTATCTCCTCCCAAGTGAGATCCAAAATTTCACCTTGTCTCATCGGTAGATAGTACGCAATCAAAACAAGCCCTTTTAATGATGCAGTGCAATGCACAAACAATGACTCAAATTCTTCTTGACACAATACCCTTTCACGGACATTGTTTTCTTCAAGGGGTTTTACCCATCCTATTAGGTTAGATTCTATCTTTGAATGGTCAAGAGCTTTTTTCAGCATGGCTTTGAGATTGGCTACATCCCTATTTATGGTAGAAGTTTTTGTTTTTAGGTGATTAAGTCTTAATTTAAGATTAATAAATGGATATTAATGGTCATTCTTTTTCACATTAATCAGATTGAATTATAATAAATGCAGATTAATAAAAAGACTTTACAAATTATTATTCTAGAGTATACTCCCCCTGTTATAGATAGGTGTTTCAAGACACATTCTTTGTTGCTACAGACAATTTGTCAAAGGAACACGAACTTTAGTCTGCTGATGAAAGGTGCCCACTATTAATATTAAACTGTTCACGGTGATGGAATCATAAGGGTTGAGATACGAAAGGTATTTTTGCTTAAGATAAAAGAAGTACACGCTGGTTATGGGCGTTTGAAGATTCTGCGGGGCATCAACCTAAATGTTTCTCAAGGAACCATCGTTGCCCTCCTTGGAGGAAATGGAACTGGAAAGTCTACACTGCTTAAGACCATCTCAGGATTGCTACCAGTCATGGAGGGCAGTATTGAATTTGATAAAAAAGTTATCACGGACAGTAAACCTCATCACATCGTACGTTCTGGTCTCGTTCAGGTTACCCAGTCTAAAGAAGCTTACCCGGCTATGACAGTAGAGGAAAACCTCATGGTTGGGGCTTTTACGCGCAGTGACAAGGCTGAAATAAAGTATGACCTTGAGGGAGTTTACTCTTTTTTCCCCGCACTAAAGGATCGAAGAAATATGCTTTCCGGGACACTTAGCGGTGGTGAGGTGCAGATGCTTGTTACTGGGCGAGGATTGATGGCGAAGCCCAAGATGCTTATGTTGGACGAACCAAGTGCTGCGCTTGCCCCAAAGGTTGTTCTTGAAATTTTTGCAAACATTTACAAGATCAGCCAGACCGGTGTAACAATTTTAGTGGTTGAGCAGAATGTAAGAATGGCGCTCTTACTCGCCCAGTATGCCTACATTATACGTGACGGTCGTATTATGATCGAAGGCAAGTCGGAAGAATTGATTAATGATCCTGCAATTAAGGAATTCTTTCTAGGAGGTACAGTAACTGATACTTCTAAGGAATTGAACGCATGAAACATTATGGAGACAATGACAATGGACTTTGATTTCAATTCGCTGTTAGCATTTATCATTTTCGGTATCACGATAGGCGTAGTTTATGGCATCGTAGCTCTCGGCATTTCACTGATTTATTCAGGTTTGGACATAGTGCATTTTGCCCATGGAGAAATTTACATGTTCGGAGCTTTTATGGGACTGGTTTTGTCTCAAGAAATAGGGGTGCCGTATCCTTTTGCAATTATAGGGGCAATGATTTTTGCTGCCCTTCTTGGGATGGGTATTGAGAGAGTTTTTTATCGCCGACTCACCCAAGCCGGAGGTGGTTACACGGTCGCGGGCATGGGAATGATTATATGCGGTTTTGGAATGTCCGTCGCACTGATGAATGTCGCTTTTCTAATCTGGGGAGCTGGTGCAGAACCATTTCCTGTCAATCTGGGTATGCCTCTGCAATTGGGAGATATTTCCATCCCACAAAGTTATGTGTTGACTGCAGTTGTGTCGATGTTGCTGATGGTGGTGCTGAACTATTTTATCCGCCGCACAAAGCTTGGTTTGGCAGTGCGAGCAGTTGCTCACAATAAGGATATCGCTTATCTGATGGGCATCAATGTACCGCTAGTCATTTCCCTAATTTTTGGTCTTGGCTGTGCTTTAGCTGCAGCTGCAGGGGTATTGATTGGCCCTATGCAATCAGTTCAAGTTGAAATGGGGTACTTGATGTTGATGAAGGCTTTCGCAGCCGCAGTGGTTGGAGGATTTGGAAGTTTGCCAGGGGCCTTGATTGGAGGAATTTTAGTGGGTATTTTTGAAAATTTAGGGGCAGCCTACATTTCTCCCAGCCACAAAGACATATACGCCTTTTTGCTGTTGATTCTTGTCTTGATATTTAGACCATCTGGACTGTTTGGGGTCATCGCAAAAGTGAAGGCATGACAGCTTAGTTATGCCAAAGAATCCAATTTTTTAAAACCTTAAAAAGGAGAAAAAATGAAGCACCATTTTTAAAGGTGTGAGATTAATCATACCTTATTAACTCATTAATTTTAATAATCTAATCAAAGGTAAAATTATGTTTAAAATAAGTAAAATATGTTTAGGTGCCGTTGCTTTGAGCTTCATGTTTGTGTCGACGGTAGTGTATGCAGGAGAAATCCGCATTGGGATCACCATGAGGATGGTGAGTGAAAATGGTCAGAAGTATGGCCAGATGATGATGGATGAAATCGACATCATCAACAAGGCTGGTGGCATCAACGGGAACGAGATAGTAGCGACCTTGATGAACGATGAGTGCAAGTCTGATAAAGGAGTTGCTAACGCGAACAAGCTGGTTTCTCAGAAAAAAGTTCATTTGCTTATCGGATCTAGCTGTTCTTCTGTCACACTGCCGATCGTGGCTGTGACAGCGAAGGCAAAGGTGCCGCAAATCGTTCCACACTCTACAAATGCAAAAATCACTAAGTTAGGCAGTGCCTGGGTATTCAGGGTTCCCGTTTCTGGTCGATTTTACGCTGGTGTGAACGCCAAATATGTGGGTGAAAACATTGGAAAACGTATTGCCTACATCTGTGCTGCTGACGCGGCGTCTCAAAACGATTGCAACGCTATGCAGGCCCAGATGAGAAGCCAGCATGGTGCAGAGCCTGCTTATGTTGCTCAAGTGCAGGAAAAAGAAGTTGATTTCCGCACACACATGCAAAAGATTAAGACTAATAACGTAGACGGTATTATGATTGCTGCACTAGCAGAAACTATGGCTCGTGCCCTTATCCAATCCTATGAAGCAGGGATGGATGAAAGCGTGAGGCGTATTGGTTCCTCATCTGCATCCAACGCTCCAGTTCCTAAGATTGCAGGTGATGCAGCAAAAAACGTGTTCTTTACAGCTGCTTATGCTGCGGCGGACAAGCGGCCTATAGCTAGACTTTTCAACGAAATGGTACGTAATCGCTATGGCATTCATGCTCCAGATCATGACTTCTCACAAGCCTACGACTTGATCCGTATCGTTGAAATTGCACTGGGCAATGCAAAGTTAAAGTTGACACAGTACTCACTTGCGGATGATAGAATTGCTATTCGTAATGCAATTGCCGGAATACGAAACTACCAAGGACTAGCCTCTGGTCCAATTAGTTTCTGCCTTGATCCCTCTCCTGTATGCAGAGACGGCAACAGAACTGCCGTCTTGATTGGTTACACCAAGGGCGGGGAACAGTTTGAGACTGAGGTGCTAGCAAGGGTTACCATGCCTCTTGATTTCGGCCTTTAATCATAGACTCCCGGAGGGGAAACCTTCCGGGCAACTCATCTTTTTTAACTAAAAGAAGCTCTAATGATAGAATTGTTGGCTCGGATCAATTATTCAATTTCCACCTTGACCAGAGTGCATCGTTTGCTGCCATGGTTACTTGCGTACCTGCTCTTGCTACCGTTGCCTAAATTGCTGGAATTTAGTATAAACGATTACTACATCGACTTGGCCAATCGAGCCTGTCTTTTCATCCTGCTTTGTGTAGGTTTGAACATTGTAAAAGGATTTTGCGGTCAAGTCACCGTAGGACATATAGGTCTTTACGCTATTGGAGCTGTGAGTTCAGCTTTGCTGGCACTTAACTATGGGCTATCCTTCTGGGTGAGTGCTCCTTTAGCTATGCTGATCACAGGATTTGCCGGGATCATTGTCGGGCTGCCGTCCGTACGTCTTGAAGGAGCTTATCTAGCTTTGGCGACTCTAGGACTGGGTGAATCAGTACGAATCATGATTGCTGTAACACCAGCACTTGGTTCCAGCACTGGAATCATGCTTATTCCGGCCCCAGCCATAGGAGATTTTGTTTTTGATAGCTTTGAACGTTACTACTACCTCGTTATGACTGTTGCAGTATTGGGTATTTACCTTTCCTTTGCAATCCTTCGCTCCGCAACGGGACGAGCCTTTCAGGCAATCCGCGAGGATCCCATTGCTGCGTCTGTTGTAGGGATCAACGTCACAATGTATAAGTTGCTTGCCTTTGTTATCAGCGCCCTCTATGCAGGATTAGGAGGAGCTTTGTTTGCCCATATGCCTCCGGGCTATATTCATCACAATAATTTCACCATCATCGAAATGATCACTTTGCTGCTCATGGTGGTGCTGGGTGGAATTGGCAATATTTGGGGAGGGGTTATCGGGGCCATAGTGGTAACTGTCATCTACGACCAGACTAAGGAGTACTACTTTTACCAGCCTTTGATTTTTGGAATAACCATGGTTCTTCTTGTGGTCTTCATGCCACGAGGTATTGGCGGGCTGATCGAGCGTAAGATAGTGAAGCAAAAATTTATCAAAAAGCATGAGGATAAAGAAATTGGTATTGCTTGAAACAAGAAATCTCAGTAAAAGCTTTGGAGGTCTTCGTGCTGTTTGGGATGTTAATGTTCAGATTGAGCAAGGAACAATACATGGCCTGATAGGTCCTAACGGATCAGGTAAATCGACATTCTTCAACCTGGTTACAGGTATTTATCAGCCTGATTCTGGAAGCCATATTAATTTTGCTGGACAAGATATCACCACTCAATTATCTCATCAAATTGCTGCATTGGGAGTATCCCGAACTTTTCAGTTGTTACGCCTATTTTTAGATATGACCGTTTTGGAAAATGTGATGGTAGGCTATCATTGTCATTCACCATATGGAATTCTTTCTCCGATTTTCAGAGGTACAAAAGTCCGTAAGGCGGAAAATAAAATTCGTGAGGAGATGATAGAATTGCTGGAGTTTCTCGGACTGGTTGAATTTGCCGACATTCCGGCAAGTGAACTTTCTGGAGGCCAGAAAAAGTTGCTTTCTTTGGGTAGGGCGATTGCTATGAAACCCAAATTATTACTACTTGATGAGCCTGGTGCAGGCCTGTCACCAGTAAATATTGACAATTTGATGGAAACTATTCTCACCCTCAAAGAGCGTTATCAATTAACAGTAGTTGTGGTGGAGCATGTCCTCAAATTAGTTATGAACACGTGTGAACGGATTTCTGTGCTGGATCATGGCCAGAAAATTGCCGAAGGGACTCCTGAGGAGGTTAAGAGTAACCACTCAGTTGTAGAAGCATATTTGGGCAAAGAAATGGCTGATGAGGAAATTCGACGAGTTATTACGGGATAGTTTGTCAACTTTTTTTACTACGGACAATCTTAATGTTAGCTTCCAGAAGTTTCTAAGAACTATTGGACATATTTCAATTTTCTAAAGATAATTTGAATTTCGAATTATTTCTCCAATTATCTCCAATTTTTATCCCGTTTTAACTAATTTTCATGGAAGGTATCTTTGACAACTTTAATACTAGTTCGTCATGGTGAAAGCGAATGGAATCGTGCTGGACGAATTCAGGGACAGGTTAATTCACCCTTAACTGATTTGGGCATTAATCAGGCCAAAGCCACCAGGGACTATCTGTCTGGAATTCTTCTCAATCAGCAATTGGAGATTTATACAAGCCCGCTTGATAGAGCCCTTCAAACAGCCGAGATAATTGCTCAAGGAATTGATTATCCGAGCAGGAAGATCATAATTGAAGAACGGCTCAACGATTTCAATCTTGGCGAAATATCCGGTACTTTTGGATGGGACAAAGTGGCTGAAATTTTTCCCGAACAGGCCCAACTAAGATTGCAGGATCCAATGCGCTTCCATCCTTCAGGAGGAGAAAGCGGAGCAGAATTTGAAGCAAGGCTTCGTTCTTTACTGGAAGACCTGATGGATGACGGCACACTAAAACTGATGGTGAGTCATGGGATAGTCAACAAGTTTATCAGAGGCATCCTTAAAAACCTTTCTGGGAAGGAAATGGTGGAATTGGGAGAATCCCAGAATACAATCTATCGCCTGGAGCAAGGTGAAGAAACGGAAATAAAGATTCCCCCTACAATTAGAGAAAAAAATTGAAACAAACTCTGCATGTTGATCTTGGTTCGAGGAGCTATGATATTATAATCGCTCCAGAACTTGTTCAGAACTCAAAACCTTATTTGGATCCAATCATTGCCGGAAGACGCGTGGCTGTTGTCAGCGACAAAATGGTATCCAACAAGTATTTGAATTTATTGTCACCGACTTTGGACTCAATCACTGATAATTGGGATTTATTTCTGATTGAAGAAGGTGAGGATGCTAAATCATTCAGTAGTCTGGAAAAATTATTGGACAGAATGCTTGCCGATGGTGTCGACCGGCAGTGCTTGGTCATTGCCTTCGGAGGAGGAGTTGTGGGAGATGTTGCTGGATTTGCGGCAGGACTCATTATGCGGGGAATTGAGTTAATTCAGATCCCCACTACTTTGGTGTCACAGGTTGACAGTTCAGTTGGCGGTAAAAATGGAATCAACACACGTCAAGGCAAAAACTTGGTTGGTAGTTTTTTACAACCTCGAATTGTTCTGAATGATGTGTCTCTCCTGTCCTCATTGCCTTCAGATGAAATGAAGTCAGGATATGGTGAGATCGTCAAATACGGTCTTTTGTGCGGGGAGGAAGAATTCACGTGGCTTGAAAATAACTTTTCAGCAATCATGTCCTGTAACAATTCGGCGTTGGTCGAGGTGATTAGGATGGGTTGTGATACGAAAGCTGGTATTGTTAGTGAAGATGAACTCGACAGGGGGAAACGTGCTTTGGTGAACCTTGGCCATACTTTTGCCCATGCATTTGAAGCTCATGCAGGTTTTGGTAAATTTCAACATGGATTGTCTGTTGAACTGGGATTAATTGCAGCATGTGACTTGTCTGAAAGAATTGGTTTCTGTGAGAAAGGGATTAGTCAAAGGGTGCGAGAGCATGCAAATGATGCAGAAATGCCGGTGAATTTAAGCGATCTCTCAAATGAAACACTGTGGAAAAAAGAAGCACTTTATAAAAGAATGCTGCATGATAAAAAAACAGTAAATGGGAAGATAAATTTTGTCCTTTTGCGTGAAATAGGAAAACCCTTTGTCTGTAATGAAGTTACTCAGCAAGCGGTCTATGAAACTCTCATGCAACTTGGTGCAGTTTAAATGACCAAACTTTGGATCCCAAATATGGTTAAACAATGAAACAGTATGTAGCCCTGATTGGTGGTGCCAGTGGAGCAGTTGGTACGGCCCTAGCGAGAGAGCTTTCCTTAAGAAAAGAATGGAAAGTATATGGCTTTGCGAGAAGAGCACCTGAAATAATTCTGGAGGGAGTGAACTATTTTCAACTCGATTTGAACGATCGTGAAAAGTGTATTGAAGGACTCTCTAAGTTAGTAGACGTCACTCATGTATTTTACTGTGGACGGGCGACCCATGCGGAACAGGTACTAGAAAGTTCTGAGGACAACCTAAGGCTGTTGGATAATCTTTTGAATGGTATTGAGTTGGCTGCAGAAAATCTGAGGCACGTCCACCTGGTCCAGGGAGGTAAGTATTATGGTGTTCATATAGGTGAATTTCCAACACCTGCCAGGGAAGAGGATTCACGTGCGCCTATTCCAAACTTTAACTATGATCAGCAGGATTACCTGGTTGAACGTTCAGTAAAAAGAAAGTGGTCATGGACAACTTCACGGCCGAATACCTTGCTGCATTTTTCTCCGCAGATAGCCCGCAACATAGTCAGTACACTTGGAGCTTATGCTGCAATATGCAGGGAACTCGGAGCTGCACTTGATTTCCCAGGACATCCTGGTGCATTTCTCAGTGTGACACAGATGACAACCATAGAACTTCTTGCACGCGGAATTGCATGGATGACCACAGAACCATTATGTCAGGACCAGGCCTTAAACATGACCAACACAGATGTTTTCCGCTGGAACCATCTTTGGCCTAAGATCGCTGAATCTTTTAATATGCCCTGCGGTTCTGTACGTCCTTTAAAACTTGAGGAAGTGATGTCTGAACGGAACGAAGTCTGGCAAAATATCTGCAAAAAACATCAACTTAAAAAAACAAACCTCGATCAGGTGGCAAACTGGGGATTTGCTGATGCCACCCTGGAACGTTACTGGGATGAAATTCTAAGTCATAACAAATCCAGGAGGCTCGGCTTTCATGACTGGGATGAAAGCGAATCCCGTTTCCTTAACTTATTGAAACGGTATCAGGAATCACTGGTAATTCCAGTCTAGGAAATTCATGTACTGTTCCATGCCAAAAGAATTCTGATTAAACAAATATACGGAATAATATGGTTAATTCTTTCCCCCTCAAGGGTGTCATTGGCATTGTTGCTAATAATACCGCAGAAATAGACTTTGCTCTGGATCATAAACTAAGCTGTGTTGAAATCAGGGCTGATCTGCTTATTAATGGGGGCAATTCAGTAGATGATGTAGTGGAATTAGTCCGAAAAACTAAAACAAAAGAACTAGGATGTCTCTTTACTCTTCGTCATCCGGAGCATGGAGGTGAATTTTTTGGAACAGAAGAGGAGCGTGTTCTAATCAATCAGGCGGCCCTAGAAGCGGGGGCCAGCAGTATTGACCTGGAATGGGGCACAGAGGCCTTAGTTGCAATGGCTGAAAAACATGCACCCATCGTGATTAGTCATCATGATTTTAAGGCGATGCCCAGTGTTGAAGAACTGGAGGAATTAACAACAGAAATGGAAAGCTTTCATCCTCATGCCATCAAGGTGGTTCCAACAGCGTCAACATTGGTCCACTCTATTCAAATGCTTCAATGGGTCGGAAATGGCACCAGTGATATTGCTCGAATCGGCTTTGCAATGGGACAGAAGGGGACGTGTAGCCGTCTGCTGACAACAGTTTTCGGTGCACCAATCACATATGCGAGTTTTGGAGATGCAGTTGCACCAGGACAGCTTTCCATGGATGTGCTCATGAATTGCTATAGAGTTCCTGAATTAAATGAGGGTTGCCTTATTTATGGGGTTGCAGGAAAAGACGTCAACCATTCACGAGAACTGGAAGTCATGAATCAGCAGTTGAAGGAAAAACAATTGAATGCGGTCTGCATTCCATTGGAGTCTTTAGATCTTGATGAATTGCTGGCTGTTCTAGAGGACCTTAATATTATGGGTGTTCAACTGGAGGATCCGCTTAAAGAAATTGCTATTGATAAATTTTCTGGCAGTGGTTCATTTCCAGGTACGTCAGTCTTTATGGAAATTTCCAGTTTTCATGGAAAACAAGAAATTCACATTCATCCCATTTCAGGTGAAAAATTTTTTGAACATCTATAAAAATAAAGATCCATTCAGAATCTGAGTATTCCTATCTGTAATCAGAGAAAAGAAATTCTCTCACAGATTTTACGAACAACTGTATCAGCAGGTTTGCGCCACCAATCCAGTGCGGAAAGAATCTCAACTTCCACTGCTCCCTTGTAGCCTGCTTCCCTCATCCATGAACGGATCAGGGCATTGTCGATCTGTCCATCACCAGGCATCCCTCGGTCCAAACGAACATCTCGTGTTTCATGCAGCCAATCGGAAACGTGGAAATTGAGCAAACGACTGCCGGCTCTCTGTATCTCTTCCTTTAACCTAGCATCCCACCAAAGCGCATAGGTATCCACGGCAATACCCATTACGTCATCACGTTTTAGCTTATCAAGAATATCGTTTGCTTCAGAAAGGCTTGAAATGACGGACCGTGTGCCGCAGACCATTGGGTGTAGTGGTTCAATGGCTAATTTGAGTCCGGTGCCTTCGGCCTGTCCAATCAACTGTTCAAGTTCCTCCAAAACCTTTTGTCGCTGGCCGTTAAGATCCCTGCTTTCTGGTGAGAGCCCTCCTGTGATCACGATCACTGATTTCACTTCGAGCTCTGCTGCTTCTTCTAAAAATTGAAGATGCTGCTTTGCTCTTAAAACGCTGTCATGTTCGTTTTGCGGTTCTAGCAAAACCAGAGGGCACATCGATATTGCAGAAACGCCTGAATCCCTGAGATTTTTTTTAGCCTGCTTCACTCCAGCATCATCGACCAGAGGCTTCCATAGTGCTGTGCTGGTCACACCGTTCCTCGCAAAACAATCGAGTGATTCTGCAAAACTACTCTGCTTCCATACACAAACCTGATGGATGCAGAGTTCTATTAAGGAAACAGACGAATACATCAGTAGGTCGCCCTTCCGCCAGTGAGGTCGAAGACCTGTCCAGTCGTGAAAGAACAGTGTGGACTGGCTACCCATGCAGTCATGTCTGCTATTTCAGCAGCCGTACAAAAACGGCCCATTGGAATCCTGGACTTCTTGTCTTCGATGTACTCATCGGTCATTTCCTGCAGCAGATCTGTCTCTGTGATAGCCGGAGCAAGACAATTAACCGTTATATCTGCAGGGAGTAACTCACGTGCAAGCCCTTTAGCATAACCAATCACACCTGCCTTGGCCGCTCCATAAGGTGATGCACCGGGATTACCTTCCTTTCCTGCCACTGAGGATATTATGATCAGCCTACCATAACCATGTTTTCTCATATGATGCAGCACTGCTCTGGTAGAAAGGAACACTCCTGTCAAATCAACACTCATCACATGTTCCCATTCCTTCTTTGAATATTCCCAAGTGGGTTTCGTCGGTCCATTGATGCCTGCGTTAGCAATCAGACCTTGCAGTCCTCCAAGTTTCTGAATGGATTCTTTAACGGCTGCCTGAATACTATTTTCATCTGTGACGTCTACTTTGACGCTATGGGTAAATGCTGGGTCACTGGCCATTGCATCATCATATAGATCCCACCCAGAGACTTTTGCCCCCAGTTCTGAAAGCCTCCGACTGATCGCCAGGCCAATACCATTCGCTGCGCCGGTAACAATGAATTTATGTCCTTCAATATCAAACCCCATCAACCCTCCGCTTTTTACTAGGATTGGGTATCCACTGCAGAATGTGTTTCCCTACAGCAACCAGTTCTCCATCCTGATTGCAAATCTCAATGTCTGCATAGGAGCGTTTCCTTTCCAACTCTATTTCTGCAATGGTATAGTTCACCGTTATGGTATCACCCAAAAAAACAGGCTTCAGAAAACGGATCTTGTCGTAACCAACAGAGACAGGAGTTTCCTCTGCATCTCGTGTATGTGCAATGGCCATAGTAGAAACAGTAGACATGAATCCAACCATCAGGGCCCCATGAGCCATCAGTTTTCCATAGGGTGATTTTTCCATGTAGGCTTTATTCACATGGTTCGGTGAAAAATCACCGGTGATCCCTGCAAACAGGAAAACATCACTCTCAGAAACTGTTTTGGTAAAACTAGAAGTTTGTCCTTTTTCAACGTAGAAATCGACCATGCATTCTCCTTGACTGAAATCTCATTTTATCTCCCCCGCCAGAGTGGGGTTCGTTTTTCAAGGAAGGCCTTGCTTCCTTCACGGGTATCATAGCTGGATAGCATTGTAGCATGCTCCGGGTAATTTAACTTGAATGCCTCTTCCATACTGGAGGCACTCAGCCCCTTTTGGATCATCTCCTTGGATGCTCTCAGCGACAATGGTGCACACTCCAAGAGAGTATCGAGCATGCATTGGCATTCCCTCACGAAGTTTTTCTTTTCAACTATCTGGTTGATCAGACCATACTCCAGGGCTGTTTGAGCATCGAAGAGATTTCCAGTCAGTGCAATTTTCATCGCATGTTTCATTGGAATCTGACGTGCCAGGCGGTGCAATCCCCCTTTTGCTGCAAGTCCAACCCTGGGCTCCGGAAGGCCAAAACGAGCTTGTTCAACCGCAATGGCCAGATCACATGCTAGTATGATTTCAAGTCCTCCTCCAATGGCATCTCCATTAACCAGTGCAACCACTGGTTTTGTGAGATCAAAACGCTCCGTCAATCCTGCAAATCCAGTTTCAGGAAACCTGTCTGTTTCTTCGTTCAACCTTGCTTTCAGATCTGTTCCTGCACAGAATGACCGGTCACCCGATCCTGTAATTGTTGCAATCTGGAGCTCACTGTCTCCAGCAAAACGATTGAATGCCTCATCCAGTAAAAAATGAGCATCTGAATTGAGAGCATTGAGAACTTCAGGTCGACTCAGGGTCACATGCATGACTGGCCCTATGCATTCCACTAAAATGACCTGATCCTCAATCAAAACCGAACCTCCATTCCATTTTCGGATGCATCAAAAACTGCCAATGTTGCCTCCAGCGTCTTTGTAGCGTCTGATGCAGTGATGCGAGGTTCTTCCCTTCCACAGATCACTGCACAGAAATGGGTGCACTGAGAAACATAAGCGTCTTCAAGCTCTATATCGATCTGTTGAGGATGCATTTTATGATGCCAGTCTGAATTTCCATTTTCATGCTTCCAGAGTACCAGGTTAGGAAATTCAAGTGATGCCTCAGATCCTGTAAAACGATAGATATTCTGAGAGCTCTTCGGAAAATTTGGATTTTCACCGGTGGCATGCTCCCATGTCCAGGGAGAAGGAGTAGCATCCGAAAGGAAAAAAGTCCCCAAAGCTCCTCCTTCAAATTCCATCAAGACAGCAACTGTTTCTTCCTTGGGATGATCACGGAGGCCATTAGTCACCTTGGCAGAAAGAGAAGTTATTTCACCGCAGATATATCTAAGCGAATCAATTTCATGAATAAGATTGATCAGCACAGGACCTGAACTTCGTAATTGACGCCATGAGGGTTCATAGTATGAATCAGCTTTTCTGGTAGTCCACATCCCGCTGATACCAACTAGTTTTCCAATTGCCCCTTCATGAATCATTTCCCTGGTTTTCTGGATAGTACTATAATAACGGCGATGATGCCCCACCAGGACATCTCTATGTGCCGTTTGAGATGTTTTGATGATCTCTTGTGCTTCTTCCATAGTTGAAGTAATGGGCTTTTCAACAAGTACATGAGCTCCTGCTTTGAGTGATGACAAAACAGGCTCTAAATGAATTTCAGTGGGGGTGCAGACTATTACCCCTTCCGGTTGCTGAGTGCGGAGCATCTCTTCGGTTGTATGAAAGAAGGGAACGTTCATTTCCACAGCTATGGACTCGGCTTGAGGTTGATTATCAACGATCGCCGTTAGTTCTGCTTCCTCAACCTGAGACATAGCCTTCAGGTGTCGCTGTCCAATAGTACCTGCCCCAACCAGTGCCAGTTTTGTTTTATGCATGCTCTTCATCAATGAAAAATTTGGGATTCATGGTACCTACTGATTCTGAAATCAGTGGCTTGAATTCCATTTGATCAATCACGTCTCTTTCCATTTCAACTCCAGGAGCAATTTCCACCAGTTCAAGTCCTCCTTTACTGAGACTGAAGACTGCTCTTTCAGTGACATAAAGAACCTCCTGCCCCTGAACAAGAGCCTGATTTCCTGAAAAGGTAATCTGATCAACTGCTTCAACAAATTTACATACTTTACCGGCCTTGATCAGTTCCAGTTTCCCATGACCTGTTTTGATCTCTGTCCCTTTGGTGTCGAAGGTACCGCAGAATACAACGTTACGTGCATTCTGAGCGATGTCGATGAATCCACCTGGTCCTACCGTTACACCTGCTAACTTTGAAACGTTGACATTCCCCTCACGGTCAATTTGGCCAAAACCAAGAAATGCTGTATCGAGTCCACCACCTGAATAGAAATCAAATTGAGAAGGAGCATCAATCATGCAGCTGGGATTCCTTGCGAATCCAAAAAGGTTACCACTGAGCAGGCTTCCTCCGTAAGTACCATGTTCAATGGTCTGGTAATAAGAATCCTGGCGTTCTTCTGCAGCGACGATAGTTGCTACCTGATCAGGAATACCAAACCCATAATTTATCACAGAACCTTCTTTCAATTCCTGATATGCTCTTCGGGCAATGACCAGTCTCAGCGAAAATTCAGGAAAATCCGGTTGGAGTGTCTCATTCCTTCTTTCACCTGAAATGGATGGGTCATAAATAAGCTCATAACTCTGACGCTGTTCAGGGTCTACGACCACTGCATCCACAATAGCTGAGGGAATCCTTACTGATCGGGCCGGAATGGATCCCGCTGCTACTTTCTTTCTGACCTGAAAGATAACTTTTCCACCTGAATTATGGGCGGCTGCAGCCATGGCATAGATGTCCAGGTTGGCAGGTTCCTCGTCTAGACTGATGTTACCCTCTTCATCTGCGTACGACCCCTTAAGAAGAGCCACATCAATAGGAATTGGAAGGTAGCGCAGATAGTCTTTACCGTCGATGGTAATGCGTTCAACCAAGGGATCGACTGCCGCTTCATTCATCCTGCCACCATCTTGCAGAGGGTCAACGAAGGTGCCAAGCCCGACATGAGTGATCAATCCAGGACGTTTGGCTGCAACTTCACGCATTAGTTGCATGATCACACCGCCTGGCAGGACGTAGGCTTCAATACTGTTTTCCCTGGCCAACTGCTGCATTTTTGGAGACCAGACCCAGTGCCCGCCAATCACTCGGCGTACCATTCCCTTGTGGGCAAACCTGTTCATACCACGGGCTTCACGGTCTCCAATACCCAGAGCATGGATGCAAGTCAATTCTTTTGGTGTCCCTGTATCAAGAAAGCGTTTCTCGATATATTCATGCAAAAGAGTTGCTTCAACTAAACCACTTCCACCACCTATCAGTCCAACATTGGAACCATCTTGAATCATTCCGGCTGCTTGATTAGCATTAATAAATTGGACTTTCATTAAAAGATCCTCATGAAGCAAAATTAAGGTTGTAGAGATTTAGATCTCCTTTGGAAATGGCACGGGCAACTACCATCCGATGTATTTCTGAGGTCCCATCATAGATCCGGTAGATTCTGGCATCACGATAGTAACGTTCTATGGGCAGGTCCCTGCAGTACCCCAGACCTCCATAGATTTGAACGGCACGGTCGGCTACTCGGCAGAGGGTTTCCGCTGCCTGGACTTTGATCATTGATATCCGAGCGGACACATTCCTGTCATGATCTGCTTCCCAGGCTGTTTGAAGCAGGGCCAGTCTCGCAGAATTGATCTCGATCGCACTGTCTGCGAGCATCTGCTGAATCATCTGGAACTGATCGATACTCTTACCAAACTGACTTCTCTGTCTGGCATAATCTACAGTCAAATCAAGAATTCTGGTCGCTTTTCCAACTGCTCTTGCTCCAATTTGTGCTAACCGAACCCGTCCGAGTGTTTCAAGAGCCAGTTTAAACCCCTCTCCTTCTATGCCGAGAAGGGCTTCAGGTCCCAACTTGACGTCATCGAAGAATAGTTCCACATGGCTGGTCCCTCGTAGACCCATCATGGGTTGATCTCTGCCCACTAACAGTCCAGGTGTCTCCTTGTCGATGATGAAGGTAGATATGCCCTGGTGTCCTGCATCAGGATCAGTTTTGGCAGTGATGATGAAGAAATCCGAATACTCACCATCTGAAATGAAATGCTTTTTCCCGTTGATCGTCCATCCTGTTGCACTACGTTCTGCCCTGGTTCTTATCGCCGCCACATCGGACCCGGCTTCTGGCTCGGTGAAGGCAATAGAGAAAACCCTCTCACCGAGCACACTGGGCAACAACCAGCGTTCCACCTGTTCCTCAGTTCCCTTGAAAAGCAGATCATAAACATTACCGAAAGCCCTGCGCACAAGAATATCAGAAGTGTGTCCAAACTGCTCCTCGGCAAGCATCCAGTCCAAGGTGGAGAGTCCGGCTCCACCGAAGGATTCAGGAACGTTTAGTGCGTAAAGTCCGAGTTTCATGGATTTCTGCTGAATCTCCCTTGCTTTTTCCGGATCAAGACTTCCCGATTCTTCTACCTCCTTTTCAAGAGGCAGCAGTTCCGCTACAATGAAATCTCGGATAGTCTGAACCAGCATCCTCTGCTCATGGGTAAGGTCAAAATTCATCAGTAATATCCCTTGCTTCCTCCTCCATCTACAGAGATTCCAGTTCCATGAATATGCCGAGCCTGAGAACTGCAGAGAAACGTCACCAATTCAGCAACATCTTCCGGTTTTCCCAACCTTCGTATACCTTCTGCAATGACCATTTCTTCTCGGATCTCTTCAACCGACCGGTTCTGCTGATCTGCACGTGTTCCGAATGTGGTTTGAAGTCGCTCCGTTTCTGTTAACCCAGGATGAATCCAGTTCACATTGACGTCGTCCTTCAATCCCTGGTTGGCCAGTGCTTTTGAAAAATTAGCCAGTGCAGCATTAACAACTCCACCAACTATGAAATCACTTGCTGGAGTACGGGCAAACCCCCCCACGATGTTAACAACGCAGCCGTTTGACTTTTTTAATTCAGGCCAGAGCAGCCGGCAAAGCCTTACCGCAGAAAAGAATTTCAAAGCAAACCCATCTACCATCTCCTCATCAGGCTGATCAGGGAATATACCCCCTTTGGTTGCACCGGCAGAATTGATCAGGATGTCAAAGCCTCCAAATGTATCTATTAAGGTTTCTGCTGCTTCAATACAGCCATTCAACTGCCTTAGATCAGATGCATGAAATCCTACCTCAACTCCTGTTTTTTTGTTAATTTCTTGGGATGCTTTCCTGAGTCTTTCCTCATTGGAGGAGGAAAGGAAAACGTTAGCACCACCTTCAGCTAGACGCAAAGCACAAGCATATCCGATACCTTTTGATGCGCCTGTAACAAAAGCTGTTTTGTTCTTGAATGGTTTCATCAAATGTCTCTTGTAAAATTTTGTTCAACCCCTTTAACCAGGGCATGCAAGACCTTCAGGGTTGGAGTCCCGATTCCTTTTTCTTCTGCTAATTTGATCACTCCGCCGTAGATTGAATCAACTTCCGTTTGCCTGTGGTTCAAAAGGTCAACACACAAAGATGACTTGTTGTCTCCCGTTCCTCCAGACTGAGAAATTAGTTCCATACCACGCAGAACCGCTTCACGGTCAAGTGAGATTCCAGATGCTACCGCAACTTTAAATGCTTCCTCCATGGCCTGGAGGCAGACAGGTTTCAATTCTGGAATGCTCATAATCGTTGCGGAGGTTAGATTGGTCAATCCGGAAACGGCACTCATCGAAATGTTTCCCAGCAGCTTTTTCCATATCTCGTGAAAGATGTCTTCTGAGGTATGAGTTTCAAGTCCGGAACAAGTGAGCTTTTCTGCAATGCTGGCAACCCGTTCCGATGGACCTCCATGCATCTCCCCAATGTATGATGGCACTCTTGAAAAATCACGGATTCTTCCAGGACCCAGAAGCAGGCCTGCCATTGCCGTCAGACCCCCGAGCACTTTATCTGCGCCAACTTCCTCTGCAATGACTTCTTCATTACCCAATCCATTCTGGAAGCTGATACAAACACTGTTTTCATGGAGGAGATGACGAATTGATCTGGAGGCATCACGTGTACCCTGGGCCTTGCACTGGAAAAAAAGGAGGTTTGCCGATTCAAGTTCCGAGGCATCAGAAGTCGCAGGAATTCGGACGGTACGATTTCCTCCAAAACCCTCTATCTTCAAACCATTTGATTCAATAGATTCAACGTGTTCACGGTTGGGATCTATGAGCACGACATCAAGTCCATTCTCTGATAGAATCGAACCGAAAAGAGCACCCATGCCGCCTGCCCCGACAATAGCAATGTCTGTATTTTTTTTCTTCATTTTTTTAATAGGTAAGGCTCAGACGAAGGTGAGTTGAATGTTACCGATGATCCCGAAATTTGCATTCACACAAGAACCCTTTATAAATGGCTGGGGCACTGTAGCAGCACCAGTTGAAACGAAGTCACCTTTCCTCAATGAAATATCCCTGCTGGATAGGTGGTTGACCAGGTTAGCCATCGCTTCCAAAGGGTAACAACGCATATCTCCCAAAAAGTTTTCTGCCGCCGGATTATCGTCCACCTTGAGACATATGGAATGGTTACGGAAATTGAGATTTTTCCAGTCATGAAAGGCTGATCCAAAGACGAATCCTATTCCACCACCATTGTCTGCAATGGTCATAAGGGATTTTTCTGCTTTGGTCGCATTATCTAGCTGATGACGGTTTCCAATTATTTCAACAGCAGGATGCATACTTACTTTGTTTTCCAGATCCGACGCTGCCCAGTTTTGGTCCCGAATCGGAATGTCTTCATTGAGCCGGAAAGCGAACTCAGTTTCTACACGAGCGTTGGGGAATTGATTAATATGAAGCTTTTGTATGGGACCTAAGAAGGTAACTGGTGAGAAGATTCTTCCTGGTATGACATCATCATGCCCATCCAGTTCACGCATTTTGGCACTAGTCGCTCCTACTTTCCAGCCTGAAATATCCTTACCAATAAACTTTGCCATATGATCTTGGACAAAATAAGCCTCTTCTCTGGAATGTGGTATTTCAAAATCATTTGGCCCTTCAATCATGGTGTTTTCAATCCAGGCTTGCCCTAGTTTTTTGGCTAGGGATTCGAGTTGTTTGAATCGATTGGAGTCTGGATTCATTTTGTTCAGATCATTCAGTTGGCCCTCCAGATATTATGAATCATAGATGGATTAGCCATTTTAAAGTAGTTAAAACTTTTCAGTGCTACAACATTAAAATTCATGATAATAAGCTACAATATCTAATATATTCGATCAATTGTCCTTTAAAAGTAATAGGTAAATCGAAATGAGTCAAGAAACAATTTCAGATCTTCAACTACCGTTTGTGGGTCGGTTACGGCTAGAATCTCCCGAAAATTAAAATCTTGTGGCTCCATTACAGCCAAACACGTTGTGGAAAAGTGGCATTTTACTTTTGGTTTCTCTCTGAATCAGGAAATGAGACTGATTAGCACGTAGTCATAAGTGCCAACCTCAAAATCATTCGGGTGCGACAGGATCTGGATACTAGGTAAAATTTCACTTGAACCGAATTTTTTCAGGAAGGGACGGCATTGGTTAGCATCCATAGTAATAAGTAAGGGTTTAGACAAAAACTTTTTAATAAAGTTTATTTAGTGTAGGCACCTGTAGGCTATCAGAGATAAATATGTGAATTATTAAACAGAATACAAAATTTTGCAAAGTTTTAAAGATATATTCTGACTATAGAATACCCTTCTCTCTTGGAGACAATGAAACCCATTTTCTTGTATTCATTTCATTTTATGATGTCTACTAGATTAAGAAATCTCATGTATAAATAATAACTATTTAATTTATATATTGTAGTAGATAAATAGTTAATATTTAAAATGTTCATTAAAATTGCTCTTTTCATTTTTTTTAACATAAATACAATTTTCTGTCAGAATCCATTTGCCTAAGACATAGTTATGCTAGAAACCATACCTCCACAAAAATTATCATTCCATGAAGAGGATTTGAACATGACGTTTTGTTTTGATATCCTTGAATATACTTTATGGAAAAAAGTAGTTAATAGTCAAACTATGGTTGATGGTCATCGGATCAAATTTATTGTAAGAAATGAATTGTAGTCATATGTTATTGGACTTAATCACATTTAGAATTTGGTACCGTGGGCAATCCTTGGGCATTGAATCCAGCTATGTCGGAGATGCTTGGAGTCTAAGAAGGCGATGAAACCCGCTTTCGCGACAGCTTTGCCTCGTGTCAGCTTGATAGGAAACCCCTCTGACATTTACGGTGGTTGTGGTTTGGGTTTTCCCATTTGGAATTGGCAGGCGAAGGTGTTCCTAGATACTAGTATTTCTACAACTGAAGAAATACCTCTTCTCCAAGCTACCAGAGAAGTTTTTTCCCAACATCATACGGTCAAACAAAAGTTTGGCTTGAGATTCATCTCCGACATTCCTCTGCAAGCTGGTTTGGGAGGATCCAGCGCTCTGGTGATGGCGGCATTGAGAGCAATGGGGAAAGCCCATGGGTTCCAATGGACATGGAAATCCTTGGCTGATGCAACTTTGACAGTAGAACAGGATCACCTTGGCATCATTGCGGGCCCTATGGATCGTTGGATTCAAGCTCAAGAGGAGTTCCTATGGATGGATTTTTCAGGAAATAAAACTGAAGTGCTGCCAATTAACACACTTCCATCTTTAAGGGTTTTGATTTCTTCAAAACCTGGTCGACCCAGTGGGTCTGTTCATGCTCCGATCATGGAGCGTTGGAGTCGCGGAGATCCCCAGATAAAAAGGGTCATGGATGCCTATAGGCCTCTGGTGGAGCAAGGACGCGTTGCTTTGCTGGCTCGGGATATTTCCACACTTGCGGAATGCATGGATCGAAACTTTGAATTGCGTGCTTCTCTTTTTTCGATTCATGAAGAAGATCAAGCAATGATCAATCTGTGCAGACGGCACGGATCCGCGGCCAAACTGTGTGGTTCCGGAGGGGCGGTCCTTGCTCTGATGAAATGCAAAGAAGAATGGTCGGCATTAGAAGTGGAAGCAAAGGGTGCAGGAATTACCGTGGTCGAGCCTCAACTGTTCAAAGAGGTCTCTTGAAACTGGCCCTCCTCGCAGCGGGCTTTGCCACTCGGATGTATCCCTTAACGAGGAATCGTCCTAAACCATTGTTGGAAATCCAGGGGCAGACTTTACTCACTCGATTATTGTTTCAGGCTTTGGAAACAGGAGTTATTGAAGAGGCCGCGGTAGTTGTGAATGCTCGATTTCAAGCGGAGTTTGAAGCCTGGGCGTTTGGTCAAGAATTTCCGGTGGAAGTTGTCGTCAACGAAGCCCAAGAGGCAAAAGAAGCTCCAGGTGCTCTTGCGGATTTGCGTTTGTTGCTGGATCAAGGTTTCCGATCTTCTACTCCGAGTCCATGGATGGTCCTAGCTGGCGACAATCTCATGGACTTTTCACTTTCTGAAGTGGTGCGTAGGCAAGCTGAAAATCTGAAGCAACCACTTTTTATGGTTCGAAAAATAGAAGGTTCCATCCCGCCCAACCGATATTCCGAAGTTAGTCTGGATTCTAAGGGCTACATAAAGCAGATTCGAGAAAAACCAGACAATCCATCTTCTCCATACTCGGTCATTGGTGCGTATCTATTGCCGCCGGATCTTCCCGAATTGTTGAGTCAATATTTGGATCAAGGTGGGAGTGCAGATTCCCCAGGACACTTGATGGTATGGTTAGCCCGAGAGCGAAATTGCCGGGCTTGGCATATTCCCGCTGGTTTATGGTGGGACATCGGAAACCTGGAGTCCTACCAGCAGGCAAGGCAAGTACGGCTCAATAATCGAAGCGCCAAAATGCCTGGAAATTCCAGCTGAGAGGCAGGTCTGTGATTGCGGCCTGGATAATCTCAGTAGGAATATGGCCTTGGAAAAGGACTAGAATATGGAATTGGCGCTCGATCCAATCTCACTTTTCTTAATAGGAGAATCGAAAAGAGTCAAATGGATGAAGAAGCACACCGCCGTCAAACCGGCCGCGCTGATCATGCGATCGTGTTTCGCCCCGACCATGGGCATGAATTGCTTTCGGATATCGGACGTGGCACACATCCCGGCTATCCGCTGATAGGGTGGATACGTGGGCTTTCAGAATTACGCGGCATTGTGCATGCGCTGGAACATCCGCAGAACACGTGAGGCCCGACAGTACTAACAACCACTGCGGATTTAGAATTGTAGTAGATCAATAGATCGCTTAATTATTAATCGTATTAGGAGGGACAAGAATAAAAAATAGAATGTTACTGAAGATAAATGCAGTTTAAAGGTCAAAATTGGAAGCGGAACTCCATAGGGACTTTCTCTCTTCTGTGAAGCAATACACAGAATTAATCGCTAAAACATGTACAGTTAAATCAATACTGATTTATTGCCTTATTTCGTCAAACGATGTCTCTAAGCTGCACAATATATTTAACCATACTTATTAGAAATTCTGAACAGATCGAATGAAAAATAATATCAAAACAGTTTGTGGTATAGAAAAATATGATGAACTTTCCAAAAGAAAAGGTTTTCTCAATCAACTTCGTTTTTATTGGTTCGTTTTGTGTGCATCACTAAGGGATATCGGAAAAAAGAAAACGATAAAGGAAGAATAATTTTGGTTTCCGAGTTATTTTATACTCCACGTGGAGATTCCTCCACAACCAACCCCATGATCTCCTGTGAGTAACCCCCACTAATTCTTCGCAGTAAGACACCCTCCACAACCTACCACCACCTTCCTTGTAAAATACACCAAATGATGATATATTTTGGGTTCTCCTAAGCTTCCAGGACTGGGAACATTCAACATTGCTAAGACTTTATACTCCGGCAAAAGATCCGGACAGAAACACCATCAATACCAGTTAAACGAAATCAACTATAAAGAAAAATGCCGCGATTTTCTGCCAATCTGAGCTTGCTGTTTACCGAACTACCACTGCTGGAACGTTTCAGCGCCGCAAGGGAATACGGCTTCCTGGCTGTAGAAATACAGTTTCCTTATGAGACTCCGGCCGAACACATCAAGACGCAAATCGATCTGACAGGGCTTGAACTCGTTCTGATCAACGTACCAGCGGGCGACTTGATGAACGGAGGTGAAGGGCTTGCCGCTGTCCCGTCGAAACGCCAAGAATTTATCGATGCCGTTAACAAAGCCGCCGAGTATGCAGATATCCTCCGCCCAAAATTCATCAACGTTCTCCCAGGTTGCTGTTTCGAGACCGACTGTCTCGATCAATACATGGAAACCTTCACAAGCAACCTTGGTCACGCAGCGGATGTTTTCCTTAACAAGGGCATTAAGGTCGTTTTCGAGGCAGTCAACACAAAAGACAGGCCAGGTTTCCTGATTCACAATAGCAAACAACTGGTTCAAGTACTGGAGGAGCTGAAGCATTCGAATGTTTACCTGCAATATGACATTTACCACATGCACACTATGGGAGAAGACTATCTTGCTTTCTTCAGCCGCTACGTGGAAAAAGTCGGGCATATACAGTTCGCTGATTCACCCGGGCGTCATCAGCCAGGAACAGGGCAAATAGACTTTGACAACCTTTTTAGCGCAATTGACGCATGTGGATACAAGGGATGGCTTGGAGCGGAATACAGACCCAGTGGGCCAACCCGGGACAGCCTTGATTGGTTTGACCTCTATAGCCAGCCCCAGGCCTGAATGACAAGATGATTCGCCAACTCCATCATGAATTTTGATATGTGCCACTAATTCTTCACAGTCAGACACCCTCCAAGTAAAATTTCACTATTCTTGAAAAACAAACCGATTGATGGTATATATTAGGTTCTCCTAATCCACATATAGGAAACCAAATGAAATATCTACCAAATCGTGGTATATATTGGGTTATCCTTAACCAACCAATTGTTGTTCTTTAAGCAGGGAATTCCTGGAGGGTCATGTCAGGTAATTCAGCAAGACATCAAGTTGTTAAAAATATTCATGATCTGTAATTTGTGTAGTGCTAATTATGGCTGTTTTAGCTGGTGAACAAAGAAAAAAATTTCAGGATCAGGGCTTTATTCTTCTTGAAAATGCTATAGACACTGAACTGTTGGAAGGCTTGCAAAATGACTTCAATGGTTGGGTAAAAGACAGTATTAATCATCAGCAGCCTTATGGAGAAATGCTGGATGG
>ERZ651768.696-NODE-696-length-25061-cov-16.438961_pt1 | contig 25061 bp, 25 predicted proteins | sample MGYA00514754_ERZ651768 | MGnify/ENA metagenome assembly ERZ651768
ATGACTGGTAACTATCTTTACGCGAAAGGCGGTGACAATACATTTATGCCAGATACTGACGATCTGCAATTGCCTGGCAGGACCGGTCTAGAAGCTATTGGCGGCATTGTGCATCACTTGCGGGCACTGACCGCTATTGGCTGTTCGACAGTGAATTCATACCGAAGATTGTGGGATACCGGCTTCTGGGCTCCAATTTTTGCTGATTGGGGATTTCAGAACAGAACCACCGGTTTGCGTGTCTCAGCACCAGGGCGGTTTGAGTACAGGTCGGTTGATTCGATGGTCAATCCCTACCTCATGGGCTCTGTGATTTTGGCAGCGGCTGACGATGGGATCGACAACAAACTAGATCCCGGTAAGCCGGAAGAGCGGAACATTTATGAGGCGATGGAGGCCGGCAAACAAGTCAAGAAGCTGCCTATGTCGTTGGGAGAAGCGCTTGAGGCGCTTGAGCAGAACGAGGTTGTACAACGCGGCATGCCTGGCGAAATGTATCGTCTTTTTCACGAATACAAATCGGACGAGTGGGCACGGTTCATGTCGACTGTGACTGACTGGGACAATGAAACCTACATGGAATGCCTGCCTTAGGCGCGGTATCAACATAGGTATCAGCCAAATCAATTTGGACCGTGTCTACAACGCATGAATGATTAGAGGGAGTACGAACTGCATGTGTGGAATTGCTGGAATTATACATCGCGGCAATAGTTCAAATGTCGGCAGCGAAATGACGTCGATGCTTATGGCGCTAAAACACCGTGGTCCCGATTCAACTGGTTTTGCGGTCTATGGCCCTCCTAATCTTGGTGACTATGTGATGCGCATCAAAGTAGCCGAAAAAGAGGATATGGCCACTGGTCATGATATCAAGGATAAGATTGCAGAAAGAATTGCTGAGGTTGAACGGCGCATCATTTTGCATGGTGCAAAAATCAAGGAACAGGCTGCAGCAACGGATTATGCGCTCCGTTACGTAATTCGTACCGACGATGACACGGAGGATATGGCCCGCCATATAGAAGAAATCGACAGTGTAGAAATTCTCTCGCTTGGCAACGGGCTGGAATTAATCAAGGACCTTGGCGACGCTAACGAAGTTGGCGATGCGTATGGCCTCAAAGACTTCAACGGCACCCACGCCATCGGCCACACCAGAATGGCAACCGAGTCCGATGTAGATATCCGATCCGCGCACCCCTATTGGGCTTTTCCATATAACGACATTTCCGTCGTACATAACGGTCAGATTACCAATTATTGGATCATGCGCCGGGAAATGGAGCGCAAAGGAAATCGGTTTATGTCCGATTGCGATTCGGAATTGCTGGCCGTTTACACGGCCCACAATCTAGCTCATGGCGTCAGTCTCGAAGACAGCCTGAGCCGATCCATTGAGGAGATCGACGGCGTATTCACCTATCTAGTCGCGACCAACGACCAATTGGGTATGGCCAAGGACACCATGGCAGCCAAACCGCTGGTGCTATATGAAAGCGAAGAGCTGATCGTGATGGCATCAGAAGAAGTAGCAATCCGATCGATCCTCCCACATGAAATTGACACTTACGATCCTTATGATGAGGAGGTAAGAGTATGGCGAGCCTGACCGATGCCGAACTTAACGCCATGACCCAGGACGAGCGGGTGAATGCGCTGGGTATGACGACGGAGCAACTTTCCGGGCGGTCATTGCTCATCGAATTCAGCCCGGATGAGGCAGAGCGCTTCCTATATCCCTGGGCGCCCGACGTCGATTTCAACAAAAGGACCGAAATTGATACAGACGAGATGACGTCGACCGAAGTGAACACCAAAATCCGCGATCTAATGGCTGAAGGTTACGGGACAATCGTGATCAAGAATCCTCGTGGGAAGCATTCGATCGGGGTCGGTATCCTAAGTAAATTGAACCTGATATTTGAGGGCTCACTCGGATATTTTGGCGTTGGCTTGATCGATGGCCCGAATGTACGCATCAGCGGCCGGGTCGGGTGGTCGTGCGGCGAGAACATGATGTCTGGTACCATCCTGATTGAGAAGAATGCGGGTTCAACTTTTGGCGCCGCCCTCCGCGGCGGCGATTTGGTTTGCCGCGGCTCGGTCGGATCTCGCACAGGCATTGACATGAAGGGCGGGACGATAATCGTTGGCGGCGACACTGGCGCCCTTTCCGGTTTCATGATGCAACGCGGCCGCATTGTAGTTTGCGGAAATTCTGGCAAGGATCTGGGCGATTCTATCTATGACGGCACGATTTATATCGGTGGCGACATTCGCTCTCTGGGTGTTGACGCTGTGGAAGCAGAACTGACAGATACTGACAAATCGTGGCTGACACGCAAGCTCAGCCAGTACGAGCTGCTGCCAGAGAATGGAGTTGAACATTTTACCAAGGTCGTGGCGGGCAAACAGCTGTGGAACTACGACAACCTTGAGCCTACTGAAAAGAAAATAATTCTTTAGGGGTTGGGAAAGAGACAAAATGAACAAGAAAATCAAGAAGAGCCTCGATCGCGATACATTCCGTCTGGGTGACTCTTTCGTATTCCCGCCACACGTAATTGACGATATCCACGTCAAGTCCGAGCTCGGCCGGTACAGGATGCGCGGGTTCTCGCTTTTCAAGAAAATTCCGCATTGGGATGAACTGACGTTTCTTCCTGGAACCCTGACCCGCTTTGTAATTGAGGGTTATCGCGAAAAATGTGAAACAAAAACAATAATCGGTCCGCGTGCGAAGCGACCCATTGAATTGGAAATCCCGATCTATGTGACTGGCATGAGTTTTGGGGCGCTGTCATATGAAGCCAAAACTGCATTGGCCAGAGGGGCCACTATGGCAGGAACGGCAACCTGTTCTGGTGAAGGCGGGATGATCCCTGATGAACGGCGGTATTCGACAAAATGGCTTTACCAATGCATTCAGTCTCGATACGGATTTAACCCCAATCATCTGATACTAGCTGACGGCTGTGAATTTTTTATTGGGCAGGGATGTAAGGTTGGCCTCGGTGGGCACCTTATGGGCCAGAAAGTAACAGACCAGGTTGCCGAAATGCGATCCTTGCCAGCTGGTATCGATCAGCGTTCTCCTGCGCGTCACCCAGACTGGCTAGGACCAGACGATCTCGCATTGAAGATACAGGAAATACGCGAGGTGACAGATTGGCAAATTCCGATCCAACTGAAACTTGGTGCAGCGCGCGTCTACGACGACGTGCGAATGGCGGTTAAGTGTGATCCTGATTCCATTTACATTGATGGTATGGAGGGCTCAACCGGAGCTGGCCCGCATTTGGCGACTGAAGAAACTGGTGTGCCGGGTATGGCCGCTATCCGTCAAGCGCGTAAAGCTATCGACGACCTCGGCAAGCGCGGTGAAATAAGTCTGGTTTATGCTGGCGGTATCCGCAATGGCGCTGATGTAGCCAAGGCTATCGCGCTCGGTGCGGAAGCAATTGCCATCGGTCATTCGGTGATGATGGCGCTCAACTGCAACAAGGATATTCCCGAAGCCGACTACGAAGCCGAAATTGGCGCTGCTCCGGGCTATTGTTATCATTGCCACACGGGTCGATGTCCCGTTGGTGTGGCAACCCAGGATATGGAATTGCGCAAACGCCTTGATCCGGATGAGGCTGCAGAGCGGGTGTATAATTTTCTGCATACATTGACCATTGAGGCGCAAATGTTCGCACGTGCTTGTGGCAAGACGAATATACATTCGTTGGAACCAGAAGACCTCGCTGCGCTTACGATGGAAGCATCCGCCATGGCCGGCGTGCCACTTGCTGGCACCAACCATACCGTTGGCGTTGAAGACTATCATCATCTCTAGGGGGCTAGCAATTATGGCAGGAACAGAATACCGCGGCTCTGAGATTAAGGATGTCGATCAATTCTTAAACGACGCGTCTGGACTTGAAAGCGACCGCGAAAAAGAAATCGGCCAGCACATTGGATACCGATACGACGTGAACCTAGTGCCGGATTATGAGCGGATCACGCCATTCCTCCAGAAATACATCGGGATCATGGGTTGGGATGATCTCAATTGGCTTGAAGATGTCCATATGGGTTATGAAGCAGGAAACCCTGCCGTATTTGATCGAAATATCAATGGTTGGGTTCAGATACCTGCTTCAATCGATTTGCCAGATAACCAACAAGATAGGGACATGATCGCGCGGGAGTTGTTGATCAAATTCCAGATGTCCGATCGTCATCCCTTGGTCAACCTGAGAAAAGCATACAGGAAGATTTAACGCATGGCCCGATCATTAAGTGTTGCTTGTCGACAGACTAGACTGAAGGCTGGAGTTCACGCTGTTTTGGATGAGGCGTTCGCCTTTGGAATAGTAGCTGTTGTTCCTGGCGCTGAATGGTTGATGCGACCGGAGTGATGCAGCATGAATTCGATTGCGCCAATTCATAAAAATTCCGAAACCTGGACGCCGCTCCGCGATAAATTCATGGGTTGGCAATGCCGCGTACGGCAAATCGCCATGCGCGAAAAATTAGGACGGCCAGATGACGCGATAGCTCCGTACACCTATTCAGAAATGACATCAGAACCGCTTGGACAAATCGTTACCGTAATTTGCAAGTTGCAGGCCCATTCGAAAACTCCCGAACTGCAGCACATTTTCAAGCATACGAATGATCCCGCAGAGCGGCGCGATAAGGCTCTGCAGTTTTTGTCCGAGACATATTATCAAAAGCATCGGGAATTTTCCGACGTGTTGACGGCAACATTTATGCCGAATTCTTATAGTGCGAATGCACTCGAAAAAGCAGGCATTTGCCGCCTAGAATTTGATGCGTATGGCCATCAGTTTAAACTCAGATGCAAAGTCACAAAACTTAGGGCATCTCATCCAAACTACCAGGCGACTTGGTGGCACAACCTCCTTTTCAACCCAAATCTCAACTCCCACATTGCAATACTTGGGTTTGAACCGGATTGGAAAAGTAGTGCAATTAACACAGGCATCTACGCAACGGGCGCAGGGGAGGCCTGAATTTATAGGCCAGTTGATTAGCATTTTATCTTAGTTAGTTCCATATGAACGTAGTCATCATTAGAAAGGAGATAAAAATTAGTTTGCTTGCTAATTTAGAGCGACATAACATTAAACCAATAGGCAGCCGCTGAACTGTAATAAAAAATTATGTTCCATAGCTACTTGCAGTTGAAATGCTGTCTCAACAAGGAGAAAGAAAGTGAAGAATCTTACGACTAAAATTGCTTCAGTTGCCTTCTCAGCCATTTTGGCTTTTGCCTCAGGTCAAGCTCTGGCGAAAGATTCAAGCGCACCAATCATCATTCCGACACACAACTGGTCAAGCCAAGTGGTCATGGCTTATGTGATCGGTGGAATTTTTGAGAGCATGGGCAACAAAGTTGAATACAAAGCTGCAGACACTCAAGCGGTTTATGAGGCCATTCGTAACGGTGACGTCACCATATCGCATGAAGTCTGGCAGTCTACTTTTGGAAAGTCATTTTATGCTGCAATGGCAAAAGGCGGTGTAATTGATGCCGGAACACACGCTGCAAAAACTCTTGAAGAAGTTGGTGTCCCTCAATGGGTCATTGATAAAAACATGTGTCCTGGTCTTCCAAAATGGGAAGCTCTAAAAAACTGTAAAGACGTTTTTACAGCTGTTGACTCTGGAGGCAAGGGCCGTGTTTTAGACGGACCTCAAAGTTGGCATGGCGTGGAATATACTGATCGTGTTGAAGCACTGTTAGGCAGTGATTGGGTTGTTAAGTTTGCTGGTAGTGCAGATGCACTCTGGGCGGAAATTGCTTCTGCGAAGAAAGAAGGTCGTGGCACTATTGTGTTTAACTGGACACCGAACTTCACGGATGCTGAAGGTTTTGCCTTCATCGAGTGGCCGCCATACTATCTTGGTTGCAGAAAACAAGATGGCGGTGACAGTAAATGTGGTTCGCCAATAGGTTGGTTGAAGAAAGCCGCTAATTATAAGTTTCCTAAAACACATCCGAGAGCTTATATGGCGTTCTCTCAAATGTCATTTAATGCTGGTCAAATTGGATCAATGGCCGCATTGGTCGACCTTGATAAATTGAGCCATCAGGATGCTGCTAAGAAATGGCTGGCTGATAACGAAGATGTCTGGAAGCCATACACGACAGTAGGTATGTAAAAAACTTATAAATCTCTAACTGCTCAGGTTTTAGCAAGTGGGATCTATGAAACTCGAACCCTTCCCCCCAGTTTTTTAGCTGGCGGGAGGGGTTTTGCGTTTTTAGGGGTTTAATTTTAGTAAAATCGTGTTAACGTTGAATGCGAATATTGAATTAGAAATTGAATTATGACTTCTCCAGGCGAAGCTACACAAAAAAAACAGAGTGTCATTCAGTGTGATGCTGTTTACAAGATATTTGGCGAGAATGCCAAAAAAATGCTGCAAAGTGCAAAAGGCAATGTGGATGCCAAATTGTTCCAGGAAGCAGGCTGCATCGTAGGTGTTAACAATGCTTCTTTTGAAGTTCAAAAAGGTGACCTTTTGGTTGTAATGGGTTTGTCTGGCTCAGGCAAATCAACTCTTCTTCGTTGTATATCAAGATTAACTGACGCTACTGCGGGCAATATTTTTATCGATGGTGAAGATCTGATAGCAATGAGCAATAAAAAGCTTATTGAACTTAGACGTAACAAAATGGGTATGGTGTTTCAGAGTTTTGCCCTATTACCTCACAAAACAGTATTAGAAAATATTGCCTTCCCTCTACAGGTAAAAGGCAGTAGCACAGAAGATAGCATTAAAAGAGCTAAAGACATGGTTGATCTTGTTGGTCTTGACGGAAGAGAGAATTATTTTCCAAGAGAATTGTCTGGTGGTCAGCAACAACGTGTAGGTATCGCTCGCTCACTAGCTGTAGAGCCTGATATATGGTTCTTGGATGAGCCTTTTTCAGCTCTCGACCCATTAATTCGTAAAGAGATGCAGGATGAATTTCTTAGATTACAGGGTGTTTTAAACAAAACTATTTTATTCGTAACGCATGATTTTGATGAGGCCCTGCGACTTGCTGATCGAATTGCCATTATGAAAGAGGGTGTTATCGAGCAATTAGATACACCAGCCAACATCGTTCTTAATCCAGCAACTGAGTACGTGCGCAAATTTACTGAAGAAGTGCCAAGGGAGAAGGTGCTTAAGATTGAATCTGTGATGGATCCTGTAGATAGTTCAGAAGAGCTAAGCGATCTAAAGGTATCCAAAGATGCAATTATTGAAACTGTTGCTGAAGCGGTTCTTAGTGAACGAAAGCCCGTTGCTGTTGTAGATGCTAATAACAAGGTTGTTGGAGCCGTACACTCTTCTAAAGTGATTCATGTGTTGTTCGGTAGTAGAACTGAAAAGGAAAATAAAGATTAATTATACGATTATGAATTACTTAACAAACCATCCTAAATTATTACAATTTTTTGGTTTATTGGTTGTCTTCTTTTTACTATGCCTCTTTATAAACCCATCAGAAAATAATATCTTTTGGCGCTTGCCTTCACTTATTGCAGGCCTGCCTTTACTGATCAATACCTCAGTCGAATATTTGATGTTCGACTGGATGCCCCTTGAGGTCTGGGATCCCGAAATTGAAGAATTTGAGCAAAAACCGTTATTGAAAGAAGTGACAAGAGCTATTTCATTGAGCATTCTTTTTTTAATTGGATTAATTCGTGAAGTTGTTCTGGGTGGGGTTAAAACCATCGTTACTTTTACAAGTTGGGATTTTGTTAGTGAAAACAAGTGGGCACATTGGCCCGCACTTCCCTGGACGGTAGTTGCCGGAGGCGCAATTATTTTAGGTCATAAACTCCAAGGTAAAGGCCTTGCGATGTTGGCGGGCTTTTCAACCATATACATTGCCGTTTTTGGCCAATGGGAACCATCAATGGAAACTCTCTCATTTGTACTGATTGCAGCACCCATCTCCGTTGTCTTGGGATTAGTTTTAGGTATTTGGGCTTACAAAAATAGGAAGGTTGAAGCAACATTAAATCCATTGCTTAATGTAATGCAGACTATGCCGCATTTTTCTTATTTGGTGCCGGTGATGGTATTTTTTGGAATTGGTGATCATGCTGGTGCGATTGCCACCATTATTTTTGCAACCCCGCCGATGGTGCGACTGACTGTGTTGGGGCTTAAAAGGGTGTCGCCGGAAGTTTTGGAAGCTGGCATGATGAGTGGCTGTGGTAATTTTCAACTTCTTTTTAAAGTATTAATTCCAACTGCAAGACGCGATATTTTAATTGGCGTAAACCAAGTCATTATGCAATGCTTGGCAATGGCGGTGATTGCCTCTTTTATTGGCGCTAAGGGTTTAGGTTTTAATTTATTGCTAGCACTTAATGGGCTTAGAATTGGGCAAGCGATAGAACAAGGCATTTGTATTGTGCTGATTGCGGTGGTTTTGGATCGAATGTCTCTAGCTTGGGCAAACAAGCAAACTGATTATTTTGCTGATCTTACTTTTATTAAGCGCCATAAATATTCATTACTGTTCCTCGTTATTTTTGTAGTAGGCACTGTATTAGCCTATATAGGCACTTTCTTTTTTAGAGAAGGTTTTAATTATTTGTATATCGTTCCACATAACAAAGGCATTACAACTGAAAACTTTTGGCAAACAGGCGTTGATTGGTTGTGGGATACCTTCTTCTACACATTAACAGGTTTTAAGGTATTTCTGATTACGAAGGTGCTGATGCCAATGAAAGCTGCGTATCTAAGTATGCCAGTTGTCGCAACCTTTGTTTTAACAATGGGTATTGGTTACATCATAGGTGGAATACGAACGTCAATTATTGTTGGTGGATTTTTGTTATTTATAGCTTTGACAGAGTGGTGGGATAGGGCACTAATTACGGCTTATATGTTGACTTTTGGAGTTATTGTGTCAGCCATTATCGGCATTACTGTTGGAACTTTATGTGCTCAAAAATCTTATACTACAAAATTTATTTTATTGGTTTGTGATACCCTTCAGACTTTTCCATCGTTTATTTATTTGATTCCTGTGATTATGCTTTTTGGAGTAAACGATTTATCTGTATTAACTGCAGTTATTGTCTTTGCGACCATTCCTGCTACGCGTTATACTGTGGAAGGACTCCGTAGTGTGCCATCATCTTTGCATGATGCAGGCTCAATGTCAGGAGTAAATCGGCTGCAAAGATGGATCAAAATTGAATTACCAATGTCTTTTCCGCACATGATGCTGGGCATTAACCAAACCGTTGTTTTTGCATTATTTATGGTAATTATCGGTGCTATGATTGGTACTGATGATTTAGGACAATTTATTTTAAAAGCTTTGTCAGATAAAAATGGAACAGGTAATGGACTGACACTAGGCCTTTGTGTTGCCTTTATTGGTCTAGCAGTTGATCAAGTTATACGAACTTGGGCAACCGAAAGAAAAAAAGTATTAGGATTAGATTAAAATTACCCTCGTTGTCTGTGGCTAAAGCCATGTTTTGGCGTCCTGTTCATTAGTTGATATCACCAAGAAAAAATGCCAGCAAAGTTGGCGTTTTTTTGACTGCCCTCAGGTGCACCCTCCTCCCGCCTGCCGAAGCGCTAGAACAAGCTAAAGTACACCGAGGATGTCTCGCCCCAAAACCCAGATACCATAAAATAGTGCAATACAGCCAAAAAGTAGATGGACTAGTTCACGCTCTCCATCAGCATCACGATAGCTGATACCGTGATAAGCAATCAATCCAGTTATCAGCACAAAGGCAAAATCAGTCCACTCGGCACTTTCAAGCACGTTTTTTCTACTCGGCAGGTTTTGAAAGGTTCTTTAATCTGAAAAAGTTCCCTCAAGTTTGTAGGAGCGCTGTTTAGCATCTTCGTCTGGGTCACTCAGGAGCCGCTCAGAGGGGGTTTTTTTCAATTCTAATTCAAGGTAATTTGCCCGATCAATAATAGTCGGAGGAGATTCAGATTGGTTCCTCAGAAAACGAGTGATCCAGTCCGGGCCTTCACCAAGTTCAGGGTCCAGTTGGACTGCTTTTCTGTAATCCAGAATAGCTTCTTCATATTGCCCCAAATGATCCAGTATAATCCCTCGATTGGCGTACGCGGCAGCAAAATCCGGTTTTAATTCTAATGCTGCGGTTACGTCTTCAAGTGCATCATTCAGGCGTCCCAATTCTTTCAAGGCCAGAGCCCGCCCCAATAATCCAGGCGGACTTGCAATATCTTCTTTTAGCAGCGAATTGAATTCCGTTAGTGCAGCTTGATAATCTCCGTCCTCCAATCTCAGGTTACCAACCCTGTAATGAAGTTCCCCAGTTTCTTCCGAGCCGCCAGAAATGTAATGATAAGTACTGAAACCCACCACCATGATGGCGCTTAAAATAGCCATCCATTTGAGAAATTTTTGAATGTTTGGATCAGCGAGAGTAGAAGCCATTGATAGATTTAAAAAAATGTATAATTGAACAAAAAGGAAAAGCAGATAACGATTATTCCAGAAATCGACCGAGCTTTACGGCGCTCTTCGTCACGTTCCTCCTGATTTGTGGCGCGCTTCAATCTGCGTTCGGCACTGCGTATTCGCAATACCCAGAGCATCTTTTCTACTGGAAAAAACAGTAAAAGCGCCAAAACCAGGGAACTGCCCCAATACCACAACAGGACACTGGTTTCATCCATTCTTTGCTTCTAGATTTGAGAAATAAAAACTGAAGAATTTTTTGTACAACAAAGTTATTTCATGATAGCGAAAGACTGTTGAAAAGGAAAGAAAAGTCTTAAAGGTGTGGAACTTGTGCAACTTCGAACAGTGAAAAACTACCGGAAGAAGCAGGCTTGCTACTTCCGGTAGAAGGCGGGGGAAATCAGGCTTTGGCTGAATCACCAATGTCTTCAACCAAGACTTCGACTTCTTTTTTCGGTAACAAAGACAGTTCCATCTTATACGCAAGGAACCACATCATTCCTACACCCAAAATCCAGAAGATGATTTGCCAGGTCCAGATTGATGGGATGCCAAAAGCCCAGGTATCCGGGGCATTTGGATCACCAAAGATGGTGTTACCAATAACGGCTCCTGGGCCGATACCGAAGAAGAACCAGGCGAGGGTCACAATCCAAGCTACTGGCACTAAACCGCGTTTTTCTTCAGACAAACCTGCATGTTCATGAAGGAAATCATGATATGTTTGACGGTGTTGTCTGTCTTCGTCAGATTGAGTAAATGCCGAAATAATGATGGCGCCACCTAAATTGAAGTAGATACCCCATGCAGCAGAGTGCATGGTCCAGGGCCAACGGCCCCAAGGCAGGGCATCTCCGAAGATGTTCTTTCCGATAGTTTCTGTCAAAGTGACTGCAACAATTCCGAAGAACAGTCCCCAGGTGATTCCCTGTCTGGTGAACCAGGGGAACCAGCAAACTGACATAAGCGATGGCCACATCTGAAAACCATAGGCCACGGCCAAACCACCTAACAGCACCAGAGCATCAGCAGAAGTGGTTGCAACCACAAGTGCAGAACCAACAATGATCAGAACTCCGATACGTCCAAAGAAGATCTGCGTTTTATGATCTGCTTCTTTGTTGATGAAGTGCTTGTACAAATCACGTGTCAGCATACTGCCGGCAGTGGACATGTAAGCAGCACCTGTTGATTGCATTGCAGCCAGGGCGCAGACCGCCAATAAACCTACCAACCAGGGAGTGGTTGAGCCCATCAAGTTAATCATCTCCGGAACTAGGTTACCCTGAGCGAACAGGCCAGTTTTAGCACTCCAGCTTTCTACACCAAAGACATTCGTACCGACTCCTGCGTCAATCATTACCTTGTCACCACCCAGGAAGTGTCCGGCAAAGGCCTGAATCGCAGTGAAGAAAAACAGGATGAAGCCGATTCCAGCCGAGGAAGCCCAAACCTGCTGGGGAGCAAATGGCTCGGGATTCTTGTTGCCGAATGACCACATGGAAAAGGCCGGCGCTGACTGGATGCCCATAAGCGCAAACATATAGGTCAGTACCATCATGCCTGTCCAGGCTCCACCTGCAGCACTTGGTCCAGATGATACAAACTGAATTACGCCCGGAATAGCGATATAATGGCTGTATCCGTCAGGCGTTATTTTGGTATCGTTTTGAACCAGGGTGATGATGTTGGCTTTCAAGTTAGCCCAGCCGCCTACTGCGTCCAGACCAATAAAGCCGATAGCGGTTATACCCAGTGCCAGTAGGATACATTGGAGAGTATCCACATAGGCCACAGCTCGCAAACCACCCGATGCAACATAGATGAACACCACTATAGAAAGCATCCACATGCCGACGTTGACAGACAACGCACCATCGGTCAGGACATTAAACAAAAAACCGGATGCCCGTAACTGTACTCCAAGGTAAGGAATGGAAAAGAATAATGCCACTACCACTGTCAAGACACGGACGCCATCTCCTTTGAAATAGTCCGAAAGCATCTCACCCGGGGTAACGTAGCCGAAGCGTTTGCCAAGCATCCATTGGCGCTTGAGAAACATCACACCCGTAAACGGAATTGTGATGGTGTAAAATGAGGCGTATGCGTATTGGAAACCGTCCCTGAAAATTAAACCAGGATGACCCACAAATGTCCATCCGGAAAAGGAAGTAGCCGTTGCAGCAAGGACGAAAACCCACAAAGGAATCGACCGTCCGGCAACCATGTAGTCACTAGCGGTTCTAGCGGCAATAGCGCCTTTGATCCCCCAATAAATACAATATCCCCAATACACAAGGACAAATATTATGAGCCATACAATTTTAGGATCCATACATGAACTCCAAATTGAAGGTTATTAGTCTGCCAAAAGAAGTGTGAATCTAATCTCTACTGCAGGTATCTGTTATCGCAGCTGATTCTTATTCCTGATGGCTGTGAAACCTTCCTCATCAGCTTCTGCCGATGGAAAGGCTATGGGGGTCGTTCCCCCAACGTACGAAAACATTACTTCATTTTTACAAAAAAATACAACATTTTTTATACAAAAAGTATTATATATTATTATCATTCCTTGTTTTCCTGTATGTTGGGAAATTCCTTTAACTGTTTTTTCAGGAACCGCAGAAACTTCTGTTCATCATGTGCTTTCCTATTAGGACATGGTGCTGTACTTCTGTAATAATCTAACATCAGTATAAGAGCTTTTATGTGACTATCAGTAGCTTACACACTCCAAGTATCATCCAAACTACACTAAGAAAATAAGCGTCTGTCAGTTTACTAAAAAAACCAAGTTATTAAACTAGGAAAAATACCTGGTAAAATTACGAAGATTTTGTAGGTGAGCAAATATAGGTTGGCAAATATTAGGGACAACAAAGAAATATTATGTTGTTATATGTGCTGGACACGTAGATGAAGAAGCAGATCTGGCCAAAAGTTCAAAAAAAATTTTCATCCTTTGAGAAAATCCTATCAAACTCTCTGTTCGTTTAAAGACTTGATTGAATAAATCACCAAACCGGTCCAAATTAGCCCAAATGTGATGCTATGTGTTGTTGTGAAAGGCTCTTGGTAGAGATACACACCAATTATGAGTTGGATAGACGGAGTCATATATTGTATAAAACCCACGGTTGAATAACGAAGACGTTTGGCTGCATTTGTGAACCAGAGCAAGGGCAGTGAGGTGACTATGCCTGCGCCGATTAATAAAATCGCAGTCCTCCAATCTCCTCCAAAATTTCCCGAGCCTTCTACCTTCCAAACCACGATTAAAATTGTTGCCAGAGGTGCAAGCAACGATGTTTCGATAAACAGCCCAACCAGGGGTTTTACGGGAATCACTTTGCGCAATAATCCGTATAAAGAAAAGGTGAATGCCAGGGAAAGGGCAATCCAAGGGAGTGAACCAAAATTCCAGAGGTAATTCAAAACGCCCAATGACGCCAGCGCAACCGCTAAACCGCGCCAAAAATCGAGGCGTTCTTTCAAAAATAGGATTCCCATTAAAACATTCAATAATGGATTGATGAAATAGCCCAGACTAGTTTCTACGACTCGGTTTGTGTTCACACCGTAAATATAAACAAACCAGTTTACTCCCAGGAGTGACGCTGTCCCCAATAACATCCAGATATGCTTGCGAGACTCCAACAATTCCTGGAATTCTCCTAAACGTTTCTTAACTGCCAACAAAACAAGGAGAAATACAGCTGACCATAACGTACGGTGGGCCAGGATTTCAAAGGAAGGAACGTTATCGAGCAACTTCCAGTAAATGGGAAGAATCCCCCAAGAGAGAAAAGCTAAGAAGGCGTATCCGATTCCAAGTTGCGCTTCAGGGTGGTCAGATTTAGAAAAGTTGTTCAAGTTGGAAAATTTTAGTTTTGGGGTTCAGGTTTCTAGTTTAGGGCTGCAAGATCCCTGAAAGTGAATAGTAAAGGTGCTTCCCTTACCATATACGCTTTCCAGCGAAACAGATCCTCCCAGCAATTTCATCAAACTTTGAACTAAGGCCAGACCGAGGCCCGTTCCTTTTTGCAACGTAAGATCTGAACTATCTACCCTAATTTCGGAAGAATTGACCTGATGGAAAACATCAAAAATTGACTGTTGCTGTTCTGCAGAAATTCCACAACCAGTGTCTTGAACAGCAATGGAAATTCCGGTTTTATCTTGAGAACTACTGACTTCAATGCGACCTCCGGAATCTGTAAATTTAATGGCATTCCCCAGCAAATTGATTAACACTTGCCGTACCTTTCCAGAATCAGAATACAGCATAATTGATGTGTCAGGGTGGAAAACAAGTTCATACTCCAACGATTTTTTCTGCATCAGCGGTTCAAGCCATTCCATCACATCTTGAAGCAATATTTTTAGCTGAAAGTCTGATTTTGAAACTTCCATTTGTCCAGCTTCAATTTTGGAGAGATCGAGCAAGGAGTTTATGAGTTCCAACAGGTGTTGTCCACTTTTTAATATTCTGCCGAGACGATCAATTTGATAAACCGAAAGCGGTCCCTCTTTTCCGGATTCAAGCAATACTTCAGCAAAGCCAATTATTGCATTAAGCGGAGTTCGCAACTCATGTGACATGCTGATGAGGTACATACCTTTGGCTCTGCTGGCTTCGTCAAGCTGACGATTTGAGGCTTCAAGCAATTCTGTACGTTCACGGATCACGGATTCCATTTTATGGAAAACTTCCGTTAATGTTTGGACTTCATCTTCATTTTCAGTAAATTCTTCAGCTTTGTCCTGAACTTCGATAGATTTCTTAATTGGATCACGGAATTGATCTTTGGTGACCTGCTGAACAGCCCCCCGCAATTTTCTTAGTGGTGCAGTAATTCGGTTTGCAAAAAATACTGCCAATACCAAAACCAGCAGCAAAACTACTGAGGCAACGATCCAAATCCAAATTCCCAGTCCTGACAAACCTCTCCGTAATTCAGAATCTTGCTGACGAGCAAAATCAGTTTGCCAGCGTATCACTATTTCCACCTGTCTACTGATATTCTGCACCAAAGGCCACTCCTTTTCTGTCCATATAATCTGTGCTTCTTCTACAGTCATGCTTTGTGACGGTTCGCTGGTTTTTTGTTGCAGATTTTCAAGTGCCAAAACCATCAGCCTCAAATCATAAAAAACACGCCTCTCTACTGAACGTTCTCCTTCCCACACTCGTACCTTTTTGTAAAGAAGGTCGAGTTGCTTAAAAGCTGGATGAATATCATTCCCCCACGCCAAGTCACGTTCTTTGAGAAACTCTTGATCTCCGCTGTCGAGCCACGCTTTTTGTGCCCATGCAGCTCGATGGACACCATTATTCAGTGTAAACCATGTAAGGGAAACAGCAGGAAGATCATGGTGTCTTTCCAAAGATTGGTGTTGTTCCAACGTGAGCCAGTACACTGCGAAAAAACCTAACAGCGTTATTGATGCACAAACCGCTACAACCAGCAAAATTTTGTGGCGTAAACTATGGAACATTTGCTTTTGTTTGCTTAGTGATAGCTTTTCAGGAGCAGGTAAAAATTAAAAAATGTTCACTGATCATTGGGCACTGGTTTTTGCCGAATGGCATACAGAAGATTCAAACCCAGCCACCCGGAGGCCGCCATCGAGCAGATTTCTCCTATTCGGACCAGTAAATCGATTTGCAGCAGTGCACCGGGCAATAAAATCAGTAAAGCCAGTCCTGACGGTTGTAATTGGCTTTTTGTTCGTTTTTCCGGCAAAACATCTTTGAGAAGAGGTACCTTCACTTTGCCAACCAAAGTACTGAAGCGATGAAACCAAATTAAAAAAGGGACAATTTTGTAGAGCATTCCGTCTGTGATTGCAACTGCAAATCCCCTCAGAATCAGCAGCCCAAAACCAAAAAGCAGACGTTCGTCTGGTCAGAATAAACAAGCGGCAAGGCAAAGAAGCAACAGAGGGAAAGACAGCAAACCAGTCTACCAAAAACGCAGTGTTGCATCAACGATTTTGCGTTTTTGCTGCTGCAGCATTTGTCAAACTGTTACAGCATAAATTATGCTTGCTGCCACTCCGGGAAACATGGAGGAAACAAAATTTCTTCTTCCATATCGAAATGCCGACGAATTGCTAAATCGAAAGCACTAATGTATTCTCACCCTACTTCAAATTTTTCTGCCAGCAATGCTGATTCACCATCTGCGTAAAGTTGATCACATCGGGAGTGATCAGCGGCCATAAATTCACTGATTGTTTGCATGTTATTACTGAAAATGCGTCAGTATATTATTGATTTTGTTGATTGCAAATAGTCAAAACTCTATAATTTAACAGATAATTTAGCAGTCAACCGTCTAGAATTAGAACACAATTATTGATCATAATCGAGTGATTTGTCTTGTCCCAACTTTTAATTTTTTCAACAGAATTCTGGGAAGACAAGATTTCAATGCAGAAATAGTTTCCAATTATATACGCCTGCCAGAATCAATCTTGCTGCACTCTTTTGAAAAAAACAGATTTCAGATCACTGTCCTATTTCCAACCTTCAGCTTGCAAGAGTTATTTAAACAGGGCACTCTGCTAGTGCAGCTTTGAACACTTATAATACAGAAAACTTATGAAAGAACAGTCCATCAAAAATCGATATCATGCCTCCCAGGTCTTGGTGCGGGATGCAGGCGTTTGCGCACTTCAATGGTTCCGGAATCAGGATCTTCTGGAAACAGAGAAAAAAGGGCCGCATGACTGGGTGAGCCAAGCGGATCACGAAGTCGAAAACATGATTCGCGAACGTCTGCAGACTTTATTTCCAGAGGATGGATTTTTAGGAGAAGAAAGTGGTTTTCGGGATCTAGGGGCAAAGGGTATCTGGGTGGTGGATCCTATTGATGGAACTAGCTGCTTTCTGAGTGGGTTGCCCTCCTGGTGCGTTTCAATAGCTTATGTTGTAGACAGTCAAATTGAAATAGGACTGATTTACTCGCCCTGTACGGATGAGTTGTTTGCAACTCAGCGGGGGTCAGGGGCAACCTTGAACGGCAGAGCGATGAAGCCAAGTAAGGCTACTTCTTTTGATGAAGGTATTGTTGGGCTGGGGTATTCACCCAAAAGCTCGATTGAAGCAACACAAAAAGCTTTGGGTTATTTGTTGAATAATGGCGGTGTTTATCACGACATAGGTTCCGCTGCATTGATGACTGCTTATGTGGCTGCCGGGCGTTATATCGGTTATTATGAATTTCAGATCAATTCATGGGACTGCCTGGCAGGCATTGCTTTGGTTAGGGAAACAGGTGGATGGACTAATGATTTTTTAGCCAATGAAGGTTTGCAAACAGGTAATCCAGTTTTAGCGGCATCTCCCGGAACCAAAGAAGTTATGCAGAACCTGTTTGCTGCTGCCGGGCATTAATGCCATCCAGTCATTTTTTCAGAACAATCAATGTTTCAGCTGATTCGACCTTTAGCTAACCCTCTAATGGGCGGTCATTGGAAAGGGAACACCCTTCAATTCGGGTTGGTTGCTGAAAACGCAGTCAGCATCCGTTACTTCTTTTATTCGCAAAGGCGAGCATGTAATCCCTCCCTATCGGTTTTTTCATCCTCTCCAGGCTCCTCATTTTCTTCAACCTCTTCATCCTCTTCATCAACTTCTTCACCATCGTATGTTTCATACCCTTCAACACTTTCAACGAATTCAACATCTTTGTTATCATCGCCCTCATCCTCTTTAAAACCTTTATCATCAATCTCGGATCCTTTTTTCCCTCAGCATGGTGATGAGCACTCTTTGTTGGCGGAAGTTTATTTGGACGAAACTTATCAGTTTGGTGAGGTTTGGGGGTGGGAGGCAGTATTTGAAAATATTGAAGAAGTTCTGCTGGCTTATCTTATTCAGATTGTAAAAACTGACGGCAGTACCCATTTTGTAATGGATCCTTATGCCAAGGAAAGCAGCGGCGGTGAGCAATGGGGAACTCCTTTGGGTTTCGAGGTTGATCCGGAAGAACTCAAACTACGAGTGTACTCCCGCCCGAGCGGACCTATTTTCCCCGGATTGCGCCGCTTGCCGTTGTTGCGCCCTGAATCATACGGAGATGAGGCTATTGAACCCCGACCTGTTCGTCCACGACATTCTTTGGAGGAGAGCATTGTTTATGAATGTCATCTTCGAGGAATGACTCGCGGTCACTTGAGCCCTGGGATAAACTCGCAGATTCCCGGAACTTATAGAGGTTTGGCGGAGTGCATTCCGCACCTAAAGTCACTTGGCGTAACTGCGATTGAGCTGTTACCGGTTTTTGACTTTGATGAAAATGAGAAGACAAGTGCTACAGAAAATGAGCAAGATTTGCTGAACTATTGGGGATATTCGCCGCTTTTGTTTTTTGCACCAAAACAAAATTATGCTGCAGATGTAGATAATCCAGTTCGTGAATTTAAAGCTATGGTTGACAAATTCCATGAAGCCGACCTGGAAATTTGGCTGGATGTGGTTTTTAATCATACTGCAGAATTTGGTGAAAATGGTCCTACTGATCATTTTAAGTTATTAGCACCAGAACAATGGTATTTGCTGGAAAAGGGCGGAAGCTACAAAAATTATACCGGATGCGGAAATACTTTGCAATGTGCCCATCCAACAACAAGACGCCTGATTCGTGATTGTCTTCAGTACTGGTCACATGTTATAGGAGTAGACGGATTTCGATTTGACCTTGCAACCATCCTCAATCGGAATGAATTTGGTGACATCATGGATTTTCCCCAGTTTCTTTGGGAATTAAGGAATGATCCGTCACTGAAAGATATTAAACTGATTTCAGAACCATGGGATGCAGCAGGAGGTTACGAACTGGGCAAAGCTGCTTGTCTTGCAGGTTGGGCGGAATGGAACGATCAATACCGTGATACATTGCGCCGCGCTGTGCGAGGAGACGAAGAAATGATGGAGGGACTTAAAGGGGCGCTCCTCGGAAGTCCGATGGTTTTTGGCTCAGTAGAAGAAGGCAGAAAGAGGAGCATCAACTTTGTCACCTCTCATGATGGGATGACTTTGATGGACCTGGTTTCATACAGCGAGAAACACAACGAGGCGAACGGTGAAGAAAACCACGATGGCCATAGCACAGATTATTCAGATAACTGCGGAGTTGAAGGAGTCACTAATAATCCGGAAATACAGGCATTGCGCTTTCGGAAGTTACGCATGTTTCATTGCCTGCAGCAGCTTTCGAACGGGATTCCCTTGCTAGTTGGCGGAGATGAATTCGGGAGGACCCAGTTGGGCAATAACAACGCTTATTGTCATGACTCCTCACTAACTTGGCTGGACTGGTCCATGGCGGAAAAAAACTCCTGGCTTTTGGTTTTTGTTCGGCGTATGATCTCATTACGCAAACAGCACGCTTCGTTCTTATTTTCACAAAAAAGTAATTATCAATGGTTTAATGCTTCAGGTGGTCCAGAGGAGTTTGCTCCATATGTCAGGACATTACACTTTGAAGTAACAAATTCAACATGGCCGGAACAGGCAATTCGTATCTTGATCAATTGCTTTGACCAGCCTGTGAAATTTGAGCTGCCAGAAGAAATCGCGTGGCGTGTGCTGATTGATACTGAAAAGGAGCCATCTGAATACGTCTCTCCGGTTGAGGGGAATGCGTGGCTAGAAGGGTTTTCAGTGCAAGTTTTGAGAGGATAGTCAGTTGGCTGATGAGTGTTGAAGGTATGCAACTATGTTAGCAAACTTGTCTCAAAGGAGATGTAATGTCAATATCAAAAAAATATGTGCCTGCGCTGGGTGCCGATTATAGCGGAAAAATGAAGAGCCGTTATGCTGAAAAAGTCAAACCGTCCGGCAAAATTTATACAAAAGCAGATCGTCGAGATAATCGTGTTACAGATAATATGACAGAAGAATCTCAGCAGGAAATAAATAAAGGAATCTCATTTCAAGGAAGATGTCTGTGCGGATCTGTGAGATTTGAGATAAAAGGCGAATTACGTCCGGTTATCAATTGTCATTGCGGGCAGTGCCTGCACACTCATGGACATTACGCAGCGTATACTGCAGTTGAAAAAAAATATATGAAGTTTGTAGATGATAATGGCTTAAAATGGTTTCGCTCTTCAAACGAAGCAAGACGAGGATTTTGCCAGGAATGTGGAGCCAGTCTTTTTTTTGAACATCTTGGCGGAAGTACAATCAGCATTGCCGCGGGAATGTTGGATTTTTCTGAAGGACTAAAAACGGTTGAGCACATTTTTTTTGATGACAAGCCTGATTATTATGAAATTGATGATGACTTGCCAAAACATTCACAGTATCACAAAAAAGTACTTGAAGGCGATCCGTTAGAATGAAGAATAATGATTAATCTTTGAGATTGTAGGATAAAAGTCACAAAATCATCATACAGTCACCGTAGCTTAAAAAACGATATTTTTCTGTAGCGGCCTGCTGATAGGCGCCTAAAATAAAATTACGGCCGCAAAAGGCTGAGACCAAAATCAACAATGTAGATTTTGGAAGGTGGAAATTGGTGAGCAGTCCATTCACAATCCTGAATTTATGAGGCGGGTAAATAAAAATATCTGTCCAGCCGGAACTTACTTGAAAATTCTTCAGTGCTAGAGTTTCCAAAACTCTCACAGATGTAGTTCCAAGGCCAATAATACATTGTTGATTTTGCTGGAAGATTTGCAGTTGACTGATTGTCTGAGCAGAAACCGAAAAAAATTCTGCATGCATTTTATGTTTACGAATATCTTCTTCATCAATAGAGGAAAAGGTTCCCAGACCAACATGAAGCGTAACCTCTAAAATCTCTATTCCTCGATTCCTAATTTTAGCTAATATTTCTGGGGTAAAGTGTAACCCGGCAGTCGGGGCCGCAATGGCACCCGGTTTGGATGCAAAGCAGGTTTGGTAACGTTCTCTATCTTTTGCGTTATGCAAATCACTTGCGTTCTGCCGTTTGATGTATGGAGGCAAAGGAGGCAGACCAACCTTTTCTAAACGTTCTTTCAAACATTCTGGTTCCTCAAATTCTAAAAGCCATTCTCCTTCTTCCAGCCGCTCTTTTGCTACTGCCCTAAGCACTCCTCCGCAAAATTCAAGGCGTTCACCGGTTTTGATTCGTCCAGCCTTGCGGACTATTGCGCTCCAGTATCCTTCGTTTTTTTCTTCAATCAGTAATGCTTCAATTTTTCCTCCAGTTTGACGTTTCCCAGTAAGTCGGGCTGGTAGAACCTTGGTGTTGTTTATAACCAGGCAGGAAGATTCAGGCAACAGTGAAACAATATCAGAAAAGTTGTGATGAGAAATTTTCCCGCTGTGACGTTCAAGAAAAAGCATCCGTGACTTGTCGCGTCTTGGGGCAGGCTGCTGGGCGATCAGGGATTCTGGAATCTCGTAATCGTATGAACTGAGTTCCCAATCGTAATGTGGCATATGGATTCGGGCAATAAAATTATCAGGTTAGAGGTAACGGTCTTTAGATGCTTTTTTTGCAAACATGGTCCTGCCGCCATATCATCTAACTTGATTTGTCCATGCCATTCATTTGAATCATACGTTCTTCAGGAGGAACCACATGCGTTAATTTCGCTCCAAATTTTTCATTGGAAATTATTACTTCACCTTGAGCAATCAACTTGCCGTTGGCGAATATATCCAGACTTTCACCAACTAAACGGTGTAATTCCAGGACAGATCCCTGTCCGAGTGAAAGGAGATCGTTGATGCTCATTTTTGCACGACCAACCTCAAACGTCATTGTTAAAGGCATTTTCTGTAAAAATTCTAAATCAATACCTTCATCTCCAGCCGATGCTTCATCCATGGATGTCGTACTGTCTGTGGCTGATTCCAGCATTTCGTCGATATTTTTGCCAGCAGAATCTGCTTTTTCCGTTACTAAAGAACTCAGATCTTCACTACTTCCTGGACCTTCCGGCTTGGTTTTCTGTCCCTCCAACTCACTCATCAACGAGTCCATCTCGTCTTCAGGGTTAACTGCACCATCTGTTTTAGCTGTTTTCGTTTCTGCATTTTCCTGATCTTCTTGAACTTCTTCGTCTGCCATTTTTTCTCCATTACATAACATTAAGGGAAGGAACGGTGGACTCCAACTCCCAGCATTTTCTGGATTTCGGCTCTTCGAGAACATCACATCCAGCAGGGCTTGTAAATCCTTTCAACTTAAAAGAAAAAGCTAATTTATCCGGAATGATTTTTTGTGATGCAGCAGATTTCTTAGAATGTAAAAATTCCGCAATGCACTGAAATTTATCCTCTGTTAATTTTTTAATTTTTTTAATCCGCACATTGCAGGCCCATTGTTGCACACAACAAAAATGCTGTGCATGAGCTTCAGCCACTTGTTCCAGGTCTGTCAAAAAAACTGATCCCCGATAAGCTGAGCCGTAAACTAATCCTTGTTTTCGACTTTCTAAAAAATTTGGAATCGCTTCAGGTCTAAGACGCCCATATGCTCGCCCGGTTGGAAAATCAATCATTGTGGCGGCAAAACGGTGCCCTCCAAGGTGGCTACTTTCCCAAACTTCTACGGCTGCTTTTTGTCTTAGGACATGATATCGCATTTTATCAGCAAGTTCCTGTCCAAACTTGGCACAGCATTTATCATGCCTGCCATGGGTGCAAATGAAAATTTGATCATGCTCAAATTTGCCTGCAGAAAAACCGGAAGCTGTATCATTCCGAAAATGCGACTCCAAAACAGTTGGAATTTCTTCGGGCAGCACGTTTGAATAACACCACTTGCCGGGATAGATGAAAATATCAGCCTTGTAGTGACTCAGTCCCGCACGGCTGGCTAGGCGGATGCTGATTTTACCGTTAACTTTGTTCTGTTCTTTCATCCACTTTTTCAGCCCTTGTGGGAACCCTCCTTTGGCCTCAAGAGCTTCGTACTGCCAATATTTTTTTGGCCAGCTAATAAAGACAAAATGCTCGGCATATGGAGCCGTTCCCGCAAGGGGTTCTCCGAATTGTTGAGTCAAAACGCTGCAAAATTGTGAATCGGGCATTATTCAGGCTATCAGGTAGCAAGTTTTCAGGCAGTATGCCAGTTTGAAACAACAGAATCGAAAGGATTATAACATGCAACTTGGTGAGCAATCCCAAGCGCTTTTTTTCCAAGACCTGCTGGCGGAGTCATTTGAATTTTTTGCAGTGACGGAGATTTTTTTCTACACTTTTCCTCAACGAGCGGACAACGTGAGGCATAGGTGCAGCCAACTCCTGATTTGGTTTCAAGAGTTGTATTAAAGATGTCAGGTGCTGATATTTTTGTACGGTTTTTATGCTTCCTGGATGGATCCGGACGAGGAACTGCAGATAGCAAAGCGCGAGTGTATGGGTGTTGAGCATGATCAAACAGCGATTCAGTAGGTCCTTTTTCAACAATCTTCCCTGCATACATCACGACCACTTTTGTAGTCATGTGGCGTACGATGCTGAGGTCATGACTGATAAAAAGATAAGCTAATCCGTACTGGTCACGCAAGTCCATCATTAAATTCAGGACCTGAGCCTGGACCGAAACATCCAAAGCAGAAACCGGTTCATCGGCCACGATCAATGCCGGACGAGTGATTAAAGCACGGGCAATTGCAATCCGCTGTCGCTGTCCTCCTGAAAATTCATGCGGGAATTTATTCGCTTCAATAGGCGACAGGCCCACGTTTTCCAGAGCCTCAGCAACTAGTTCCTGCCGTTTTTTCAGAGTTACTTTTCCAAGTAATGATAAGGGCTCGGACACAATTTGTCCAATCGATTGTCGTGGGTCGAGTGAACCGTATGGATCTTGAAAAATCATTTGCAAACCACTACGCACACGTCGTAAATCTTCAGCTTTCAGAGAGTGCAGAATCTGCCCCTGAAAATAAACTTCTCCGGATTGCGGAGATTCGAGTGCCATTACAGTGCGGGCAAGAGTGGATTTCCCACAGCCTGACTCGCCTACAATACCGAAACATTCTCCTGGGTTTACCGTCAAGCTCACACCATCAAGTGCACGGAAGTGTTCTGGCAAAGTAAATAACCGCCGTCGGGGTAGTATGTACTCCCGCACTACTTCCCGAATTTTGAGCAATGAATTTGCTGACTTTTCTTGTTTCATTCGTTTTGTTCATAAGGGAAAAAACAGGTAGTGTAATGCCCTGTATCAAACTGAATTTCATCCGGTACCAGTGAAGAGCATTTTCCTTGAGTCCGTGAACAGCGATCGGCAAAAGAACAGCCCTTCGAGCGTTCCCAAAACTCTGGCACACGTCCCGGAATTGTTGACAATCTTTTTTTACGGGAATATTCTAATTGCTGACTGGGTTCATTTAAAGACTTTTCGGAATTTGGAATGGAGGCAAAAAGGCCTCGTGTGTAAGGGTGTGCCAAGTGTTTAAAAACTTTTTGAGTTGGACCTCTTTCAACAATGCGTCCTGCATACATTACTAGCATTTGATCCGTATTTTCTGCGACAACTCCCAAATCATGAGTGATCAGCATTAGAGCCATGTTTTCCTCCAAAACCAGCTCAGATATCAA
>ERZ651768.697-NODE-697-length-25055-cov-3.322764_pt1 | contig 25055 bp, 28 predicted proteins | sample MGYA00514754_ERZ651768 | MGnify/ENA metagenome assembly ERZ651768
AGTCGCCAAAGCTGCAGGTGTCACAACCACAGCGGACCTGGTCTGGGGGATGGCTGATGGTTTCGAACCAGAATGGGAAGATCACGAGAGAGCAATGGCAGAAGGCACCTTGCCGCTTCGAATGTTCATGATTCCTTTCGAACCGAAGCTAGTTAGGGAATTCGGCGACGACATGCTTGAGTTTCTTGCCGCTAAACGGGGACAAGGAGACGACCGCCTCAACACTCACGGCATCAAGTACGTGAACGATGGTTCCTACCCCTCCATGACCTTGGTGATGAACGAACCCGGTTATTTGGACGAGGACACCGCACATACCGGCGAGGTCCCCTGGGAAAACATGGTGGAACGGATGCTTCCGTTTTGGAAAGCAGGCGTGCAAATCCACTCGCATGCGAACGGGGACCGCACATTAGATATGACCTTGGACACCCTGGAAGCTCTGCAGCGCACACATCCAAGATTCGATCACCGCTTCACGATCGAGCATTACTGCATCTCTTCGCCGGCGCAGGCTAAACGACTCGCTGCGCTGGGCGGGCAGGCGTCGGTCAATATTTACTTTGTTCATTTCCGCGCCCAGCTTCACAGTGACCACGGCTTTGGTCCCGATCGTAGTGAAGCAACAGCACGGCTCGGCTCCTTGGAACGCGCGGGCGTCCCCTTCGCTCTGCATAGCGACTTCAACCTCGTCGTCACCCCGCTTTCACCGCTGTTGGCTGCTTGGTGCGCGGTAAACCGAATAGGTGCCGATGGAGAAACTGTCCTCGCGCCTGGGGAAAGAATCTCCGTCGACAGGGCTCTTCGCGCGATCACTATCGACGCTGCGTACATCTTGGATCGAGACGATCGCCTTGGATCCATCGAAGTCGGGAAATACGCAGATTTCACCATTTTGAATGACGACCCGTACCAGGTGAACCCCCAACACCTTAGAGATATCGAGGTCCACGACACTGTGCTTGCCGGTGAGCCAACCAACTGAACTGCGGTTCGAAGAACTGGACTCCGCTTGGAGTCGAGTCATAGCGACTCTGAGCGCATCGCGGCAACGCGACAAAGCAAAAAGTAATAACCGAGCTGACCTGGACGTCACGCTTCTAACTGGATTCCTGGGGAGCGGGAAAACCACTATTCTCCGTCACATACTTGAACATCCCAACGGTCTGAAAATTGCCGTTGTTGTGAACGATGTCGGGGGAATGGAGGTTGATGCCCACCTTGTTGGCGAAAAAACATCGGGCCGAATTTCGTTAGCTAACGGTTGTGTGTGCTGCGCGTTAGCCGACGATTTATCGCACCAGTTGGAAACACTCGCGCGACTTGGTGATTGTGATGTCGTCATTATTGAAGCCAGCGGCGTTGCAGACCCGATCAGTATCGCCCACACGATCCACGAAACAAATGGATGCCATCTGGATGGCATCGTCGCGGTTGCTGACCCAATTTCGCTGGAAGAGCAATTTGGGAATCAGCACACTGCCTCGTTGCTCCGCCGGCAACTGCAAGCAGCCCACCTTGTTCTCGTGTCGAAAGCCGATCTTGTCAACGAGCACGCTCGGCAGTCAGCGAGCGATCTCATAGCTGAAGCTGCTCCAGGCAGCAGAATCCTTTCACTGGAAAACGGTCAGATTGATGTGACCGTGCTGTGTGGCGCTGCTGACCGAGGTGTCTCCTTAACGAACTCTGACAACTTCAGTAATTTTGAAGTTGTCTCCACCGTTATAAGCCCTGCCGGTCCGTGGGATCCTCGCGAGCTCGGGAAAGTGCTTGAACATTCAAAACATCAACTCCTGCGGGCCAAAGGCTGGTTTGATGATGAACATGGAAGTCGGTATCACTTAGAAGTCGTGGGTCGTCGGTGGTCAATTGAACAATCAAACGGCGGGCCTTCTCAGGCGCTGGTTCTGATTGGCGTTAACCAGGCCGATGTGGATGCGGCCGCGGTCACGCTGCGTGCAATCACTAAGAGATGAATTTGTACGACCCAAGACCCAAAATGCTTGGACCCTGCGCACAGATCGTTTCCTTGTTCACCTACAGCAGTTAGATCTGAACCTAGACTCACTCGCGTGAGTAGCGAAGATGAAAGAGTCATACAACCCCAAACTTCGTTGACCGAAGCTCAGCTAGATGATCTAGAAGTTGAGTTCGCGAAAGTTGAGTCAACCTTGCGGGCGTTAGCTGACGACACCGACCCCGGCGTAGCCACGGCATGGATAGGCCAGGCAGAGCTATAGCCCCTGTCCAGGTTTCTTACTCGATTCCGTGGCTCGTAGCCTCGGCAGAAAAGTTGACGATGTTGCCCGGCACTAACCTTTCCTCGAGGCGGTACCACCGGCCTGAGAGGTTCGGGACTGATGCCGGAGGAGCATTTGAAGCTCTGTCCAATGCGCGAATCAGCCCAGCATGAGCAATGACTAAAAGACAATCGCTAGTTGTTGCTAACTCATAAATTGCAGGGACCACACGGCTGATGACAGATTCGTCGGACTCATACCCGTCTGGCCACCGCTTTTGAGCGATCGCGTCTGGCCATCTCATTTCAATTTCCGCACGCGTAAGGCCCTGCCAAGGCCCAGCCGAACGTTCCCGAAATTCAGTCCGGAGTTTCACAATTCCATTGCCGACAATCTCAGCAATGATTTCCGCGGTCCGCCGAGCCCGTTGGAGATCACTCGAAGCGATCGTGTCAAAAAATTCGCCACTATCTAGTAACTGCTGAGCTGCAAACAACGCTTGCTGCTCTCCTAAAGAAGTGAGCGGAGAGTCAGCTTGGCCTTGCCAGCGTCCTTCAGCATTCCACTCTGACTGGCCATGTCGAAGAGCAAGTACTTCCACGCAAGACCCATCTTCCCTCGTTGCTACTTCGAAAAACGTAGCTGGTCGACGCCGAAGCACCGCAGCAACCACAGATAGAATCAAGGAATGGCAGTGGTGACCCTTCGGTTGTTCGCTAGTGCGCGCGAGGCCGCGGGCACTAGCACAGCCCTTTACGATGCTTCCACCGTCAGCGAATTACTTTCGATAGCCGAGAACGAGTTCGGTAACGAGTTCTCGCAGGTTTTGACCATAAGTCGGGTGTGGCTCAACGGAGACCCTGTCGAAGGAGACTCCCAAATCTCGAATGGTGACGAGGTAGCGGTACTTCCTCCGGTTTCGGGCGGTTAATGAGAGGTTCGTTCGAAGAATTCGTAACGTTCTACGGAACCCCACATCGATCATTGCTGGTGGGATCCATCGGCTACTGCACTCTCATGATTGGATTACGAGCCAACCCATCAGTTTTTGGTGTCCTTGTAACTCTTGCCGCGCTAGCTGTCTCGTGGCGAGCCTCAGGAACCTCGACTTCCGAACGGACACCAGCAGTCGCCCTACTGACGCTGGTCGCGCTAAGCGGCGTTCTTAACGACTTCCGACTCGTCGGGTTTGTTGCGGCGGCCGCTGTTGTCGCAACGCCGCTAATAACGGCCATAGGCAATAAGAACTCACCCCGATTATTTCAACAGGCGCTACGGGTGATGGTTGCTTGGTTGCCAGCAAGTCTGACGGCTGCGAGTCTCACTATTTTGGCGTTCCGTGAATCGAACTCCGTCGGCCTACTCCTCAGCGTGGTCTACATACACGATTTGGGTCTTGGATTGGGGATGAGAGATCACTCGCGTCGGCATTGGGCGCCATTCCTCGGGATAAGTGGGGCCTTGGCGCTTCTTTGGACATCTATCCAAATTTCAGCATCGCCAATCTCACCCGCATGGTTTTGGCCGTTCGCCCTACTAGTTGCCGCAGCAATACCTCTCGGTCGGATCATCACGCGACTCGTTTCCCCAGAAGCCGGTCAAGATCTGCAAAAATTCTCTTCTTATTTCTTGGTAACGCCCCTTTGGGTCTCAGCCATCAACTTTTTATTCGCCTGAATCGTTACCAAAGTAAGAACTGAGTGGAGTAACGAGAGTCATTGACATACCTTGGTCTTTCGTGACCAGCACCGACGACACCCACCTGACTAACGGAGGCATCCGAAGAATAGGTCTGTTGTCTATGCACACCTCACCGCTAGACCAGGCTGGCGTCGGAGATAGTGGAGGGCTAAACGTTTATGTCCGGGAACTAGCCACTGCTATGGCCAATCAAGGAATCGACTGCGACGTTTATGTGCGCCGAACCAACCCGGACCACCCCGACATCGTCCAAATTGAACCCGGCGTCAACGTCATCCAGATTGAAGCTGGGCCATTTGGCCTTCTCAAAGCTGATCTTCCGGCCGTCGTGCATCTATGGACCCAAGGTGTAGCGAATTGCCTCGAAAGGCGGCCAGTTGATGCCATCCATGCGCATTATTGGTTGTCGGGCGTAGCCGGACACCATCTCAAACACCGGTTCGACATACCGCTTGCGGTGACCTTCCACACCCTCGGCCGAATAAAGAGTTTCAACGGTGATGCCGAACCGGAGGATCGAATTCGTGCCGAAGACGCTGTCATAGGATGCGCAGATGCCGTCTTCGCGTCGGGAAAGGTCGAAGCCGATCAACTTGATTTCTTCTATGGGGTTTCGCGTGATCGTATTGAAATACTGACGCCCGGAGTTGACCGCTCAGTCTTTAGCCCCGGCTCTTCTCGCTCCGCTCGAAAAGCCATCGGTCTGGGGGACTATCCAATTCTGCTGTTCGTCGGCCGGATCCAAGCTCTTAAGGGGTTGGATCTAGCCATTGATGCTCTAGCGGCCAGTCGAAACACCGCCGCCCGGCTCGTCGTCGTCGGAGGGCTCTCCGGACATCAAGGTCTCGAAACTCACCAAGATCTAATGGCCCGTATAAAACGCCACAACCTCACCCAGAGAATTATCTTCATCGATCCTCAGCCACACCATCTTTTACCGAGCTACTACCGGGCAGCTGACGTATGCCTTGTCCCCAGCCGTTCAGAATCTTTCGGCCTCGTAGCTTTAGAAGCGGCTGCCTGCGGCATCCCCGTTGTAGCCAGCGATGTGGGAGGGCTTAGAGACAATGTGGTTGACGGTGTGACCGGGCTGCTTGTGAACGAGCGGGACCACAGATTGTTCGCCGATGCCGTCGACAAATTGCTCAACGACCCAGAAATGCGAAGCGAGATGGGCAGTCGTGGAGTTCAACGAGCCTCCCTTCACAGTTGGGACGCCGGCGCGAGCAGAGCGATCGAAGTTTTTACTCGCTTGAGGTCACGTGAACTGGTCTCCTGCGTGTGACTCGTGACGCCGCGACTCAGGACGAGTTGGACACGCTTGAACAACTGATCGACAAGTGGCTCGAGGCACAGCGCCAAGAACTACCGATTCTGCGTCACGTACTCCGCGATGACGAAGTACCGCGCCGCTGGTATGTCCGCCTCGAAGGAGAGACTCGCGACGTCACCACAGTCTGGTTCACGCTCGGACAACGAACTCTGAAATACGAGACCTACTTCCTCCCCGCGCCCGAAAACAACAAAGAACAGTTTTTTGAGTTGCTGCTTCGACGCAACTATGAACTAGTCGGAGCCCAGTTCGGCATAGGACCAGAAGAAGCGATTTTTCTCACAGGCGAACTCCCTTTCCATGCGGTAGACGAACATGAACTTGATCGAATCCTCGGGTCGATATGGGAATTCGTGGAGCGTTACTGGTCAACAGCTTTGCGAATCGGATTCGCGAATCGCCTGAAGAAAAGTCTCAAAGAGGACTGACGTCAAATAGAGCCAAGGTCTGGACCAAGTCGACCGGTACCGTGGACCCCATGGCTGAACTGCTGATTATCGGCGGTGGGAAAATGGGTGCAGCTTTGCTTGGTGGACTGCTCCGACATGGTCGCGACGCCCAGAGCATCGTGGTCGTAGAACCGTTGGAGCCCCGCAGGAAAGAACTAGCTGAGATCTATGGGGTGCGCGTCACCGCCAAAATTGAGCCCGCCAGTGCGACGATTCTTGCTACCAAGCCAGACATAGTCCCCAAAGTGGCTCGACAAGCCGCCGAAATAGGTACTGAACGTCTGTTGTCCATCGCTGCTGGGGTAACCCTTGCGACCCTTGACGAGGCAACAGGAGGTTCACTTCCCGTTGTGCGAGCTATGCCAAACACACCTGCGTTGGTCGGACAGGGAGCAGCCGCCATCTGCGGTAATGACGCTGCAACCCCCGAAGATCTGGCATGGGCCGAAGCAATCCTTAGTGCCGTAGGCACAGTTGTCCGCACCGACGAAAAGCTGCTTGATGCCGTGACGGGCTTATCTGGTTCGGGACCCGCTTACATCTTTCTCGTAGCGGAAGCCATGATCGACGCGGGTGTGTTAACAGGGTTGAGTCGAACCGTGGCAACAGAATTGGCAGTACAAACCCTTTTAGGGGCGGCTACTTTGCTCTCGGAAGGAAGACCCGCAGCGGAACTGCGGGCTGATGTCACGTCACCCGGAGGTACCACAGCAGCGGGACTTCGAGAACTTGAGCACCATGGAGTGAGGGCAGCCTTTGCGGCTGCAATTGAAGCAGCCACGCGCCGCTCTCAAGAATTAGGCCAAACCTGACCCATGACAGAGTTCGACACGATTACCTGCCTCACTGACCTAGGTACCTCCGACGAATCCGTGGGCTTGCTGCACTCCATTCTGCGTGATTTGGCTCCCACATCACGAGTTGTAGATCTCTGCCATGACATCCACCCCGGTGATGTCCGCGCAGGTTCGCTGATGCTTGCCCGCAGCGTGCCGTATCTTGCGTCAGGCCTAGTCCTTGCATCTGTGGGTTCAGTCCTGGATCGTCCGGCGATCGCCGTCGAGGTGGGCGATGGTCAAGCTGTGCTAGTCGGTCCCGACAACGGACTATTAGGGGCTGCTGTTGCCGTCGTCGGAGGCGCGGACCGCGCTGTGCAGCTTACGAATACCGAGTTCCACTTCGTGTCGCCGGGTGTTCAACACCCCGCGCGTGACGTAATTGCTCCAGTCTCTGGCCACCTAGCATCAGGTCAATCCATCGAACAGCTTGGTGCCGAAATCGACCCCAGCCTGTTGCTTCCGTCGCTAGTCCCGATGTCACGCCTCGAAGAGGACGGTTCGATATCGGCCGAAGTAATCGGTAAAAACCGACGGGGCGCAGTACAACTCAATCTCGACCGCGACACTCTTTCCAGTTTGGGTGATGTCTTAATTCTTGAATTTGGTGAAGAGAAACGAGTAGTTCACCTACAACATCCGACCGAAGTCAGCCCGGGTCAGTTAGCGCTCGTCGATGATGAGTACGGGTTGCTTTCTGTCGCCACGGGACGAGACGAGGGTCTGGTGCCAACAGGACTAGACATTGGCGCTGAAGTCACAATTAGGGAAGCAACTTGAGGCCAGGCACCACACTGGTTCTCGTGGCCTTACTAATGCTGATATTTGTAGCTGCCACGATCCAACTACTTTTCATCTCCTTCTAATTAATTTGATGGTGAGATAAAAATTGAGGACAAGCGGCCCCGAAAGTGGCAACGCGGCCCTCTTGCTGAGAGACTGCAGGAGCCCGCTTTCTCGATCGATTTGGTCCTCCCTTGTCCATCGTCGTTATTGGTTTGAATCACCGCAGTGCTCCGCTGGACCTGTTAGAGAAGTCCGCCATTAGCGCGGACGATCTCTCGAAATGTCTTGCCGGGCTCAGCCAACGCGATCACATAAGCGAAGCTGTCATTGTGTCGACGTGTAATCGCACTGAGGCCTACGTTGTCGCAGAAAAGTTCCATGCCGCTTATGCCGAAGTACGTGACTTTCTTGCAGAGTCCGCTTTTGTAGCGCCGGAAGACCTCTCTGATTGCTTGTATGTGCACTATGACGATGATGCCGTGAAACACCTTTTTTCCGTGGCATCAGGCCTTGATTCCGCGGTATTGGGTGAATCAGAGATCCAAGGCCAAATAAAAACCTCATGGGAAATGGCCCGCCTTGAGAACACTTCCGGGCCAGTCCTAAATCTTCTCTTCCGACACGCGGTCGAAACAGGCAAGCGGGCGCGCAACGAAAGTTCGATAGGCCGGCATACATCGTCGGTCTCTCACGCGGCCGTTTTGATGGCGACAGAGCATTTTGGAAGTTTGACCGGTCGGACAGTACTTGTCGTGGGAGCAGGTGAAATGGCTGAAGGAATGATCGTTGCCTTGGCCGCCGCAGGACCTGATCATGTTTACGTGGCCAACCGCACCACCTCTAAGGCCAATGCCTTAGCCGCGCGAATCGACGGGTCTTCAATACCGCTCGAACACCTGGGAGAAACTTTGGGCGACGTCGATGTTTTGATGACATCTACCGGAGCCACAGAAGTAATTCTCGACAACACGTCGATCGCTGAGGTGATTGCGCGACGAGCAGGTGAGCCCTTGCTTATCGTCGATATAGCGATGCCTCGAGATATTGACCCCGAGGTAGCCCAAATTGACGGCGTCACCCTTCTCGATATGGACGATTTGTCGAGCTTCGCCGCTAACGGTCGCGTGGAGCGAGCGAATGAGGTGGAGGCAGTTGAGTTCATAGTTGAATCTGAGGCAAAACGTTTCGCCGACGTCCGATCCGCCCGAGAAGTAGCTCCTCTAATTGCATCAATGCGCGGCGCAATTGAAGCAATGCGAACCGAAGAAGTAGACAAGTTTGCGCGAAAGGCCGGTTATTCGGATCTGGAGCGCGCGTCGCTCGACCAATTCACCCGGAGTCTCGTCGCCAAGCTTCTTCACGAACCCACTGCTGCCCTGAAAGAAGCCGCAGGAACAGCAAAGGGTGACCGTCTTGCAGACTCGGTTCGCGACCTCTTCGACCTTTGAGCAGGGATCTGCGTGATCATCGCGACGCGATCCAGCCCCTTGGCGCGATGGCAAGCTGAGGCTGTTGCTAGGCGTCTGACGTCAAGTGCCATTCAGGTCGAATTTCTGATCGTTACTACTGAAGGTGATCAAGATCAGACGCGACAAATCCAAGAAATGGCTGGGCGCGGAGTCTTCGTTAAAGAAGTGCAGATGGCAGTCCTTGAAGGCAAAGCGGACCTGGCAGTGCACAGCGCGAAAGATTTGATGTCAACTCCGACCGCTGGTCTCAACCTCGTCGGTTTCTTGGAAAGAGGTGATCCCCGCGATGCACTGATTGGGATGCGCCTCCAACAACTGCATCACGGCGCGACAATTGCCACAGGTTCGGCTCGGCGACGGGCACAACTCGCGCACCTTCGGCCGGACCTGAACTTCACTGGTTTGCGAGGCAATATGGAAACACGAATCGCGGCCGCAGAACGAGACGACGTTGACGCCATAGTTGTTGCAATGGCTGCCCTGCAGCGCCTTGGACTTACAGACGTCGCAGCGGAGATCTTGAGTGTCGAAAAAATGGTTCCACAAGTAGGTCAAGGGGCCATTGCTATCGAGTGCCGTTATGACGATCTCACCAGCAACGAACAGGTTGTCGAAATCATCGATGACTCCACAAGGCGTTGCGTTGAAGCTGAGCGCGCTTACTTAGCCAAACTTGGCGGCGGCTGCGAACTGCCCGTTGGGGCTCACGCGTACCTGGATGAAGGAGTCATCCGACTCGACGCCGTGCTCGCCTCAACAGACGGCACCACCCTGCTGCGCATCCAGCAACAAGGTCATGACAGCGTTGCTTTGGGGGAAGCTGTCGCCGAAGAGCTTCTCGCTGACGGTGGACGCGCCCTCCTGGCGACAAACGGAGCCAGCCCTTGAGCTCCAAGCAACTTGAAGGAAAGTCCGTTGTTGTAACCCGTGCCTCGCACCAAAACTTGAGGTTAATCCAAGCCTTAACTAGTGCTGGCGCCGAGGTCATCGTGGCGCCCGCGATCGCAGTGGTACCCCCCTTAGACGGAGGGCAACCGTTAGACGACGCTTTGATCCGCCTTGAACGGTTCTCCTGGATTGCTTTTACCTCAACCAACTCGGTGTCGGCCTTAATGGCGCGAGGTGCACGTAGAGGGGTTCTCAAAAGGTTTTCTCACCTCCAGATCGCCGCGGTTGGACCAGCGACCGCAGCGAAGGTCGTTTCAGAGATGGGGCGAGAACCCGATTTGGTTCCCGCGAGTCACGATGGGGTTTCCTTAGCAAATGCTTTCCCGCTACCCAAACCTGGTGATCGTGCCTTAGTCCCCATCGCCTCGGACGGGCGCACAGATCTAATTGACGGACTTCGAGCCAAAGGATGGCAAGTTGATGGCGTAGCTGCTTATCGAACCGTATTCCCGTCTCTTAACCATGACTTAGTTTCCGCAGTCATTGACGCAGATGTAGTCACCTTTGCGTCGCCTTCAGCGGTTAAAGGGCACCTTGAACAAACCGGCGGAAAGAGCGCCGCAAAGGTAGTCGTTATTGGAAAGACAACAGCTCAGCAATGTGAGCTCTTGGGTATCGAAGTGGCATTTGTCGCCGAAGAACCGTCAGCAGAGGGACTTGTCCAAGCAGTGGCGTTAGCGGTGGGCCAACAATGAGTTGCCAAGCGCTAATTCTTGATTTTGACGGAACCATCTTGGACACAGAGAGCCCCGCATGTGAATCAACAGCGCAAATTTGGGCAGATCACGGTGTCGAGCTCCCGATGGACTGGTGGCTTGAGGGTATGGGGACTAACCGCAAATCAAGTTGGGTACAAGAACTTGAAAGTCGGTTAGGGCAAGTTCTGGACCAGGATCTGGTCATGCAAGCGCGTCAACGCATAAAAGACGAAATGACCGAGGAGCAGCCAATCCTTCCGGGTGTGACGGAGCTTTTGGAAGCCGCCAAGAGCCGAGGGATTAGCACGGCAATAGGATCGAGCTCGCCTCATGAGTGGGTGGATCGGCATCTCAAACGGGTTGGGTTGTACGAGAAATTCTCCTACGTCGTGTGCCGCGACGACGTCGGTGGGGTTGCCAAACCAGCTCCTGATGTCTTCCTTCATGCCCTCAAATTGTTGGGAGTCGATGCGGGAGCGGCCGCTGTAGTAGAGGACAGCCCCAATGGGCTGAAAGCCGCTATAGCTGCAGGTTTGCGGACTGTGGTGGTGCCCAATCCCTTAGTTACGTCCCTAGATTTTTCTGGTGCTTATGCTCGATTCAAAGCGCTTGACGAGATTCCGCCCGATACGTTGCTCGACCTACTTTTTAGCTAGTCATAACTCCAGCATCGCGTAGCTAGGACTAGTCGTAGGATGCAACCACACCAAGCGAATCTGGGGTGATCGGAGAATATGTCGGGTTCACAAACCAACCGTCAGCTTTTTCGTAATGCGCAGTCACTCATCCCTGGGGGAGTGAATTCCCCCGTCAGGGCATTTCAAGCCGTAGGTGGCGACCCTTACTTTGTGGTTCGAGGAGAAGGGGCTTACGTCTACGACGCTGAAGGACACAAATACATCGACCTAGTTCAATCCTACGGAGCGGTGATCGCGGGCCATGCCCATCCCCAAATCACAGAAGCGATTCACGAAGCCGCCACTCTGGGAACTTCTTTCGGAGCGCCCACCCCCGGAGAGATATCTCTAGCGGAGGAAATCGTAAGCCGTGTGACCGGCGTCGAACAGGTACGACTGGTAAATAGTGGCACTGAAGCCACCATGAGCGCCATCCGTCTCGCCCGTGGTTACACCGGCAGAAACCGCATAATCAAGTTCTCTGGCTGCTATCACGGCCATGCCGATGCCCTGCTCGCAGCAGGTGGCAGCGGTGTCGCCACCTTAGGTTTGTCGGGTTCAGCAGGGGTACCTCCCTCGGCTGTTGCTGACACCATCGTTGTCCCCTACAACTCGGTACCTGAAATCACGCAGGAAGATGCGTGTGTAATCGTGGAGCCAGTTGCAGCAAACATGGGCTTAATCGCACCGCTCGAGGGGTTCCTTCCCCAATTGCGCGCAGCATGTGACGCTGCCGGCACTTTGCTGATTTTCGATGAAGTTATTACTGGATTCCGCCTGGCAGCGGGCGGGGCGTCGGAATGGTTTGGAGTTACTCCAGACCTCGCTTGCTTCGGTAAAGTCATCGGAGGTGGGCTCCCAATTGGAGCTTTCGGAGGATCTGAAGAGATAATGCGCTCGCTTGCGCCAACTGGGCCCGTCTACCAAGCAGGAACGCTGTCTGGTAATCCACTCGCGACAGCGGCAGGCTGCGCGGCTTTACAACTTTTGGATTCCAGGGCATATCAGCAGATCTATACCTCAACTGAACGACTTGGCAGTGGCCTTGAAAAAGTCTTAAACGATGCTGGTCTGCCTGCAACAGTTCCGCGAGTTGGGTCTCTGCTAGGCCTTTTCCTTGGAGATAAATCTCCTACCCATTATGACGAAGCGCGGACAACCGACGAAAAAGCCTACGCCCGCTTCTTCCACGAGATGCTCACCCGCGGCGTAGCAATGGCGCCTGGAGCATATGAAGCGCTATTCATCGGACTAGCTCACACAGAAGATCTCGTCGACACCATCATTGACGCTGCAGCAGAAAGCGCAGCTTCTATTTGACGTCCGAATTCTCGGCGTGTCACCCTCAACAGCCCGTTAGTCACGGTCTGGGACAAGCCGCGCTATCACCTTCCCAATTTCATACACCGATTCGGTGCCACCGGCGTCGTTGTTTACGAGATTCGTAGAGATTCGCATCACCAGTTCCGTAAGCACCCGTGACTGAATCCCGAGCAGTGTCAACCGCCGCATCAGCCCTGGTCTGCCGAGTGCCTTTGTGGCTAATCGACCAAGCCGATAATAGTGGTCGTAATTTGAGACCAATTGCTTTTCGTACTGCCGTAACTCCAAACCATCTCCGCTACTGATGGCGTCGCCGATAACGGTTGCAGCGAGACGCCCATTACTCAACGCCGGTTCGATTCCATCGCCGTTAAACGGGTTTATGCTGCCAGCCGCGTCCCCAACTACAACCCAGTTGGGACCCGACCTAGGACGCACCGAAGCCCCCATCGGCAGACGCCCGCCTTCAGGTTCACTCTCGATATCCCCTGGTGAGATTTGCCAATATTCTGGTATCTGACAGATCCACTGATCGAATAGCTCTCGCATGGATCGAGGGTCATTTGCATGGTGGTGGCTCAACAATCCAACTCCTGCATTCACCGTTCCATCGCCTACGGGAAATACCCAGCCGTAGCCCGGGAGTTGTTCCCCGGTGTTGTCACGCAAGTCAAAGACCGATTCGATGACATCGTCGTCATGATGAACGCTTGGGAAATAGCCCCGCATCGCTATGCCCTGTGCGTAGGTTCTAGTGCGGGCAGTTCCAAGTGCGCGCCCAAATGGCGACAGGGGTCCGTCGGCGATTACAACAAAGCGCGCTCGAACTTCGATTTCACCTCCAGGTCCGGTGCCCTCACCCGAGCCCAAGGCCCGGCAACCACGTAGGTGTCCGTGTTCAATAATGGGTTCGAGCACTTCAACGCCCGTCCAGACCTGAGCCCCTGTATTTGCGCTGTGCTCGAGTAACAACTGATCAAGCATGCGGCGCCGAACGACTAAACCGTGACTTGGGTGGTCATGGTCGGTTGGCCACCTGAGCTCGATGCTTCGACCATGGGCCGTCATACGCAACCCATGGTGACGGTGAAACTCATTGCTGGTGACACTGAGCCCCATGTCATCTAAGTGACCGACCGCCTTTGGTGTGAGCGCATCACCACACACCCGCTCGCGGGGCATCGTCTCCTTCTCAAGTACTACGACCATGTGCCCTGAGCGAGCCGCCCAATGGGCTGCTGCGCTACCCGCCGGGCCGGCGCCAATAACTAGGATTTCAGTAGAGAGACGCATTGACATCAGCGCTTGCCCTCCCACTCGACACGCTGCCGTCGAGAATATTTTTTCAGGATGTCATAAAAAAAGTCGGATTAGTGACCGCCATGGCCCCCGCCACCCGCGTCCTTGCCGCCTCCAAGAGCTTCCCACTCAGCCTCGCGTGCGGCGACTTCCTCGTCGCTGACTTGCTCTCCGCTCAACATTTCACGGATATATCGAGCGACTGAATAGATCTTGTACTCACTCAATGTTCCGCCAAATCCAGGCATATTGGCACCGGTCTCGCCGGAAATGTGAGCCCCTTCGGGCCGGTCAGTAGCCCCGTAGGAGTTGCCGATTCCAATGCCCTCAGATCCGACCTCAAGCCAGTGGAGCATGTCAGTCTCGAGCCTAGGGAACGTCAGTAAGACTTCTCCGTTGTACAGAGGACGACCTACTCCGCCGCCTTCGCTCCCGGCCCCGGCGCCGCCATGGCAACTCGCGCAGCTCGCGGCATAAGTTGCCGCCCCCTCAGTGATGGCGGTAACTGGCTCTGGAGGTGGTTCGGTGAGCTTTACATATACGAAGGCCCACAAAGGCAAGAAAAACATGACGGGGAGAGCCCACATGGGGATCCTCGTCCGGCTTCGAGCCGCAGAAACCCAAAGCGGTTCAATTCCCGGCTCCGCCTGGAGCTCGAGTTTCGCGTCGGCTTTCGCGGCCGCGATCACGTCAGCGTTGCTCGGTCCCGAATTAGCTAGCGTCGCGCTGTCCGGAGTTCCGGTAGCGGCGGCGGCACCACCACTGCCGTCATCTTCGAGCAGGCCGAGGTCGATACGTCTTTGGCGTGATCGCTCAAGCAGGTATTCGGGAACTTCGGTCACTGGGTCCTCCGCGAGGTACCAACATGGTGCCCCGCATCGCAGGTTGTGCTGTTAAAAAACAAGATAGGTGCGCTCACCAAAGATAGGCCGTTGTGAGGTCAGCGGACCAAGTTTGGCAGACAGTTTTTACTCAAGTTACGTACAGATTGCAGTTCTGAAAAAAAATCCTGGCTTAGGTTCGGCATTGCGGACACGCGGATGCCACCATGTAAGGCGTTCTTGAGTTACGAATCCGTCGTCGAAGCGTGGTAGAACGTCGAACGATCCGGGCGTTGCTCGGGTAGATTTGATCCTAGATTCAAACCGTGGGTCTACATAGGGTGAGCCTTGTAAAGGTCTCGCCTCATCCGGTAAACACGCACTGACAGCACGTACCAGACAGGAGGGCTAGTGGTCGCACTTGTGACATCAATCCTGATCGCAGGTCTCATGGTCTCCGGCATCATCGCGTACGGGCAGCGTAGGCCTATGGATCGCCCTACTTCGTGGGGTGAAGCAATGCTCGGAGCAGCATTCGTATTCATGCTATTTCTTATGGTTTTCGGCGTCATCCCAGACCGATGGGTGCGTTTGACCGACAACGAATGGGGTTGGTCGGTCGAGCGCATGCTCTTCACCGAAGGTCAATTCATTGACGGTAGCCCAATCACTTTTCCGCCAATGCGCATGGATCTCAAAAAGGTTTCCGACATTGTTGTAGTAATTGAACACCTGGTCGCTCTTGCGGCCCTTCCGTTTCTATGGATGTGGTGGCAGAAACGAGACCAGAAAAAAGTCGTCGCCGAACCTATCTCTGATTTCGGTCGCCCACTGATGAAGGGCAGCTGATATGGCCAAGATTGACGCAAACCCGCCGATGCCACGATTCGTCGACGATTACGTGTTGCAAACAGTCGACGCTGACTACTTGGCAGCAGCGGTGAAACCCAAGCAATTCATCAACATCGACCAGTCCGAATGTATCCAATGTGAGGGATGCGTCGATATTTGTCCATGGAAATGCATCCATTACATCGCCGTCGAGGCAATCGATGAAGCGATCGACGCTGACCTCCCAGGACTTGACCCAGCTGACAACGCGATCTTCATCATTGATGACGACGTGTGTACTCGTTGCGCCCTATGCGTTGACCGGTGCCCCACAGGTGTCATCACGCTCGGCAAAGTGGTCGACAACCCACCGGCTGAAGGGGACCTCCACGAACGTACTCACACCCACGGCTACGCCTACGGCATGCGACTCTGAGGATTGACGGACCCCATGGCCAACTCAATAGAAAAGTCGAAACAGTCGCTACCCGACAAACTGCGCCAAGGCGCCACAGCTGCCAGCGATTGGATGCAAGACAGCCAGTTCTGGACCTCAATCTTTCGTCCCGGGTCCATCTTCAGGAAGGGCTATACCGACAGCCCCAGAAATCGTTCCTACGTGGTCATGAATAGCGTGCTCTACCACCTCCACCCCGTGAAGGTAAAACGCCATGCCGTCAAGGTCAGCTACACACTCTGTCTAGGTGGATTGAGTTTCTTCCTGTTCATTTTGCTGACCGTCACGGGCATATTCCTGATGTTCTTCTATCGACCTACCGCCGCCGCAGCATGGAGCGACATCGAATCGTTGCACACCCAAGTCAGCTTCGGCTTGCTGGTTCGAAACCTGCACAGATGGACGGCACACCTAATGGTGCTGACAGTCTTTCTGCACATGGCCCGCGTCTTTTACCACGGTGCCTATAAAGCACCCCGCGAATTCAACTGGGTGATCGGCGTCATGCTTCTCAAACTCACCCTTTTGTTGTCATTCACCGGCTACCTCCTCCCCTGGGACCAGCTATCCCTATGGGCGGTGACCGTAGGCACCAACATGATGGGTTTCACCCCCGTGTTCGGAGACCAGGTGCGATTTGTTCTCTTGGGAGGCCAACAAATCAGTGCAGAAACATTGCTGCGATGGTACGTGTTACATGTCCTGATGCTTCCCTTCGTCCTCGTCATCTTCCTGGCGATCCACTTTTGGAGAGTCCGCAAAGACGGCGGCATCTCCGGTCCGCTTTAGGTCGAGGAGTAAGAACCGTTCCATGACCGAAATCCCCGAACATCTATTGAAAAGAAGTCAAGAAGCCAAAGCGAAAGCCGAAGGCGGAACCGGGCCGGTGCCCGAGAGCAGCGGAGCTTCAGACGACGATGGCGAAACCATCCCTCGATCGCTGCTCGAGCAAAGTCAACAAGGTGGAGTAACAGCGCCAGCAAGCGGAGGTGTCGCAACCATTGCACCCCCAGCTATGGCCGGTCCAAGCGGTAACACCCACCGGCTCCTGACCGTAGTGAAGTCAGGCTCTATTCAAGACGTCAAAGCCAACCCGGGCGACAAGGTCCACGTATGGCCGCATCTCTTGGCAGCAGAATTCACCGCCGCTCTGTTCATTACCGCCTTCTCAATCGTCTTCTCAATTTTTATCAACGCGCCGTTGCTTGAACTAGCGAACCACAACGCCACCCCCAACCCCTCCAAGGCACCCTGGTACTTCCTTGGACTCCAGGAACTATTAACAATGTTCGACCCGATGATCGCCGGGGTCACCATTCCAGGCATCGTGTTGGTGTTATTAGCGTTCGCCCCCTACATCGACCGCAATCCTTCTAATGCACCCGAGGATCGCAAGTTCGCGATCTCCATCCAGACCATCCATCTCATGTTTTGGTCAGTGCTTGTCATAATCGGCTCGTTCTTTAGGGGCCAGGGTTTCAACTTCACCTATCCGTGGGACACCGGCCTCCACGGAATCTTCCACCTCTGAGGAGCAGCGCAGTGTCAAGCGGTACGGTCATCGCCATAGCCATTCCTGTGCTCGTCATCCTCGCGACGGTTGTCGGATTCACATCCCTGCGTCGACGCGACGCCCAAGGCTTAGGGCATCTGTCGCGCGAGACCCGCAAACGAGACGCAGGGACTATGGCCGCTGCACCAGTCAGTAATGAAGCTCGTGAACTTGAACAATCAGTAGCTCTTGCAAGGTTGAGTACCGAAGTAGCCGTTCCCGAACCGACAATCCCAGATGTTTGGACCCCGCCCGATCCCGAAGAAATCGGAGTCACCCGACGCCAGTTCCTGAATCGCGCTTCAGTCACCCTGATGACTATGGGCTTGTCGACATTTGGTGCCGCCAACATTGCTTTCCTTTGGCCCCGCCCGACAGGGGGATTTGGCTCCAAGGTGAAGATCGGAACCATCTCCTCAGTAAATGGCGTCATCGCATCATCATCCCCTGCTGTCAGCTTCTCTTATTTCTCGGAAGCACAGACCTACCTCCAGCCCTATCCGATGGACACCGCAACTCAGCAAGCGGCAGAAGCGGTTTATTCGGGATCAGTGCTGCAGGGCATCCAGATGGGGTACGTAGCGCTCTGGCAAAAATGCCCACATCTTGGTTGCAAAGTCCCGTCATGTGCCACCTCGCAGTGGTTTGAGTGCCCGTGCCACGGCTCCCAATACAACCGTGTGGGAGAAAAAAAGGCAGGCCCCGCTCCAAGAGGGATGGACCGTTTCCCAGTGATCATCGACGGAGACAAAGTCATCATCGACACAGGCAGCCCTTCCCAAGGCCCACCTATCGGCACCGATACCACGGGCCAAGGCCTAGAAGGGCCCCACTGCGCCTGATGATTACTGTCCTTGCTCCCCAATCCGCGTTGAATGCGGCAGGAGTGAATAACCCGTGATTTACGCTGCCACCACCGAACGTTCCATTGCCATGGTTCTTTTGGCCATTGTGGTCCTTGGTTGGGCGATCTATGTGTTCGTTAACATTCGTCGAAGCAAATCTGAGATTGGCAGCGAAATCGAACTCGCCGCCAACCGCGGGTCCCTACTAGACGACGAGGCCCTCGAAGGAAACCGTCTAGAACGAGTACAAGCTTTCGGCGTCCTGATGCTTTTAATCATCGCATTGGCGCTGCCGATCTATTGGCTGCGCGAAGGAGGACGGCGCTCCGGTGCCGAACAGGGCTTCGGTGAACGAGCAGCAGCGGCCGGACAACGGCTTACAGAAGAACTGGAATGTGTGGTCTGCCACGGAGCGGATTTGGGTGGAGCCAATTACGCGCCGGTAGTGCTCGATATTGGGAACCAGTTCAGCGACCAAGACTCATACATCGTAAAGACAACGTGGCGCGCACCCGCACTAGACACCATATTCACGCGTTTCGACACCGAGGCGGAAACGCTTAATGAAGTTGATGAGGTACGACAAATTCTGAATTATGGGCGAGGAGTGATGCCCGCATGGGGCCTCCCCGGCGGCGGACCATTGACCGCCCAAGAAGTCGACAACATTATTGCCTGGCTCTGGCAAGAACGCATCTCTGACGAAGAAGCCAGCGAGAGAGCTCTTTCTGCCAAACAGACTGCAATGGCTGCCGATCCGGAAAAAACTGAAGGGCAAGTACTTTTCGAACTTCATTGCGCCCGATGCCACACACCACGCTGGCCGGCTCGAGGACTCGCCCAGTTACCCAACAATGGCGGCCACGTCCAAGTAGTGCCGGGTCCAGCCGGATCGGGCCGTTACGGGCCAGCACTGAACGTAGTCAGTCTCGAGCGACTGTTCCCCGACATCGAAGATCAAATTTCATTCATTACCCTCGGAGCCGCTGACAACGTGGCATTTGGTGAGTTCGCGAGGCTAGGAAACTATGGGATGCCAGGCTTCGGACGGGTACTTTCCGAAGAAGAAATCCGTGCCATCTCACAATACGAACGCAGCCTCGACCCCGCTGAACAATCCACGGTTCAGTTCACAGAACTGCATAAAACGGAGGACGACAAATGAGTCTGATGGCCATTGTCAGTTGGGACCCAGTCCTCACTGGGTACTTAGCAGTTCTCCTTGCTGTCCTCACCCTCTGCGGCTCGGTATACCTGCTGTTAGCAACCAACCTTGGAGTCAGACTTGGATTCCTGGTCGCGTGGACTGGATTTTGGGCCTGGACTCTAATAATGGGAATCATCTGGTGGTTCTTCGGAATCGGCTGGGTGGGCCACGGTCCCACCTGGGAAGTCACCCACGTCAGCACCAACCCAGAAGCTGTACCAATTGAGTTAGTCCAAGAATTAGATAACGACATTACGAACTCCCCGGGGGGCGGCTGGGAGGTTGTAATTGAGGCTGATGCCCGAGCAACTGCTGACGCCGCCGTCGTCTGCAACGGCACTGATCCCCGCCGTTTAGAGGCGGTCAATACCTGTCTCTTCAGCGCCGCGACTGACTACCAAATCCACCGAGTGATGCGCGTAGGCGGAGAACGCTACCGTCCCCTAGGCATTCCCGACAACGCTGTCACCCAGTACTTCATCCCAAGCCGAGGTCGCCCGCACTACGCGGCGGTGCAACTGCAGCCCTACAAGCCCTCACTCGACGTTGATCCCAACAAGCTCGGAGGTGACGGAAAAGTCGTGCTGCCCGTCGCTGAACTCGACCAAGCCGCTCCAACCTATACCGTCGTTATGGTTCGCGACTTGGGCAATCTAAGGCTTCGACCGGCTCTTTTCGCAATCTTCTCCGGTTTGGTGTTCGCTCTAGGGTGTTACCACCTGCACCGACGGGATCAAGCTGTATGGGCCGTCCGGGAAGCGGCAGGAAGCTGAATCAGGGAGAAGGGGAGAATTGAGATGGAGCAGTATCTCCCGGTTTTAAGCCTTGGCATACTCGGGGTCCTATTCGTTTTACTCAGCATCATTGCGTCTCGACTGCTCGCCCCCGAACGCAGTACTCTCGCAAAGAGATCTGCTTACGAATGCGGCATCACTGACCAGAGCCCGATACCTGAGCGGTTTCCCGTCAAGTTCTACCTTGTCGCGATGCTCTTTATTATGTTCGACATTGAGATCGTTTTCCTCTACCCCTGGGCAGTGGCTAACGACGAGCTAGGACTGTTCGGTCTTATAGCGATGACGATCTTTGCCGGTATTTTCTTTCTTTCCTTCGTGTACGAGGTTGCAAAGGGTGGCCTGAACTGGGGTCCGAGACGTCGATTGTTAACGCCAGCCACCAGCCCTGAGCGGACGACCACCTCGACGATTCGCAAAGTTGGCCTCGAGGGTCGACTCGACCTTCAGGCTGGGGCCAACGACTCAGAGGCGGCGTAATGGCAGACCTATCCGGTATCAAACACAAACTCGGCCTCGGCGACGACGGCCTCGCCGGGCTTGGACACAACATCATCACGGCACCTATTGAAGACCTAGTGAAATGGGCCCGTCGTCGAAGCCTCATGCCAGCCACTTTTGGTCTCGCATGTTGCGCGATCGAGATGATGGCTACCGGAACTGCCCATTACGACATGGCGCGGTACGGAATGGAAACCTTCCGTGCATCACCACGTCAAGCTGATCTTATGATCGTAGCGGGTCGAGTTAGCCAAAAAATGGCTCCCGTACTGCGCCAAATCTACGACCAAATGATGGAACCCAAATGGGTGATCAGTATGGGTGTATGCGCGTCAAGCGGAGGCATGTTCAACAATTACGCGATTGTTCAAGGCGTTGACCAAGTGGTCCCAGTCGACGTATACGCACCGGGCTGCCCCCCGGGCCCAGAGACGTTGCTCCACGCGATTCTCGCTCTGCACGAAAAAATTCGTACCGGTGAACTCACTCAACGACGCGACGCAACTGGACGCGGAGCGGAAATAGCACTCGGACACGAACACGCACCAGACGCGCAACCAGCACCGATCATCATCCGCACTGGAGGTCTCTATGAGTGAGTCGACATCCTCGCTCGATGAGACGACTGAGCCAGCTGAATCAGACGAAGATTCAGGGGACACTGCAAGAAAACTTCATGGCGTTGCCGTTACTGACAGTAAAGGTCAAATCGTCCTACACCCCGCTGCGGAGGGTTATCACGACCTCATCCAACTCTTGGTGGAAGAGGGCTACGCCGTCTGTGTAGATCTGTGTGGGGCAGACCATCTGGGAAACGCAACTCGGGTGTTGCCCGCGGCAATTGAGCCTGAGCGCTTCGAGGTAGTGGTCAATCTGCTTGATGTCAGCACGCCACGACGGCTCCGGGTCAGAGTGCAAATACCGGGATCTGATCCTTCGATCCCAACTATCGCTGACATCCACCCAGGTGCCGAAGCGATGGAGCGAGAAACAAACGACATGTTTGGTGTTTGTTTTGAAGGCCACCCTGATCCAACCCCGATCTTGCTTCCCGATGGGTGGGACGGTCACCCTCTGCGCAAAGACTTCGCGATGGGGCGAATCCCCGTCCAGTTCAAGGCGGTTGAGGGTCGATGACCAACCTGGACCACCTCCGAAATCGGGATGCTGTCCTCAGAATGTCTGAGAGCGAAGCGGAAGTTCGCTAGAAGTAGTGGAATGAAAGTTACCAGTTCCATTTAAAGGTTTGTCGGTAGCCATTCCACGGCGATGATCCAATCGCTCAAGTTTACCATTTTCGAGCCCATGTTGGATACGCTCAAATATTTCCAAATCATCAGAAAATATCATGGAGGCCGGTGATACCAATGTACCCAGGAACCTGATAGAACGATAAAATATTTCTTCTGGTGCCCCCTTAAGACGGAAACAGTAACCTTCAATCACCGTTTCATTAACAGAAATTGGGTGTACCACCCTTATTTGATGAAACTGAGAATTTACGTTCAAATTTGGCCAGATGAGGTTGTTGAAACGATCCATTCCAAGAATGGCATCAGTCCTCTTTTTTCCATGAGCTTTTTCCAAGGCTGTTCGGTAGGTACGAGTAACATCATCATCTTGTTGAGGAGCTAGGAGTCCAGATTTGTAAAAGCCGCCCATGAAAGAATGTCCATTGGACATGCCATTAAGCTCTATAATATTCCAATCCTTCGGTGACAGACCGTTGGAAGCCATCATGCCTCTTGTCTGCCCATCGTCGATTGGCTCGGCCTTCCCCCTTTTCCCTTTTTGAGACTGTCGGGCAGCCGTAACAGATGATTCGTGAACAAACCCCGGGTGAACAGTGTCATTTGCATTCTCATGATGAAGTTTCCAATTTCCAGAATATCGTACGCGAAAATGGCCCCCATCAACCGAAATTATGCCGTCTGGGGCCCTATCAACGAGGTTGTCAATCGCGTCAGTCATTTTACCTAAATAATCAATCAAATTTGGTCCTTGCTCAGATAAGCTAGCAAAGATGAATCCCCGGTAGTCTTGTAATCTCGGGGCGGATTTCAAATGGAGTGATGGATCATTGATATCAAAGGAGGTTGGGTAACTTCCTACGTCAGGCACCCCTTTAAGAGTACCATCAAGGTCAAATGTCCATGCGTGATATGGACAGGCAAATGAAGTTCTATTTCCTTCCGCGGCCGCGCATAGACGTGTGCCTCGATGGGCGCAATTGTTAAATAGGATTTTCAAAGAGTAGTCCTTTTGCCGAACTAAAAGGACTTCATTGGTTCCAATACTCGTTCGCCTAAAGTTCCCAGGTTTGGGCACTTGACTTTCATGACCCACAAATATCCAAACTCGTTGAAATATACGCTCCATTTCGAGTTTAAAAACTTCCGGATCCGTATAGGCTCGAGCTAGCATTCCCTGTTTACCAGCTATCGCCTCTATATCAATATTGTCAACCATGGTCCTGCGAGTATGAAATTTGGAATGGCCAAGGTCAAATATGGTTTCTACCAATGACTTTCCCGGGGCGATCAAAACTGGCATTGTTTTGTCATGACGGAAACCTCAAAAAGTCTTCCAGAAATTAATGTTGCCCGATCAGAAGCCAGGAGATTGGTTGCTGGAAGGGGGATGTTTCTTGATAACATCACACTTCCCCATTTGGTTCATTTGGCCTTCGTACGTAGTCCAATCGCACATGGCTTGATTAACAATGTGGAGTTAGAACAGGCAAAGGTAATGCCAGGTGTAGTGGGGGTTATGGTTGCGGCCGATTATACACCGCTTATATCGGAAATTCCGCAAACCAGGCTTGACAACCTGCCGGGGCACCGTTCTCCACCGCAGTTGCCTTTGGTTGAAAAACATATTCGCCATCAGGGAGAACCAATTGTCGTTGTTGCAGCAGAGACTCAATTACAGGCTGAAGATGCGGCGGTGGCGGTTCATCTTGAGTATACTGAATTACCCGTGATTTCTGATCTTCAATCAATTAATTTGGATAGCGACAACATAGCCTCGGAAATAGAAATAGGACCGGGTGTTCCCAAAAATCCAACGGCCATGCATTTAGAAGCGCAATTTTCCTTTGGGCGACAAACGGGAGTTACATTAGAGCCCAGGGGTATTATAGCCAATTATGATAACATCTCTGACGAACTCACCGTCTGGCAATCTCATCAATCTCCCCATTTGGTACAAGTTTTACTGGCGCGTATTCTCGGTATGGCAGAAAACCGTGTTCGCGTTCATGTTGGTGATGTTGGGGGTGGGTTCGGCGTTAAGCTTCATCTTTATCCAGATGAAATAGCCGCTGTTTTGGCTTCACGGTTGTTAGCAATGCCCGTGAAGTATGTAGCAACGCGAATTGAATCTTTTCAATCTGACGCACAAGCCCGTGAATTTGATGTAACAGCAACAATCAGTTTTACGGAAGACGGCGAGCTAATCGGAATGGAAGGAGATTTCAATAATGCAATTGGCGCTTACTCCATTTTCCCCCGTTCTTCCGTTGGCGATTCGATACAAGCTGCCGTTCAACTCGGCGCGCCCTATAAAATGGAAGGTATGAACAGCAGGTCTCGAACCTTTTGGCAGAACAAACCGCCCAGTGGAGCCATCCGTGGGGTGGGCCAGCCAATACCTTGCACCGTTACGGAGCAGCTTATTGATATGGCAGCCCGGAGCCTGGGGGAAGATCCTGCAATGTTTCGTAGACGTCATTACCTTGATGAGGAGGCATTTCCGCATACGACCCACGGGGGATTGTATATGGACAAGCTGTCTCTGGCTGATTGTATTGATCTGCTTATTGATCAAATGTCTTACTTTGAGTTACGCGAAGAACAAGGGCGTTTGCGACGTAACGGTATTCTAAGGGGAATTGGAATTGCAACTTTTGTAGAACAAACGGCGCTAGGCCCGGGTCTCTATGGTGCAGCGGGCGTTCCTGCGACCTCAGTTGAAGAATGTCAAATTCGTTTGGAGGCGGATGGCACGATCCGCGTCGAGACCGGAGCTACTGACCAAGGTCAGGGAACATTGACGGGTATTCGTCAGATAATCGCGAGGGCTCTCAACTCGGACCTGGACACAATACAAATTTACTCAAGTGATAGTGCAGGGGCCCGCGGTGGCGGTGCCTGGGCTTCGCGAGGATTGTCCCTTGCTGGTGAGGCCGCAGTACTGGCGGCGGAAGACCTGCTGGAAAATATCCTTAATATGGCGGGTCATTTATTACAGGCAACTCCGACGACACTAAAATTGAAAAATAACGTTA
>ERZ651768.699-NODE-699-length-25017-cov-21.886287_pt1 | contig 25017 bp, 20 predicted proteins | sample MGYA00514754_ERZ651768 | MGnify/ENA metagenome assembly ERZ651768
GGTCGGCAAAGGTGGCTGTGCCGACCTGGACGGCCGATGCACCGGCCAACAGAAACTCTAGGACGTCGGTCCCGCCCGATACCCCGCCGACCCCCACGATAGGCAGGTCAGGGTAGGCGTCGTGGGTGTCATACACGGCCCGCACCGATACCGGCCGGATGGCCGGACCTGACAGCCCTCCCCGGCCAGCCCCCAGCAGAGGCCGACGGTTCTCGACATCGATCACCATACCCAGCACGGTGTTGGCCACCGTGACCGCCTCGGCGCCCGCTGCGGCCGCCGCGCCGGCCACCTCGGGGAGGTCGTACGTGTTGGGACTGAGCTTTGCCCACCGGGGGCGGTTGGCGGCCGCTGCGGCCTCCACCACCTCAGCCGTAGCCGTAGCCGAGTGGGCGAACAGTCGCCGTCGGTCCTCCAGGTTGGGACAGGAGGCGTTGACCTCGACAGCCACTACCTGGGACGGGGCGTCGGCCAGCAACGATGCGGCCCGGGCAAACTCGTCGACGGTTCGGCCCCAGATGCTGGCTACCACCCGGGCGCCTGAGGCCACTAGGGCGGGGAGGTCCTCCTCCAGCCAGGCACTGACGCCGGGACCCTGGAGGCCGACACTGTTGATCATCCCGGCCGGCGTGGCGTGTACCCGAGGCGGAGGGTTGCCGTCCCACGGGTCGGGGTGCAACGACTTGACGACCACCGCACCCAGGTCGGCCAGATCAAAGTGGTCGGCCAGTTCGGCGCCGTGGCCGGAGGTTCCCGAGGCGGTCATGATCGGGTTGGGTAACCGAACCGAACCGACGGTCGTGGGTAAATCTGTTCCCCGAGCTCGGGCGGTCACTGGCCACCCTCCAACTCGGCCGAGGCACTGACTCCCCGGTGATACTCCTGGAGGGTTCGCACGGCCAGTGGGTACCGTCGCCAGTCGGCCAGGCCCCGGGCGGCAGCCACCGCGGCCGCCGCGGTGGTCAGTAGGGGGACGCCCTCGGCGGCCGCCGCACCACGGATGTGGTCTCCGTCAGCCCGGGGGCCCCGACCGCGGGGGCTATTGACAACTAGTTGCACCTCTCCGGACCGGATCAGACCCACTGCGTCTGTACCGTCCTCGCCGATCTTGGCCACCCGTTGGGCCACCGGCACTCCGTGTCTATCAAGGTGGTCCGCTGTGCCGCCGGTGGCCACGATCTTCAGACCCAAGTCGGCAAAGCCCCGTGCTGCCTCTACACCCGCCTCCTTGTCACGGTCGGCCAGGGACATGAACACGGTTCCCCTGGCCGGCAGAGCCCCCCCGGCGGCAATCTGGGACTTCGTGAAGGCCAGGCCAGTAGTCAGGTCGATGCCCATCACCTCTCCGGTAGAACGCATCTCGGGACCCAGTACCGGGTCGGCTTCCGGGAACCGGTCAAAGGGCAGTACGGCCTCCTTGACTGAGACGTGGTCACCCACCACTGGTTCGGTGAGCAGGCCCTCAAGGCGGAGGTCGTCGAGGGTGGCGCCCAACATCACCCGGCTGGCTACCTTGGCCAGCGGTACCCCGGTGGCCTTGGCCACGAACGGCACCGTCCGGGAAGCCCGAGGGTTGGCCTCGATCACGTACACAAAGTCGTCCTTCACCGCGAACTGCACGTTGATAAAACCACGTACGTCGAGTGCCTCAGCCAGGTCACGGGTGTGGGCCTCGATGCGGGACACCAGGGGGTCTGAGAGGTGCGGTGGGGGGATCACGCACGCGCTGTCGCCACTGTGTACGCCGGCCTCCTCGACATGTTCCATCACCGCGCCGATGACCACCTCACCGGTGTGGTCCCGGATGGCGTCCACATCCACCTCAGTGGCGTCCTCCAGAAACCGGTCTATGAGCACCGGCCGTTCAGTAGACAGCCCGCCCTCAATTCCGAGGCTGCCGAATCCGGACAACTCCTCCATGGCCCGCTCCAACTGTCCGTCGTCGTAGACGATCACCATGGCCCGGCCGCCCAGCACGTAGGAGGGCCGTACAAGCACTGGGTAGCCGACCCGTTCCACGACTGCCCGAGCAGAGTCCAGATCGGCGGCCGTCCCCCCCGGGGGCTGGAGGACACCCAGGTCGGCGCACAGGTGGTTCCACTGTTCCCGGTCCTCGGCCCGGTCGATTGACGCCGGGCTTGTTCCGGCGACCAGTTCTGGAGGTAGGACGCCGGCCAACTTGAGAGGTGTCTGGCCGCCGAGGGCCACGATCACCGCCTCGGGACGTTCGGCCTCAATGATGTTGGTTACGTCCTCGAGGGTGAGGGGTTCGAAGTAGAGGCGGTCGCTGGTGTCGTAGTCGGTCGAGACCGTCTCCGGGTTGCAGTTCACCATGATCGTCTCGTAACCGGCTGCGCCGAGGGCGAAGCTGGCCTGTACACAGCAGTAGTCGAACTCGATTCCCTGGCCGATCCTGTTCGGTCCTGCACCCAGAATCATCACCTTGGGGCGGTCCGACGGGCGAACCTCATCCTCGTCCTCCCAGGCCGAGTAGTGGTAGGGCGTCTCGGCGGAGAACTCAGCGCCGCAGGTGTCGACCGTCTTGAAGGTGGGGAAGACCCCAGCGGCCTCACGGGCCGTCCGGACCGAATCGGTTGAGCAGCCCCATAGGTAGGCCAACTGCCCGTCGGAGAAGCCGAGCCGCTTGGCCCGCCGCCACCCGGCCCGCTCCAAGGTTTCGGGCCCGACGACCTCCAGTTCGGCCCGCTCCTCGGAGATGGTCAGGACCTGGTCGAGAAACCACTCGTCGATACCAGTGACCTCGTGCACCCTCGCCAGGTCGACCCCGCGGCGGAGGAGTGCCTCCACCTGAAATAGGCGTGACGGGGTGGGTCGGGCCACCGCGGCGAGGAGGTCGTTGTCGTTGAGGGCGTCAAGTGCCGCCTCGGTCGGGTCGGCGTTGAGGCCCAGGCGACCGTTCTCTAGGGAACGCATCCCCTTCTGCAGGGATTCGGGGAAGGTCCGGCCGATCGCCATTACCTCCCCCACCGACTGCATCGAGGTGGACAGCACCCCGCTAGTGCCGGGGAACTTCTCGAAGGCCCATCGGGGGATCTTGGTGACCACGTAGTCGATGGTCGGCTCGAACGAGGCCGGGGTCTTCCGAGTGATGTCGTTGGGGATTTCGTCGAGGGTGTAGCCCACGGCGAGGCGGGCCGCGATCTTGGCGATCGGGAACCCGGTGGCCTTGGAAGCCAGCGCGGAGGATCGGCTGACCCGAGGGTTCATCTCGATGATGACCTGCTTGCCGGTCTCGGGGTGGACGGCGAACTGCACGTTGGACCCGCCGGTCTCCACTCCGACTCGGCGCAGGCAGGCGAACGACGCGTCACGCATCGTCTGATATTCGACGTCGGTAAGGGTCTGGGCGGGGGCCACGGTGACCGAGTCGCCGGTGTGGATCCCCATAGGATCGACATTCTCGATCGAGCAGATGACCACGCAGTTGTCGGCCCGGTCTCGCATGACCTCGAGTTCGAACTCCTTCCAACCGGCGATGGACCGTTCGATGAGGATCTCGGAGATGGGACTGGCCTCAAGGCCGGAGGTCGCCATCCGTTCGAACTCCTGGTCGGTGGTGGCGATACCCGTACCCCGGCCGCCCAGGATGTAGGCCGGTCGGATTACCGCCGGCAGCCCGATAGTCCTGACGACCTCCAGGGCCTCCTCCATGGTCCGGGCGATTCCGGAGGCGGGAACCTCTAGGCCAATCTCGACCATGGCCGCCTTGAACCGCTCGCGGTCCTCTGCGGTGGCAATTGCCTCGGCGGTGGCGCCAATGAGTTCGACCCCGTAAGTGTCGAGTACCCCGGAGTCGACCAGCTCGCGGGCCAGGTTGAGGGCCGTCTGCCCGCCAAGGGTGGGGAGCAGCGCATCGGGCTGTTCCCGCTCGATGATCCGGGCGATCACATCGGCCCGGAGTGGCTCAACGTAGGTGGCATCGGCGAAATCCGGGTCGGTCATGATGGTCGCCGGGTTGGAGTTAGCCAGCACCACCCGGAAGCCCTCCTCGCGCAGTACCCGGCAGGCCTGGGTACCTGAGTAGTCGAACTCGCAGGCCTGCCCGATGACGATCGGGCCGGACCCGATCAGCAGGATGCTCTCAAGGTCGTCCCGGCGAGGCATCAGGACCGTCCCCTCCCAGTGGTCCGGGCCATCAGATCTTCGAACTCGGCGAACAGGTAGCGGCTGTCATGGGGGCCGGGGCCCGCCTCGGGGTGGTACTGGACGCCAAACGCCGGGACGTCCCGGCATCGGATTCCCTCCACGGTGTGGTCGTTGAGGTTCAGGTGGGTGACATCGGCCGCCGGGATCGACCCCTCAACCACGCAGTAGTTGTGGTTCTGACTGGTGATCTCCACGCCGCCGGTAGTCAGGTTCCGTACCGGGTGGTTGCCGCCATGGTGGCCGAAAGGAAGCTTGAACGTCTCAGCGCCAAGGGTGGCGCAGAGTAACTGGTGTCCGAGGCAAATCCCGAACACCGCGACCTCACCGAGCAGGTCGGCGATGGTGGCCCGGAGGTCGGCCAACGGTTCCGGGTCGCCCGGGCCGTTGGAGAGAAACACCCCGTCGGGTTCGGAAGTCAGAACCTCGGCGGCCGGGGTGGAGGCCGGGACGACAGTGATCTCGCCGAGGGCTGACAGGTGGTTGAGGATGGTCGATTTGATCCCGAAGTCGTAGGCCACGATCCGTCGGTCCCCTCCAACCGAGGCCACCTTGTATGGCTTGTCACAGGTAACGGTGGCCACCAGGTCGACCCCGTCGGTACCTCCCTCAGTGGCCGCAGCAGCCATCAGGCTGTCCTCGTCGGCTGTGCCGAACGCCCCGGGCATGGCGCCTGAGTCGCGCAGGTGTCGGGTGAGCCGCCGGGTGTCGACCCCGGCGATACCTGGTACCTCGTGGAGGCGAAGTAGGTCGTCTAGGTCGCCGGTGGAACGCCAGTTGCTGCGCCGTCGGGCTAGATCGCGGACCACCACCCCCCGGCAGAAGGGCCGACGGCTCTCGTGGTCGTCGGCGTTGATGCCGTAGTTGCCGATGTGTGGACAGGTGAAGGTAATGATCTGCCCGGCGTAAGAGGGATCGGTTATCACCTCCTGATATCCGGAGAGGACCGTGTTGAACACCACTTCCCCGGTGGCCACCCCGCCGGGCGGTTCGGCACCGATCGCCTCACCCTCGAACACCTCTCCGTCGACCAGCACCAGTTGCGCAGTAATCGGACCGGCCCGCACGGTCACCTTCGGGCCTCGCCGTCGACGACTACTGGTACGCCGCGGTTCAGGGTGTGTCGGACCCGTCCGCGCAGGCTCCAACCCTCGTAGGGGGTGTTGGCGCTACGACTGGCCATCGCCCGGCCGGAGACCGTCCAGGTGGCATCGGGGTCGAAGACGCACAGGTTGGCTGGGCGGCTGGGTCTAACCGGTCCACCGTGACGGTCGGCCAGACCAGCGATGGCCGCTGGCCGCCAGGAGAGGGCGGCCAACACCCCGGACAGGTCAAGACCTGAGTACTCAAGGGCCAGAGACAGAGCCGTCTCGAGTCCCAGCATGCCAGGCGGTGCCTGGTCAAAGGGGCGTTCCTTAGCGTGGACGGTATGAGGCGCATGGTCGGTTGCGATGGCGTCGATGGTCCCGTCAGCTAGCCCGGCCCGGACGGCGGCAACGTCGGCGTCGGTACGCAGAGGCGGATGGACCTTGAACACAGGGTCGTAGCAGGCACAGGCCGCGTCGGTGAGAGTGAAGTGGTGGGTGGTGGCCTCAGCGGTCACCGGCAGACCGGCCGCCTTGGCTTCCCGGACCATGGCCACCGACACGCCAGTGGACAGGTGTTGAAAGTGGATCCGGGCACCAGTCATGCGAGCCAGGGTGATGTCCCGCATCACCATGAGCTCCTCGGCCTCGGCGGGCTGGCCCCCGATGCCGAGGCGGGACGACCAGGCCCCTTCGTGCATATAACCACCCTCCGACAGGGCGGTCACTTCGCAGTGCTGGGCCAGGACCACCGGATGGCCAAGGCGGTCGGTCAGACCGGTGCTGTACTCCATGAGACGTCGCATGACCTGCGGGTCCTGTACCCCGGTGCCGTCGTCAGTGAACATCCCGACGCCGGCGTCCACCAGTTCGCCCATAGGGGTCATCTGGTGACCGCGACGCCCGACCGTCATAGCCGCCGAAGGAACGATCTCGCAGGCCGCCGGTTCGCCAAGGGCCCGCACCTGTTCGACGACTGCCACGCAGTCGGTGGTTGGTTCTGTGTTGGGCATGGCCACCAAGGCGGTATAGCCGCCAAGCGCTCCGGCCCGGGCACCGGTTTCGATGGTTTCGGCCTCCTCGTCGCCTGGTTGGCGTAGGTGGGCATGAAGATCGACCAGGCCAGGGGCCACCACGCACCCGGCGCAATCGAGGTCCTCGTCGCCAGCCAGGCCGGTGCCCACCGCGGCGATCTGACCGTCGTCGCCGATCTCGACGTCTACGACACTCTCCCCGCCGGAGTCGACGACCCGCCCGCCCCGGAGGACGATGCTCATCGGTTGGCCTCGGCTACGTCGTCGGGGTCGGGTACTGATCCTAGAAGGAGGAACAGGACGGCCATCCTCACCGAGACCCCGTTGGCCACCTGGTCGAGGATCACTGACTGCTCAGCCGCGGCCACCTCGGCGGCAATCTCTACTCCCGGATTAGTGGGTCCGGGGTGGAGGATCAGCGCGTCTTTGGGAAGGCGTTCGGCCCGGCGGGCACTGAGCCCGTAGTCGGCCGTGTACTCCCTCAGTGACGGGATCAGACCGTCGTCGTGGCGTTCCCTCTGCATGCGCAGCATGTAACAGGCGTCGAGGGAATCGATGACGTCGTCGAGGTCGTGAGACACCCGGACTGGCCAGTCCTCCAGGGACGGAGGAAGCAGTGTGGTCGGAGCGACCAGGGTCACCTCCGCTCCCAGGAGGCTGAAGGCCAGCACGCCGGACCGGGCCACCCGGGAGTGGAGTATGTCCCCCACGATGGCTATCGACATACCGTCGAGGGCGCCCCGGTGCTCGCGCAGGGTGTAGGCGTCGAGCAGGGCTTGGGTGGGGTGTTCGTGGCAGCCGTCGCCGGCGTTTACCACCGCAGCATCGGTCCATTGGGCTACCCGGTGGGGGGTGCCGGCCATGCCGTGCCGTATGACCAGGACGTCGGCTCCGTAAGAGCGGATGACCTCCACCGTGTCGCGGAGGCTCTCCCCCTTGCTCAGCGAGGAAGAGCCGGCGGTGAAGGTGAGGGTGTCGGCCGAGAGCCTCCGGGCGGCCGTTTCGAACGATAGGCGGGTCCGGGTTGAGTCTTCGAAAAACACCGAAGCGACGGTGCGGCCGCGGAGCGCCGGGACCTTGGGGATAGGGCGCCGACCGATCTCGGCGAACCGATCGGTCACCTCGAGGATCCGTTCCAGGTCGCCGCGGCCCATGCCCTCTATGCCGAGTAGGTGGCGTCCGACGCCGTGGTCCCAGCCCGTCGAGCCGTTCACTTCCGCATCACCCCGAGGTCGACGCCTTCCGCATTGACGTCGACCACCTCGTCGCGACGGGTCGGCAGGTTCTTGCCCACGTAGTCGGGTCGGATGGGTAGTTCTCGGTGACCCCGGTCGACCATCACGGCCAGTTCCACGGCCCGCGGGCGACCGAAGTCACAGACGGCGTCGAGGGCGGCCCGGATGGTCCGTCCAGTAAACAGCACGTCGTCCACCAGGACGATGATCCGCCCGTCGAGTTCGTCGGGAAGGTCGGTTGTTGCTTGGGGGACCACGGGGCGGAGGCCGATGTCGTCCCGGTGGAGGGCCACGTCCAGAACCCCAAGAGGTGGTCGACGTCCTTCGATGTCCTCCAGGGCTGCGACCAGGTGCTCGGCGATGGGAACGCCGCCGGTCTGGAGGCCGACGATGACCAACTGGTCGATGCCGTGGTTGTGCTCGATGATCTCATGGGCTATGCGGCGTACGGCGCGACCCATGTCGTCAGCGGTCATGACTCGTGCGTGGGCAACGAAAACGCCCCCGAAAGGGGGCGCCATCCTCCGCTCGCGTTCGGCCATGGGCCTGTCTCCTCGATCCGTACGAGCCTCACGGGACCCGCTTGACGGTCGAGACCGAACCCTACCCGCGTTGAGTCGTCTTGTGCTCCCCTTCGGCGAGAACCTCCCGGTCAACTCCGGTCGGTCCAGGCCGCTGGGGGGTCGCGACAACCATGATGATCTCCGGGTTGTCCCGGGTAGCCAGGGTCCGGAACCCAGCGGCCCGGGCCACGGCCAGGGATCCTTCGTTGTCGGGGTGGATGCGGGCAAGTATGGCTGCGAGGTCCAGCGGCGGGCCCAGGGCCCACCGGGCAAGAAGGCCCACGGCCTGGGTGGCGACCCCGCGTCCCCGGGCGTGGGCGGCGGTCCACCAGCCGATCAGGGCCACCCGCCGGTCGTGGTCCAGGTCGGAAAGGCCTACCTCACCGACCGCTGTGCCACCGCCGTCGACGACCACCAAGTCGAGGGCGGTGGCAGTATCCAAACGGTGCCTCGCGCCGGCGATCCAGATTGCGGCCTTTTCCGGTCCAGCGTCGTCGGGCACCGGCGTCCAGCGGAGCACTTCGGGATCCTTCCATGCTGATACGAGGTGGTCGACATCGTCGACCCTCCAGGGCCGGAGCGCCACCCCGCCGCCCGCAAGGGCCGGCACCGGAAGTGGCAGTCTCCTCATGCCCCGGGGTCGGGGTGGGATGCCGCGTCGGGCCGCAGTTCCTCGGCGATCCTTGACAGGAGGCCGTTTACGAAGCGGCTGGACCGGTCGGTCGAGTAGTCGCCGACCAGTTCCACTGCTTCGCTAAGCACAGCCGCGGTGGGCACCGATGGGACATGGCCCAATTCGAACACGGCGAGGCGCGCTAGGGCACGGTCCACAGCAGGCATGCGGTCGGCTTTCCATCCTTCGGCGTATCGGTCGATGAGGGCGTCGATCTGCTCGAGGTGCTCGGCCACTCCTTTGACGAGGAGGCCTGCGTAGTCCCCGGGTGGCACTGGTTGAGCGGCTAGCAGTTCCCGCGGGTCGGCGTTGTGGGCCTCGGCTGAGTAGAGCAGTCCAAGGGCCATCTCCCGGGCTTCCCGTCGTGAGCCGATCCCATCGGCTGGATTCCGGACCACCGTCGGTTCCCCCGATAGTCCCGGCCGGTGCCGATCAGACCCGGCTGAGGTATTCGCCGCTACGGGTGTCGACCTTGACCCGTTCACCGACCTCGACGAACAGCGGCACCTGGATCACGAGGCCGGTCTCGAGGGTGGCTGGCTTGCGGCCCCCCGAGACCCGGTCGCCCTGGATTCCGGGTTCCGTCTCGGCGACGGTCAGCTCGACGGCGGCCGGAAGTTCGACACCGACGATCTCGGTGCCGAACATCAGCATCAGGGCTTCGCTCTGTTCGACCACATAGTCGGCGGCGTCGCCAAGGGTGCCCGGAGGGACCGGCATTTGTTCGTACGATTCGCCGTCCATGAACACGTAGTCGGATCCGTCCCGGTAGAGGAACTGCATGGTGCGCTTGTCGATCATGGCCCGCGCGACCTTCTCACCGGCCCGAAAGGTCCGGTCGACTACTACGCCGCTGCGCACCCCCCGTAGCGTGGTGCGAACGAAGGCGTGGCCCTTGCCCGGCTTGACGTGCTGGAATTCGATGACCTGGTACAGGTCGTCGTCAAGTTCGAGGGTCATCCCGTTCTTGAGGTCGTTTGTGGTGATAATCGCCATGAAGGTTGGCTCACTCGGTGGGTCGACCGTCGGCTGGTCTTGTTGTCAGATGGTGCTGGGCGAGCGGGTGAGCCGCCGGAAACCGGATTCGGTGACGACGACGGTGTCCTCCCATCGGACCCCACCTACCCCGGCCAGGTAGACCCCGGGTTCCACGGTTATCACCTGGCCGGTCCGCAGGGTAGCAGTGGCCGTCGCCGAGACCGCCGGAGCCTCATGGATGTCAAGGCCGACGCCGTGGCCGGTGCCGTGGATGAAGCCTTCGGCCAGGTCCCCCAGGGTCTCCCGGCACGCGGCGTCAACTTCGGCAGCGGGCACGCCGTCGGCCACCGTGTCCAGGCCGACCCGCTGGGCGGCCAATACCGCCTCGAGTAATTCAGCTTCCCGGCCGTCGCCGGTACCTCCGATCCGGGTCGAACGGGTCATGTCCGACCGATAGCCGTCGACTACCGCTCCCAGGTCGCAAACCACCAGGTCGCCCGGTCGAAGGGGACGACCGCCGGGCCGAGCATGGGGTCGGGCACTGTTGGAGCCGGTGGCCACGATCGTGGGGAAGGCCCGATCGGTGGCGCCCCGACGCCGCATGCCGTCGTCGATGGCCGCCGCCACGTCCCGTTCGGTGGGTTCCTCGTCGAGCATGGGCCACACGTCGGCCAGGCTGGAGTCGGCGATGGCCGCCGCGGCTTCAATGCGGGCCACCTCGCCGTGGTCCTTGACCTCCCTTAGGGCTTCGACCAGGCCGTCAGTGGGCACCACCTCGCCGGCGTCCAAGGCGGCAACGAGGCGTCGCTGGGCGGCCCAGACCACCGTCCGAGCCTCCAGGCCTATCCTGGGGACACCTCGGGCCAGCCGGGCCACCGCGGCGTCGTGGTCGGATCCGACGATCTCCACTTCGGCCTCCACCCCAGCGTGATTGAGTTCGTCGGGTGCTTGCTCTCCATAGCGGCCGTCGGTGACCAGCACGGCTCGGGTGTCGTCCACCCAGAGCAGACCGGCCGACCCCCTGAACCCGGTCAGGTAGCCGATGTTGGTCGTCGATGTGACGACCAGGGCATCGCAAGCCGCGCCGTCCAGGCCGGCCCGTAGTCGGTCCAACCGCCCGGCCACCTCCATTGGGGGCAGCCGGTCGGGGGTCACCGGTTGAGCAGTCGCGCGATCGCTTTGACGGCCATGCGGTACCCGTCGCCTCCAAAGCCGGCGATGCTGCCGGCGGCCACCGGGGCGACGACCGAGGTGTGGCGCCACGGCTCTCGGGCGGCCGGATTCGACAGGTGGACCTCCAGGATCGGTCCGTCGAAGCTGGCCAGCGCGTCGTGAATGGCCCACGCGTAGTGGGTAAAGGCCCCTGGGTTGATGAGGATCGCCGCGCAACGGCCCCGTGCCCCCTGGATTGCGTCGACCAGTTCGCCCTCGTGGTTGGATTGGACGTGCTCCACGGCCATTCCGTGTTCGGATGCGGCCTGACGGGCCACCTCCACGTGGTCGGCCAGGGTGGCGTCCCCGTAGACGTCGGGCTCCCGTTCGCCGAGCAGATTCAGGTTGGGCCCTGACAGGACCAGCAGGATCGGTTCGGTCATGGCCTCCCCCCTCCGAGGATGTCGGGCATCATCGCAGGTGTTCCAGCGTGGCGCGGGCTAGGCCGGCATCGACACCGGCTACCACCTGGACTCCGTCTGGGCCGTCGAGGACGAAGGTGAGTCCGTTGACGGCCTTCTTGTCGCGGGCCATGGCCTCCACGAGGTCGTCGGATCCGGTCCCCTCGGGGAGGGTGGCCGACAGGCCATACCTCGTGACGACCCGGCGGTGCTCGGCCACTCGGTCGTCGTCGATTCGGCCAAGGGCCCGGGCCAGCTCGGCGGCGTAGACCAAGCCGATGGCCACCGCTTCGCCATGGCGGAGGCCGTAGCCGCCAACCGTCTCCAGGGCGTGCCCGAGGGTGTGGCCGTAATTTAGAATGGCCCTCCGTCCGGCCTCGTGTTCGTCCTCGGCCACCACCGCGGCCTTGATCTCCACGCAGCGGGCGATCCGCGCGTCGAGGTCCAGACCGTCGAGGTCCGAGCCGTCCAGGAAGTGGTACTTGGCCATCTCGCCCAGCCCGCACAGCATCTCAGCCTCGGGGAGGGTGTCCAGGGTTGCCGTGTCGCACAGCACGGCGACCGGCTGCCAGAAGGCACCGACCAGGTTCTTGCCCTCGGGTAGGTTCACGCCAGTCTTGCCTCCGATCGCTGCGTCGATCTGGGCCAGCAGGGTGGTGGCCACGTGAATGACCGCCACACCCCGGTGGTATGTGGCCGCGGTGAAGCCGGCAACGTCGGTGACCACTCCCCCACCCACGCTGACGACGACGTCGGATCTGGTCAGGCCCCATTCGGCGAACGACCGACAGAGGTCCTCAACAGTGGACAAGGCTTTGGCCGTCTCGCCATCGGCCATCGTGAAGACCCGGTGTTCTATCCCTGGGTCGACGACCACACCAATACCCGGTTGGGTAACCACCGCGGCCCGTCGGGAGGGAGCGGGGATCGCCTCGGCGAGCCGGTGGCGGACGCCCGGCCCGACAAGTACCGGGTAGGCCCGACCGTCGGCCAACTCCACCTCGACGGTGATCACGGTGCCACCCCTGCCCCGTCTCCGGCGACCTGTTCCACCAGGGCAGCCACGGCGTCGACGTCGAGGTGGTCCGTGTCGACCACCTGATCGGAAACCGTGTGATAGAGCGGGTGTCGGCGGTCGGCCAGCGCGACAAGTAGGTCGACCGGATCGCCGTCGGCCAGTAGCGGCCGGCCCGAAACGTCGGCCACCCGAGCGGCCAGGGTTCCCGGTTCGGCCCTCAGCCATACCACCAGGGCCCGTTCAGCTAGGAGTTGGCGGTTGGCGGGCCGTTCTACGACACCGCCGCCGGTGGAGACGACGAGCGGCTTGTCCCCGCTGAGGGTTTCGGCCAGTGCCTCCTGCTCGAGATCCCGGAAGGCTTCTTCGCCGCCCTCGGCGAATATCACCCCGACCGACCGGCCGACGCGGTTGGCCACCATGATGTCCAGGTCGGCGTGGTTACGGCCGAGGCGGGCCGCCACGGCTGATCCGACACGTGTCTTGCCCGCACCCATAAGGCCGACCAGGGCCAGGTGGGGGCCGGGGTTCCGGGTCATCCGGTAAGGCTACCGACGCGGCGCACTGCGCTTAAGCGAATAGAAGTACGACCATCGCTCTGGCACCAAGCCATGACCCGAAGACCATCGGGGACAGGCACGGGTTCGGTCAGGATGAGGGGTGAGCGGCAAGGGCGGCGCGGGCGGCCGCCGACATGGCGTCCACCGGTGCGTCCCGACCGGTCCAGAGGGCGAAGGCCCGCGCAGCCTGAAAGACAAGCATCGAGAGGCCCCCGTGGGCCTCGATCCCCTGCCGCCGGGCCTCGACCAGCCACGGGGTGTCCAGCGGGTGGTAGACCAGATCGACGACCACCTGGCCGGTGCTGAGCAGACCGGGGTCTAAGGGCATCGGGCCCTCCAGGTCCGGCGCGGCACCCATGCCAACCGGTGTGGCATTGACTACCAGGGCGGCGGCCGATATGGCCTCGGCGGCGTCGGATGGTGACACAGCTCGGCCTGCCCCTCCGGCCAGAAGGGCGGCTGCCTCGGCTCGGCCGGCAGTCCGGTTGACCACCGACACCTCGGAGGCACCGGCCTCTCCCAGCGCCAGGACGATGGCCCGGGCTGCTCCCCCGGCGCCCACCACGACAGCCGTGCACCCGGCCACGTCCATTGAAGAGTCGTGGGCTAGCCCGTCAAGGAAGCCGTCGCCGTCGGTGTTGTGGCCGACAAGGAGCCCGTCCTCGACCACCACACAGTTGACGGCATCCAGCCTTTCGGCCGCTCCGCTGCGCCGGTCCATCAGGGCGGCCACCGCGGCTTTGTGGGGCATGGTCACCGACAGGCCGGCCAACCGGAGCGCCCGCAATCCGTCAAGGGCCCGGGCGGCGTCCCCAGCTTCCACCTCGAGGGCCACGAAGGCCCAGTCCAGGCCGGTGGCATTGAAGGCTGCGTTGAGCAGAGCCGGCGACAGGGAGTGCCGGACCGGGTTGCCGATCACCGCGGCAAGCCGAGTGGTGCCACTGATCGGGATTCGAAGGTTCTGGTCCGCCTCAGCCACAACCCAGATCCTTCTCGATACAGACCTGCCGTGCTCGCTCGAATTCGTTACTGGTGATGGCGAAGGTGTGGGCCCCGGGTACGTCGCCCTCGTCGGTACGCACATAGTAGAGCCAGTCGCCGTCAGCCGGTGCCAGGGCGGCTTCGAGCGAGGCTCGTCCTGGCGCGGCGATTGGTGTCGGCGGTAGCCCGGTGACCACTCTGGTGTTCCACGGGGAATCAACCTCGAGGTCCTCGGTGGACATCGGTTCGCCGGCGATTTTCCCGACCGCGTACCGGGCCGTGGCGTCGATACCGAGACGCCATCCCCGTTCTAGCCGGTTGTGGATCACCCGGGAGATCTTGGGTCGCTCTTCGTTAAGCAGGGCCTCCTCCTCGATGAGAGAGGCCACCACGACCACCTCGTAGGGGCTAAGGGAGTGGGCCGCCGCCCGGCCTTCGAGGTCGAGAACCTCGACCACCTTGAGGAACTGTCGGTGCATACGGGTTACCAGGCCCAACTCGTCGGCGACCGTGGCTTCGTCCAGTTGGTAGGTCTCGGGGAACAGGAGGCCCTCGGGTAGGAGGAAGGGTAGTTCGGCGGGGTAGTGGTCCCAGCGGAGTTGCTCGCTGAGGAGAGCGGCCCGCAACTCCTGCTCGTCGAAGGCGGGCATACGGTCCAAGAGACGGACCACTGTCTGTTCCAGCGTAAGACCCTCGGGAACCATGACCCGGACAACCTCCTCAGGGAGTGGCCCGGCGACCAGCACGCCCACGGCTTCATCGAAGGTCAGGTGCTCGCGTAGCAGGTACTGGCCGGCCATGAACGAGTAATCCCCGCCGGGTTCGCAGTCCAGGAATCGCCGGAGGACGGACGGGCAGCGCATCCACTGCCGGAACATGGCCGGACTGTCGATCACGCCGGCGTCGCCCAGTGCTGCAACCACGTCGTTGGTGGTCCAACCGTCCTCAATGGTGATCTCGACCTCGGCGCCGGGAAGCCCGTCCGGCCTGATCTGGGCGTCGATCCAGTTCTCGACACGGTTCCAGGCGACCATCATCACCACCAGGACCACGAAACCCACAGTCCCCCAGCGGACCACCGGTCCCAGGAGCGGTCGGTGCCGGACCCAGCGGACGTCGGGCCGGGGCCCGTGGTCTCGGTCGGCGGCTGTGCCGTCGATGAACAAGTCTCCTTCGACGGACCGGTCAGGAGAATGTTCGTCGGTGGCAGCATTCGGCGGGCCGCCGGTTGGTTCCGGTCCGGTCACCGGTCCTTAACCTCGCGTTGGGTGTCCAACCAGGCCTGGAGGATCACCGAGGCGGCCACCTGATCGACCAGGGCTCTGCGGCGCCGGCCGGCGAGACCCTGCTCGGCGAGACGCCGCTCGGCGGTCACGGTGGTCAGGCGCTCATCGTAGGTCTCTACCGGCACATCGAGGACGGCACCCAGCCGGGCGGCCTCGTCGGCCGCGGCCCGGGCGGCCGGGCCTTGGGTGCCGTCGAGCGAGTAGGGCATGCCGACGACCACGATCCCCGCTTCCCATTCCGCGACCAGTGCCGCCACCGCCCGATGGTCGGCAGCGCGGTCGCCGGACCGTTCAAGGACGGTCAGCGGGGTGGCCACCCGGCCATCACTGTCACCAACCGCGACGCCGATCCGTCGCTCGCCCAGGTCAAGGCCGAGGGCCCGCACGCCGCCTCAATCGGCCAGGGCGGCGGCCCTCGCCTGCTCCAATGCTTCGGCCAGGTGCTCAGGGGACTTTCCGCCCACCACCGTCAGGTCCGGATTGGGGCGGCCTCCCCCGCCGATCGTCTTCGCCGCGTCGGCCAGGAGGGCCCCAGCGTCTAGGGCACTGTCGGCTGCCACCGCGGCCACCATGGCCACCCCTCCCCCGGCGGGGACGGTGCCCAGCACGACGGCCCGCACCCCGTCATGGTCCCGGACGGCCACGGCCAGGTCCCGGAGGCTGTCTCGGTCGATATCGGGGACCTCGGCCACGACTAGCCCGTCGGTGGCGTCGGCAGCCAGGTCGTCGGCCCGGCCGAGTGCCGCGCCGCGGCGTAGGTCGCCAATACTTCGGCGAAGTTCGCCGAGTTCGTCGAGGCGGCGTCCCAGCCCTTGAAGCAGGTCGTCGACCGGCACGCCGATCAACTCGGCCGCCGAGGCGAGAGCTTGCTCGGAATCCCGGAGGCGGTCCAGGGATGCCGTCCCGGTCAGCGCTTCAAGGCGTCGGATGTTAGAGCCGATCGACCCCTCGCTGATGATCTTGACCATCCCGATGTCGCCCAGAGCGGAGACGTGGGTGCCACCGCAGAACTCCAGGGAGTGAGGGCCAGCCTCCAGTACTCGGACGGTCTCGCCGTACTTGTCCCCGAAGAAGGCGATGGCCCCCATCGATTCGGCCTCCTGGCGGGTGACCTCAAGATGACGGCAGTCAAAGTTGGACAGGATCTGGGCGTTGGCCCGGTCCTCTACAGCCACCACCTGTTCGGGGGTCATTCCCTCAAAGTGGCTGAAGTCGAATCGCAGACGATCCGGACCCACGTACGAGCCCTGCTGCTTTACATGGTCGCCGAGCACGTCCCGGAGAGCCCAGTGGAGGATGTGGGTGGCGGTGTGGTTGCGGCGGATCGCCGACCGACGGTCGCCGTCGATGCCCGCCCGGACCTGCTGGCCGACCTGGACGGTGCCGTCGAGAGTTTCGACGTGGTGGACGTGGAGGGCATCGAGGGCCAAGGTGGTGTCGAGGACCCGAAGGTGTCCGGTCTCGGTGGCGATGGTGCCGGTGTCGCCGACCTGGCCGCCTGCTTCAGCGTAGAACGGTGTCCGGTCGAGCACCACGGTCCCGTCACCAACGTGAAGCACGACGGCGTCGGCCTCGTCGTCCTGATGCCCGACGAAATGAGTGGGCCCGTGTCGTTCCAGTAGGGCCGGGAGGCCGTCGTCACCTGAGCCGACGGCCGGACCCTTACGGGCCGATCGGGCCCGGTCCTGCTGCTCAGCCATAGCCGCACGGAATCCATCGAGGTCGACGTCGACCTGGCATTCAGCACAGATCTCCTCGGTGACCTCCAAGGGGAACCCGTAGGTGTCGTGGAGTTTGAAGGCCACCCCACCGTCAAGGACGTCTCCCGCGCCGAGGCCGGCCAGAGCGTCGTCAAGAATGGTCGACCCGGTTCGTAGGGTCTCGCGGAAGCGACGTTCCTCCCGGTCTAGCACGTCGCGCACGAAGCCATGGTTCCGCTCAAGATCCGGGTAGTCGACGCCCATGATGGCTACCACGGCGTCGACCAGTTCGGGCATGATGGGATCCTCGACACCAAGCAGCCAGGCGTGCCGGACGGCCCGACGGATGATTCTGCGTAGCACGTAGCCGCGATCCTCGTTGCTGGGAAATACTCCGTCGCTGATCAGGAATGACGAGGACCGGGCGTGGTCGGCCAGGATCCGCATCGACACGTCGGTACGGTCGCCACTGGGGTAGGCCACTCCGGTCAGGTCGCCGATGATGGCCAGCAGTCGGACGAACTCGTCGGTGTCCCACACCGATTCGACGCCCTGGAGCACCGAGAGGACCCGTTCCAGGCCGAGGCCGGTGTCGATGCACGGAGTGGGCAGTGGGGTCATCGACCCGTCCTCGTGCTGTTCGAATTGCATGAACACCAGGTTCCAGATCTCGATGAAGCGCTCCTCGTCGCCGTGGGCGGGCCCGCCGTCGTCACCAAACTCCGGCCCCCTGTCCCAGAAGATCTCCGAGCATGGGCCGCAGGGGCCAGTGTCGGCCATCTTCCAGTAGTTCTCCTCGTCGAGGCGCTGGATGCGCTCGGCCGGGACGCCCACCTCGTCCTCCCATATGGCGGCCGCCTCGTCATCGCTGAGGTGAACCGTCACCCAGAGGCGGCCCGGGTCGAGGCCCAAGTGGTTGGTCACGAACTCCCAGGCGTAGGCGCAGGCCTGGGATTTGAAGTAGTCACCGAAGCTGAAGTTGCCCATCATCTCGAAGAAGGTCAGGTGGCGGCTGGTCCGACCCACCTCGTCGAGGTCGTTGTGCTTGCCGCCGGCCCGCACGCACTTTTGGACGGTCACGGCCCGGAGCCAGGGGGCGGGCTGTTCGCCCACGAAATACGGCTTGAAGGGCACCATGCCCGCCACGGTGAACAGGAGGGTCCGATCGTGGGGAATCAGGCTGCCTGAAGGTTCGTGGTGGTGATCGCGCTCGGCGAAGAAGTCCACGAAGGCTCGGCGGACCCCGTTGGCGGTCAGGAGTTTTTCGGCCATCGAAGGGCCAGCCTACTGGTGGGCCGTCGGGCGCCCCGTGGAGGTTGGCCCGGTTGGACGTTGGCGGTCAGTGGACGGGGCGATGGGGGTGACGGGGGGCCGGGACGCGGCCGAGCGACCGAGGCCTCGACGGGATCCGGCTGGGGTCTGTGCGCCCGGCGTCGATCCATTCCCTTCCCATGCGGCGGAGCCGGTCTGCAGCCTCGGCGGGCCGAGCGGCCAGGCTGCGACGCAGCCGGGCGGTTCCGAGGCGGGCTGCGGCGCGGCGAATACGGCGTTCGGTGAGCGCCGAGGCGGCTACCCCGACCAGGGTGCCGACCGCCAGCCAGAACAGGCGCCGTCGCATCAAAGGACCGCCTCGGGGTCGGCGGGCCGCGGCGCGTCCCCTCGGTCGGACATACGGTCGGCCACCTCCTGTTCGAAGCCGTGGGACGACGGAGCGTAGTAGATGTTCCCGGCCACCTCGTCCGGTCGGTACTGCTGGCTGACCCATCCTCGGGGATCGTCGTGGGGGTACTGGTAGCCGTCTCCGTGGCCGATCTCGGCGGCCCCCTGATAACTGGCGTCGCGAAGGTGAATTGGGACCCGGCCCTCACCGGAAGCCCGAGCGTCGACAGCGGCCCGGCCCAGGGCCACGGTCACCCGGTTGGACTTGGGTGAGGTGGCCAGGTGGACCACGCACTGGGCCAGGTTCAGCCGGGCCTCGGGGAGGCCGACGAATTCCACCGCCTGGGCTGCCGCGTCGGCCACCACGAGGCCCGTCGGGTCGGCCATGCCAACGTCCTCGCTGGCCAGAACGACGAGGCGACGGGCGATGAACCGGGGGTCTTCGCCGGCTTCGAGCATGCGGGCCAGCCAGTAGAGCCCGGCGTCGGGGTCGGATCCCCGGATGCTCTTGATGAAGGCGCTGATCACATCGTAGTGATCGTCGCGTCCGTATCGGATGGCCTTAGTGCCCAGCGCTGCTTCGGCGTCGGCCAGGGTGACCCGCCGGTCTCCCCGATCCTCGGCCAGGGCGACGGCCACCTCCAAGCTGGTCAGGGCCTGCCGGCCGTCCCCGGCCACCCGGTCGGCTAGCAACCCCAGGGCCTCGTCGGCGGCGGTGGCATCCTCGGCCTCCAGGCCGTGCCCAAGCAGCGCCAGCACGGCATCTCGTTCGAGGGGTTCCAGCCGGAAAAGGGTTGATCGGGACAGCAGCGGCGCGTTGACCTCGAAGTAAGGGTTCTCGGTGGTGGCTCCGATGAGGATGATCAACCCTGATTCGACCGAGGGTAGAAGGGCGTCCTGTTGGGCCTTGTTGAAGCGGTGTACCTCGTCGAGGAACAGGATGGTGCCGACGTCAGCCTCGCCGAGCCGGTCGGCAGCCCGGACCACCAGTTCGCGGACATCCTTGACGGTGGCCGACACGGCCGACATCTCAGTGAAGTCTTGGGCTGTGACTCGGGCGATCACCCGGGCCAGGGTGGTCTTGCCGGTACCCGGCGGACCCCACAGGATCACCGAGGAGAGCCGGTCGCCTTCGATGAGGGCCCGCATCGGTCGGCCCGGGCCAAGCAGGTGGTCCTGGCCGACGATGTCGTCAAGTCGGGTGGGTCGCAGGCGGTCGGCCAGCGGGGCCCGTCGGGCCAGGCGGTCCATTGCAGCCGAGGCAAACAGGTCGGCGGTCACCCAACTGAACCTAGTGGGCTCCGGGCGGGCCGGGGCCTGACATTCACTCGGGGGGAGGAAGGACCTCCAGACCCAGTTCGGCGAGGTGCCGGTCGTCGATCGGGGTGGGCGCGCCGGTCAGCGGGTCGGCACCCGATTGGGTCTTCGGGAAAGCGATCACCTCGCGGATGTTCTCCTCCCCAGCTAGAACGGCTGTGAGTCGATCGAGGCCGACGGCGAACCCGGCGTGGGGTGGAGCGCCGTACCGGAAGGCGTCGAGGAGGAATCCGAAGCGAGCACGGGCCTCTTCAGGACTGATGCCCAGGGCAGCCAGGACCTGTTCCTGGACCTCCCGACGGTGGATTCGTACCGATCCGGAGCCCAATTCCCAGCCGTTGAGGACCAGGTCGTAGGCCAGCGACCGGATGGCCAGCTGGTCGTCACCGCCGAGCATGCCGAGGTCCTCCTCGTGGGGCATGGTGAAGGGGTGATGAGCCGGGATCGGGTTCCCTGCCTCGTCGTAGCCCTCGAACAGCGGGAAGTCCGTCACCCAGACAAAGTGACGGCCACCTTCGGTGATCGGGGGTCGGCCTAACTCCAGTCGCAGCAGGCCGCAGACGTGGCAGGCGGTGGACCATTCATCGGCCACTAGGAGCAGAAGGTCTCCGACCCGGGCCTCGAACTTGGCCACCAGACCAGCCTGTTCGTCGTCGGAAAGGAACTTAGCCACCGGCGAGTTCAACCCATCTTCGGTGAGGCGCATCCATACGAGGCCCTTGGCCCCCCAGAGCTTGCACTCCTCGGTGAGTTCGTCGAGCCGGTTGCGGGACGTGTCGGCCCCGTCGGGCACCCGGATGCCCTTCACGCACGGGGTCTGGAAGGCCCGGAACTCGGTATCGGCGAAGATATCGGTGGCGTCAACGAGTTCTAGGCCGAACCGGACGTCGGGCTTGTCCGACCCGAAACGGTCCATGGCCTCCCGCCAGGACATCGACCTGATCTCCCCGGGATGGTCTCCGGTCACCGCCTCGACGGCCGCGCCCACCGCGTGCGCCACGAAGGCCCGTACGTCTTCACCGGTCACGAAACTGGCCTCCACGTCAAGTTGCATGAACTCGAATTGCCGGTCGGCCCGTAGGTCTTCGTCGCGGAGGCACCGGGCGATCTGGTAGTAGCGGTCGACGCCGCCCATCATGGTGAGTTGCTTAAAGATCTGTGGGCTCTGGGGCAGTGCGTAGAACGATCCCGGTTCCTTCCGGGATGGGACGACGAAGTCCCGTGCCCCCTCAGGGGTGCTGGCCACCAGCATCGGCGTCTCCACCTCGACGAATCCCTGCTCTTCCATGGCCCCTCGGATAGCCGCCGTCACCCGGGCCCGGACCTCCAGGTTTCGTTGCATTCGGGGACGGCGCAGGTCTACGTAACGGTGGCGGAGTCGTACCACCTCGTCGACCTCGGTGCGCTCGTTAAGTGGGAAGGGAGGCGGTTCGGCGGTAGCCAGCACGACCACCTCGGTGGCCTCCACCTCGACTGCGCCGGTGGCCAGGTTGTCGTTGGCCGTTTCGTCGGGGCGTTCCCGGACGTCGCCGGTCACCTGGAGGACGTACTCGGAACGGAGGTCGTGGGCCCCGTCGACGACCACCTGGATGACGCCGCTGCGGTCGCGGAGGTCCACGAAGGCTAGGTGTTCGCCGTGTTCTCGGCGCCTGTCAACCCACCCGCACAGGGTGACTTGCCGGCCCACGTCGTCGATCCGCAGATCCCCGCACCGGTCGGTGCGCATCGAGGTGGAATAGTCGGTCACCGGAGTCTCTCCCTGAGAACGTCAAGCAGGCTCCCAACTGCGACGGCCTCCTGGCCGGTGTCGCCCCGGAGGTCGCGCACTGCGACCTCTCCTGCTTCAAATTCCTCGGCGCCAACGATCACCGCCAGGGTGGCTCCGGACCGGTCGGCTACCTTCATCTGGGCTTTCATCGAGCGGTCGTCCCAGGCCCGGTCGACTCGTAGTCCGGAGCGGCGCAGCAGGTCGGTCAGCCGCAGGGCCTCGTGGCCGCCGGTTGTGTCGACGACAAAGACGTCGATGGCCCTGGTTGGGGCACCGAACACCCCTTCGGCGTCGCAGGCCAGCAGGGTCCGGTCGACGCCTAGGGCGAAGCCCACGCCGGGAGTGGCCGGGGCCCCCATCTCAGCGGCCAGACCGTCGTAGCGGCCCCCACCGCCGATCGCGTCCTGGGCGGCGTCAAGGGCCTCGGAGGTGAACTCGAAGGTGGTGCGCACGTAGTAGTCGAGTCCCCGGACCAGGGTGGGCACCACGGTGTAGGTGATGTCGAGGGTATCGAGGGCCTCGCGCACTCGGTCGAAGTGGGCTGACGCCTCGCCGGAGAGGTGGTCGAGGATGTTGGGTGCCGCGGCGACCACCTCGGCGTCGCCATCCCGTTTCGAGTCCAGCACCCGGAGTGGGTTGGCCTCCAGAGTGGCCAGGGACTCCTCGGTGAGTTCCTCACGGTGGGCGGTTAGGTAGTCGCGGAGGGTCTCGATGTAGCGGGCCCGGTCACCGGGGCCACCTAACGAGTTGAGCTGCAAGCCGACCTGCCGCAGCCCTAGGGCCTGGTAGAAGCGCCAGGCTAGGGCGATGACCTCGGCGTCAAGGTGAGCGTCTTCAGGGCCCAGAGCCTCCACGCCCACCTGGTCGAACTGGCGGAATCGGCCCTTCTGGGCTCGCTCGTAGCGGAAGTTGGGGCCCGCGTACCAGATCTTCCACGGTGGAGTGGGCCGGTGCTGGGCGAACGCCCTGACCACCGAAGCGGTCTGTTCGGGTCGCAGGGCTACCCGACGGCCGCCCTTGTCCTCGAAGTCGTACATCTCCTTGCGGACCACCTCCGTAGCGTCGCCGAGCCTCTGGAACACTTCGAGGTGTTCGAACATGGGCGGCACCACCTCGGTGTACCCGGCGGCGCCGACCACTTCGGCGAACCGGTCGATAAGGGCACGCCTTCGGGCCGAGTCAGGCCAGAGGATGTCGCGGGTGCCCTTGGGTGCCCGGTAGGTGGGATCGGCCACGAGAGCCAACACTACCGGCGGGGTCCGGGTGGCCGGGGTGCTCTTAGATACCTGCCCCCGCCCGGTTCAGCCCTCTCTGCCCGGTACCACCCGGTAGACGTCATAGACAGAGTCGACGCCGCGGATCAGGTAGAGGAGGCGGTCGAGGTGGGATGGGTCGCCAATCTCGAAGTCGAAGCGCATCTTGGCTACCCGGTCAATGCCGCTGGTCACAGTGTCAGCGCCGATCACGTTGACCTGGTTGTCGGCCAGCACGACCACCACGTCACGTAGCAGTCCCGGCCGGTCCAGGCCCTTGACCTCCACCGAAGCCACGAAGTGGCCGTCGGCGTGTTCGTCCCATTCGACCTCAATGAGCCGGTCGGGTTGGTCGGCCGACAGCGAGGAGGCGTTGGCACAGTCGGCTCGGTGTACCGACACACCACGTCCCCGGGTCACGAAGCCGATGATCTCGTCAGGGGGGACCGGTGTACAGCACCGGGACAGCCGGATCAGGACGTCGTCAAGGCCCTCCACGTGGAGGCCCACCGATGCGGGGTCCCGCCGGGACCGGTGGGGTTGGACGATGGTTGACTGTCGCGGCGGTTGCCGGTCCGGGTCCTGTTCGTCAAGAACCTTCTCCACCCGGCCAACCAGAGACTGGGCCGAGACGTGGTTTTCGCCAATCGCCGTGTACAGGGCATCGAGGTCGCCGTAGTTCATCGACGCCGCAACTCCAGCCAGGGCTTCCCCGTCGAGGATCTCCTTGACCGGCAAGCTGACCCTTCGTAGCTCCCGGACCAGGTCGTCGTAGCCGGTCTCGATGGCCTCGGTCCGGCGTTCCCGGGAGTACCAGTGTCGGATCTTGTTGGCCGCCCGGTGGGAGGCCACGAAACCCAGCCAGTCCTGGCTGGGCGCGGCGCCGGCCTGTCGGGAGGTGACGACAGTGACCGTCTGACCGGAGTTGAGTCGGGTCTCTAGGGGCACCAGCCGGCCGTCGACTCGGGCCCCGACACAGCGGTGCCCTACGTCGGTGTGAATGGCGTAGGCGAAGTCGACCGGTGTGGCGCCGACGGGAAGGGACACCACGTCACCCTCGGGGGTGAACACGTATACCTCGTCCTGTTCCAGGTCGGTCTTCAGGTTGGCCATGAAGGCGCCCGGGTCGGTGGTCTCCTCCTGCCACTCGACCATCCGCCCGAGCCAGGCCATCTCCTCGGCCGGGGTCTTGGCCTTGTAGTCCCAGTGGGAGGCCACCCCGTGTTCGGCTCGTTGGTGCATTTCGCGGGTCCGGATCTGGAACTCCACCTGCTTGGCCTGGGGGCCGATAACCGTGGTGTGCAGGGACTGGTAGAGATTGAACTTGGGCATGGCCACATAGTCCTTGAACCGCCCCTGCACGGGCTTCCAGGAGGCGTGGATAGTGCCCAGGGCGCCGTAGCAGTCGCGCACGTTGTCGACGATCACCCGGATGCCGACCAGGTCGTGGATGTCGTCGAAGGGCCGGCCCTTGACGATCATCTTCTCGTAGATGCTCCACAGGTGCTTGGGGCGGCCATGGACGTCGCCGGTAATTGCGACTTCGGTCAACAGGCGCTCCACTTCGGCGACGATCTGGGTGAGGTAGAGGTCCCGCTCCGGAGACCGGTCCTGGACCATCTGGGAGATCTCGCTGTACCGCTTCGGGTGGAGGGTGGCCAGGGCCAGGTCCTCCAGTTGCACCTTGACCTCTTGCATCCCCAGCCGGTGGGCTAGCGGGGCGTAGATGTCGAGGGTCTCCTGGGCGGTGCGCTCTTGCTTGTGCTCGGGCAGGGCGGCCAGGGTGCGCATGTTGTGGAGTCGATCGGCCAGTTTGATGACCAGGACCCGAAGGTCCTTGGCCACCGCCACGAGCATCTTGCGCATGCTGGCCGCCTGCTGGTCCTCCCGGGTGTCGAAGCTCAGCCGGTCCAGTTTGGTAACCCCGTCGACGATCGTCGCCACCTCGGAGCCGAAGTCGCGCTCCAGGTCCTCCAGGTCGATCCTGGTGTCTTCGATGGCGTCGTGGAGCAATGCCGCGCCAACCGTGACGTCGTCAAGGCCCTGGCGGGCGACAATGGTCGCTACGGCCAGCGGGTGGTGCACGTAGGGCTCACCAGACTTGCGGGTCTGTCCGTCGTGGGCAGCCGCCGC
>ERZ651768.700-NODE-700-length-24982-cov-15.532303_pt1 | contig 24982 bp, 20 predicted proteins | sample MGYA00514754_ERZ651768 | MGnify/ENA metagenome assembly ERZ651768
CGCGCCATGCGCGATTGATCGACCGACTTGGAATCTCGACGCGGATCGCTGGAGACCTTTCGATCAATCTTGGAATTGACGAACTCAAAGATCCAGACCGTACGTTCGAGCGTCTGCAACTCACGGCAACGCGGTTACGGAGAGAACATGATGCCGACGTCCTGATTCTTGGCTGCGCCGGCATGTCACAACACCGCGCCCGCCTTGCGCGACAGGTGGAAATACCCGTGATTGACCCTTGCCAAGCTGCCGTCGGCATGGCCATTACGGCGACGAGAATTGGCCAGAAATAGAGAGATTTTCTATAGCTGAAGGCTTAAGGTTAGAAATATTTGCTATTTACTGATCGTACTGGGGGTCGGGGTTTACACAGTTCCTACAACCCTTAGAATGGCGCCGTTGGCAGTTGAAACGATTTCATATCCAACACCGGGGTTTTGGCATTCGACCCCATTAAATTGACACCAATCTAAGGAGACTTGAGATGAAGCGATTCATTCTTGCCGCGATTTCGGCCCTGTTTATGGTCAGCGTGGCACATGCAGAACGGTATGTCATGGTGACCCATACGCAGGGAACTGACCCGTTTTGGCCCGTAGTACAAAAAGGTGGTGAAGACGCCGCCCGAGCAATCGGCGCGGACTTCGAATACAACTATGATCCTTCGGGTGACATGTCCGCCATGGCTGCGCTGATCGAGGCTGCCACGGCAACCCAACCGGATGGCTTGGTCGTTTCACTGCCTGATCCCGATGCTTTGGGTGGAGCCATTCGCGCAGCTGTAGCCGCCGGCATTCCTGTGATTACGATGAACTCGGGACTTGAAGCATCTGCCGAGGTTGGCGCGCTGATGCACGTTGGACAGCCCGAAAAGTTGGCTGGTGAAAGTGCAGGCAAACGCGCTGCAGCAGAAGGCGCGACGAATGCACTGTGTCTCAACCAGGAAGCCTTCAACACCGCACTGGTCGATCGTTGTGACGGCTACGCGATGTCTGTTCCGACCAAGATGATCGACGTTTCAAATGACGTAGCCCAGATCCAGACGCGTACCGCGGCGGCTCTGCAGGCTGACTCTTCGATCGATTCGCTGTTGGCCGCTGGCCCGCACGTCTGTGTCGCTGCCGCCAAGGCCGTCGCAGAAGTGGGCGCCACCGTCCATCTTTCCTGTTTTGACCTGTCGCCTGCAGTAATCGACCTGATCAACGCAGGTGACGTGCAATACACCATCGATCAGCAACAAAGACTGCAGGGCTACATCCCGATCATCATCCTGCATCTGTACACCACCAACGCAGGCATGCTGCCGGGCGCAAACATCCCGTCCGGACCTGGCTTTGTTGACAAGTCCAACGCATCGGCAGTCGCGGCCCAAGCAGGCGTTAACCGCTAACTTCGATCGTATGCCCCTAAAGGGGCAGTCTATGTAAGAGGTAAGGAAGCGGCACCCCACGGGGTGCCGCTTTGCTCTCGGCAGTCAATTTTTAAAGCGCAGAACGCTCATATGACCAACACGACTGATCCCGAATCAAGCAACCAGACATCTTCTGGTCGAACAGAGTCCGATCGGCTCCTGAAGCGTGGCCGCTTAAAAACCCTGGTCCAAAGACCGGAGATCGGTCCTTTTGGCGTGTTGATACTGTTGATTCTGGCGCTCGGATTTTTCTCGATCCCCGCCGGGGTCGACACCTGGAACCCCTTCGCAGGCGAAGGCTTCAACGCGCTGGGTATTCGCAACAATACCCGGCTGATCGCCCAGCTAGGGATCATTGCGCTCGGTGCCGGACTGCTCATCGTCGCAGGGGAATTTGATCTTTCGATCGGTTCGATGATCGGGTTCGCCGGAATGTGCATGGGGGTCATGCTGAAATGGGGGTTTCATGTCAATCTCCCCTGGTGGGTCAACACGCCCGAGGGGCTTACTTTCGGCTGGGTCCAGGTTCTGAGCATCCCGACGGTCGATCCCTGGCTGGCGGTCTGCCTGACCCTTTGTTTTACCCTTTTTTTCGGCTGGCTGATCGGCTTTATTGTCGTAAGGACCGGTCTCGCTTCGTTTATCGTCTCGTTATCTTTTTTGTTCTTTCTTCGCGGACTGACCGAAGTCAGTTATCGGGCCTTCAATAAGGCACCGAACCAAAGTGCAGGTTCCACTCAGGTCTCGGATCTTCCGGATATCAAAAACATCATCCACCTCCCTGAGCGCGGGGAGATCGAACTGTCGAAGGCCAAAAAGTTGCCCCACGAAGACCTGATGTCTGTATACGACACCATGACACCAGACCAGATTGTATCGCTGACAGAAAAAATCACGTTCAACAATATCCGCTTCGCCGAAACCAAAACCCAGATCAACGAAACAAAAGCCCTGGAAAGTTTCGCCCGGGACCTAAAATTTGCCGAGCAAAGTGGCAATACGACCCTGCAGGAGACACTGAAGACCCGCATTGAGAATCTTGATATCCCCCCGGTCGCACCAAAGACAGTCACGGACGCCGACATCGCCCGTGCACACTTGGAGAGTTTCCCCACCGTTAATCCGTTGGCTGATTTTTTTGGCGGGGATATTCTGGAGCGTCTGTTCGACTGGCTCTATGTCATCGGCTGGAACGTCAATAATTACGGCAATCAGTTTGCGCCCGGCCTCTATTCAGCGGTAATGATCTGGCTGATTATTGCGGCCGCTGCTTATCTCGTACTGAGCAGAACCCAGGCAGGAAACTGGATCTATTCCACCGGCGGCAATCTCGAAGCAGCAAAAGCCAACGGCGTGCCAACTGGCAAGGTCAAGATATCCCTCTTTATGTTCTCTGCATTTTGCGCCACGATCTTTGCAGCGTGCCAAGTGTTCGAAACCAACGCGGCAGATGCCGCCAAGGGCAATCTCAAGGAACTCGAAGCGATTGCCGCTGCAGTCATCGGCGGGGTGGGTTTGACCGGCGGCTTTGGTACCGTGTTTGGGATCGTGCTTGGGGCTGCCATCTTTGGCATCGCCCGCGAGGCATTTTTCTATATCCCGTTTGTCGATGGTTCTTTCTATCGGGTATTCCTAGGTCTGGTCTTGCTGACTGCCGCACTCGCCAACGAAAATATCCGCAACCGAATCACGGGAGGATTCTCACAATGAGTGATTCAAAACCGGTTGTCAGCGTCCGTAATTTGACCAAAAAATTTGGTAACTTCACGGCCTTAAACGGTGTATCGCTCGATGTACAGGCAGGTGAGGTCCATGCGCTTCTGGGCGACAACGGCGCCGGTAAATCGACACTGATCAAGATTCTGTCCGGTGTGTACCCGCCCACAGGGGGCGAAGTCCTGGTGGAAGGTCAGCGAGTCAATTTTAGCTCGCCGAGAGATGCCAGCCGGGTAGGAATCGGAACCGTCTATCAAGACCTTGCCTTGAATGCATTGACATCGGTCACTCGTAACTTTTTCCTGGGTCGGGAAATGGTCTGGGGTATTGGCCCGTTCGGCTTGTTGCAAATGGAGAAAATGGACCAGATTACCACTGCAGAAATGGCAAAAATTGGAATCAAGATCGCCGATCCCGGGCAAAACGTCGGCACCTTGTCTGGCGGCCAAAGGCAAACCCTGGCGATTGCGCGCGCCATTTACTTTGGGGCTCGGGTGCTGATTCTCGATGAGCCCACTTCCGCACTTGGACAGAAACAGCAGATGGAGGCCCTCAAAACTATCCGGCAGGTTCGGAATCTCGGAAATATCGCGATCATTTTGATTACCCACAATGAGGTTCACGCCCGCCTGATTTCGGACCGCTACACCTTTTTGAGCCTTGGCGAAGTGATTGGCAGGGGGACTGCGAAGGATCTCGAGGGCGATGACATCAAGCGCCTAATGGCCGGCGGAGCCGATATTGGTGATCTCGCAACAGAACTGGCTGCCTAGAAGCATCAAGTAAAAATTTTCTACCCTCTCGGCCCAGACTAAGAAACTTTCAGCGGTGTTGCCGGTTGAGGCTGGTTTTGCCAACCGCCAAGCACAGTCTGGTCAATATCGACGACTGTCCCTGTCATCAAACCTGATGCAGGCGAACAGAGGAAGCCGATTGCGCGGGCAACTTCATCTGGCTTCAAAAGGCGTCCGAATGCTTGGCCCATTTCTGCATTCTCCAACCAATCCTCAGGCGCATCATGTGCTGATTTTTGGATAGCATGCTCACCGGGCGTATCCATCCAACCCGGTGCGATTCCATTCACTCGTATTCGATTTTTTAACAGAGCAAAGGCCGTATTCTTGGTCAGAGTAGCCAGTGCAGCCTTGGACGCAGAATACGCAGCAAGAAACGGCTGTCCACAATGGTAGGAGGTGCTAAGCACGTTGACGATGCTGCCCTCGATGTTTTTCTCGATCATCCATCGCACCACTTCTTGCATGATGAAAAAAGGCGCTCGGAAATTAACCGCCAAAATGTCATCCAGCAATTGCTCCGAGGTGTCAAGAATATTGCCACGACGCGTATCAGCGGCACAGTTAACCAAATGATCAATTTGGTCGAAGTGACTGCGTGCGGCAGCAACGATCTCACTGCACGCATCAATGAAACGAAGATCAGCAGCAACAAACAATGCTTCACAGCCCATTTTGGATAGAGCGTTGCAGACAACATCACCTCGATCTTTGTTCCGGCCCGTAATGACGATTCTGGAAGCGCCGTTCTGTGCGAAGTACCTCGCGACTTCCTCTCCGAGGCCCTGCGTGCCACCGGTGATGATCGCCGTTCTTCCGTCAAATTCCCCCATCACAATGCATCCGACTCAGTAATTGGATTAATCAAGTTTAACTTCACGACCCGCGGCCAATGATTCGACCGCAGCTTCTGCCAGTTCCAGAGCGGCCAACCCATCCACACCATTCGGCGCCTGCATCTTTCCGCTTTCCAGCCCTTCTAAAAAACAATCCAGTTCTGCGCGATAGGCCAATGCATAGCGCTCTAGGAAAAAATACAACGGTTTACTCCCCGTAATTCCGTCGGCATCGGCCCGGACCAGACTGGATTCAGCGCGGTTACCAACGCTCAACATACCATTACTACCGTGCGCCTCGATCCGCTGGTCGTAGCCATATGTAGCGCGTCGACTGTTGACGATGACCGCCAGTTTCCCGCTTGCCGACCGCAGGCTGACTACAGCGGTATCTACGTCGCTAAGCGCACCGATGGCGGAATCTACTTGGCAACTGGCTGTAACCGATACAGCAATCGGTTCCTCACCCAACAAAAACCGCACCATGTCGAAGTCATGAATGGTCATGTCGCGAAACAGGCCACCAGAGACTTCAGCAATTTTCAACGACGGTGGTACTGGGTCTTTGGAGATGATGCTCAAAAGTTCGAGCGTTCCGATCTCGCCGGCACGGATGCGCTTCCTGAGCTCCGCAAAATCGGGGTCAAAACGGCGGTTGAATCCAACCATCATCTGAACGCCAGCTGTATCGACTGCGGCGAGGCAGTCCTTAACCCGCGCGACCGAGAGATCGACTGGTTTTTCACAAAAGATCTGTTTGCCCGCGCGGGCCGCTGCCTCGATGAGATCCGCGTGCGTATCAGTTGCCGAAGCAATGAATACGGCTTCGATGTCAACGTCTCCAAAAACCGAATCTGCACTTCGAACCTCGGTGCCATACGCACCTGCAAGTCGATCCGCGGCGTCAAGATCGGGATCTACAATCGCCGCCAGATTACACTTCGAGTGGGCTGCGATGTTCGCAGCGTGAACCGAACCGATCCGCCCTGCTCCAAAAATGGCAATTTGGTGCATCAGCTTCTCAAGCGTTGATCTCGTAACCCGCACCTGTCAGTGCAGATGCGAGGGCCTTATAGCCCTTCTTCGCGTACTCGAACGGGTTGGCCCTGGCTGGATCCTGTTCTGCCTCGACGATCACCCAGCCTTCATATCCCGCTACAGCCAGACACTGTGCAACACTTTGAAAATCGATCACACCATCACCAGGCACTGTAAACACCCCGTCCAGCACGCAATCGAGGAATGACATCCGTTCTCGATCGACGCCCACAAGAACATCTTCACGAATATCCTTCGCGTGCACATGTTTAATTCGCCTGCCATGGTGTTCGATTACCCTTGCAATATCACCACCCGCAAAACACATGTGTCCGGTATCGAGCAACAACCCCACTTCCTCACCGGTATGCGACATGACCAAATCAAGTTCCGCTTCGGTCTCAACTCCGGTGCCCATATGGTGGTGAAAAACAAGAGGGACGCCCTGCTCCTGGCAATGCGCTGCGAGCACGCTCAAGCGGCGGCCGTAAGCAGGAATATCATCTGGGTCGATGACAGGCCGCTGGCTGAGCGTTCGATCCCTGCGGTTCTGTACCGTATTCCAGGTCTCCCCATACACCATGACACTGGCACCCAGTGCTGAAAAAAGTTGCAATTGCGCAGCAATCTGATCTTTCTCTTCCTCCACTTCGCGGCCCAGAAGTGTGCCGGAATACCAGCCCGATACGAGCTTCAGATCGTGCGCTTGTAACACTTCACCGAGCGCCGCAACATCGCGAGGGAACTTGCCACCCGTCTCGGTTCCTGTATAGCCCGCTGAACGGGTTTCGTGCAGGCAGGTCTCGAGTGATGTCTCTCCCCCGAGCTCCGGTAGGTCGTCATTGGACCAGGCAATGGGCGACATCCCGAGACAAACTTTCATAAAGTCCTTTGTTTGGTAGGTCCTGGCCGTTGTCAATCCAGTTCTAGAATTTTGTTCCCGAATTGGCCAGATGTTAACTCATCTTAAAGAGACTATGGCAGCCCATAACATACATGTCGTTACGACGATCGAAAAGTTACAATGTCTTGACGATGTTCCCTTTGAAGCACTGGGATAAAATTTTACATGAGCATGTGATTGTCATTTTCTACACTGTCTAAAGAAGAAAATTATGAAAACCATCCGACTAACTATGGCCCAGGCACTGGTTCGCTATCTTGTAAAACAACGCATTATGAATAACGGACACGAGGAAGCCCTATTTCCAGGTGTTTTCGCCATCTTTGGACACGGGAATGTAACCTGCCTTGGAGAAGCATTGGAAACGGTGAAAGACCTCATGCCCACCTGGCGTGGTCAGAATGAGCAATCCATGGCGCTGGCCGGGGTAGCCTACGCAAAAACCAAACACAGACGTCAGATCATGATCGCTACAAGTTCCATCGGCCCAGGCTGCACCAACCTGCTCACTGCTGCAGCCACCGCTCACGCGAACCGAATGCCGATTCTTTTGCTTTCAGGAGATACCTTTGCCAACCGTCTTCCCGATCCAGTGCTGCAGCAAGTCGAGAATTTTCACAATCCAAACATGACAGTGACCGATGCCTTTCAGGCCTTCACCCGTTACTGGGATCGTATCAACCGTCCGGAGCAGTTAATCTCTTCCCTGCCCCAGGCGGTCGCAACAATGCTCGATCCCGCCGATTGCGGACCCGTATTTATCGGCCTGCCTCAGGACATTCAGGCGGAGGCCTTTGATTATCCGCAAGCCTTTTTCAAAGAAACGGTACACCAAATCCCGAAACCCCGCCCCGATCGTGACAGCATTGCCCAAGCGGCACAGATCCTTCGAGAATCCAAAAAACCCCTGATCATTTCTGGGGGCGGGGTTTTCTACTCGGGCGCCACTGCTGAACTGGTTTCTTTTGCAGAGATTTATAACATCCCGGTCGTAGAAACGATCGCCGGCAGAGGAGTAATGCTTCACGATCATCCGCAAAACGCAGGGCCACTTGGAGTAATTGGTTCCAGCTCTGCCAACACGCTAGCGGCAGAAGCTGACGTGGTCCTAGCCGTTGGAACCCGGCTACAAGATTTCACCACTGGATCCTGGTCCGTGTTCGGGAACGAGCAGATGCGTCTGATTTCTCTCAATGCAGCGAGATACGATGCCCACAAACATCGCGCCCTTTCGGTGGTTGGCGATGCACTCGTCGGTATTGAGGAACTGGGACAATCCCTGGGTGATTGGAAAGGCCCTGAAGCCTGGGCCTCGCAGGCCAAGTCCCTATATGGCGAGTGGAACCATACCGTCGACGAACATTCCGGCCCAACAGGCACGGTTCCGCCCAGTTACGCGCACGTGGTCGGGGCCATCAATCGTGTCTGTGACGAGACTGACCTGGTCCTTACTGCCGCAGGCGGTTTCCCAGGAGAGCTTTGCAAAAACTGGAAAACAAAAGCGGTGGGTACCTTTCACTGCGAGTTTGGCTTTTCCTGCATGGGCTATGAAATCGCTGGAGGATGGGGTGCCAAAATGGCTGATCCAGGGCGTGATGTGATCGTGTTGGTTGGAGATGGTTCCTACCTGATGATGAACAGTGATATCTACAGTTCGGTGTTAACGGGACATAAACTGATCGTGGTCGTCTGTGACAATGGCGGTTTTGGCGTGATCAACCGTCTTCAGAACTTCAAGGGCAGCGCGTCCTTCAACAACCTGATCTCAGATTCAAAGGTCAACGAGGTGCTGCATGTTGATTTTGTTCAACACGCCAAGAGCATGGGCGCCCTTGGAGAACAAGTCGACAACATTAACGAACTAGAGGAAGCCTTCAATCGGGCCAAGGCTGCAGATCGTACCTATGTGATTGCCATCACGATTCAACAACATCAATGGACACCTGGCGATGCCTGGTGGGATGTCGGCGTGCCAGAAGTCAGCGAACGTGAACAGGTCCGTCAGGCCAAGGCAGATCATGCCGAAGGGCAAAAAAATCAGCGCCTTGGTATTTGATCTGCTCATAGGCACTCCAAACAGTATGCGGATCTTTCTGTCAACGTAAAAAAGAACAGGATGAAAAACATTGGTATCGGCCTCGTCGGATCAGGCTTCATGGGGCGTTGTCACGCAAATGCGTACAGTTCGGTCGCTGGACTTTTCGACGTACCTCTCAAACCGGAGTTGAAGGTGCTTGTCGATGCCAATCCCGCACTGGCGGATCAGTCCGCTCGCAGCCTTCAGTTTGAGCGATCTACTGCAGACTGGCAGCAAATGGTAAACGACCCTGAAGTGGAGCTGGTGGACATTACTGCCCCGAACCATCTGCATCATCCGATCGCTATTGCTGCCCTGTCAGAGGGAAAACCAGTCTACTGTGAAAAGCCTCTTGCGTGCACTCTTGGTGAAGCACGGCAGATGCGGGATGCCGCCGAGTCTGCAGGCTTGGAAACTCTGGTCGGCTACAGTTATTTGCAAAACCCTATGCTCAAAACGGCACGGGAGATCGTGCAAAACGGTGAAATTGGTGAACCAATTGGATTTCGTGGCGTTCATGCAGAAGATTACATGGCCGATGCAGGAGCACCCTATACGACCCGGCTTGATACTGAACAGGGAGGGGGAGTGCTCTATGACTTGGGCAGCCACATCATTTCGCTAGCGCGCTTTCTCGTAGGACCCATTATTGAAGTCATGGGTATGCAGCATACTGTCTACCCGGAGCGCCCAGATGCGCCCGGCTCCAAACAAATGAAAGGGGTAGACGTCGATGATCAGACTTACTTCCTTGCTCGTTTCGAAAACGGTTGTTGTGGTGCTTTAGAGGCCAACTGGCTTGCATGGGGGCGTAAAATGCATCTGTCTTTCGAACTGAACTGCACTAAGGGAACCCTGATCTTCAACCAGGAGCGATTTAATGAACTGCGCCTTTATGAAGCTAATCAGCACCCAGGAAGAGACGGTTTCAAGACTCTCGAATCCGGGCCGAACCACGGGGCCTATGCTAACTTCTGTCCCGCGCCGGGTCACCAGCTGGGATTCAATGAACTGAAAGTGATCGAAGTAGCGCAACTACTTCATGCACTGGGAGGCACTGGATCTTCATGGCCTGATTTCAGAGAAGCCTATGAAATACAAAAGGTACTCGAAGCCGTCAGATGTTCCGCTGCAGATTCTCGATGGTATTCCACGACTGAAATAGAAGCGTCTCCTTAGCTCTAGGCAACCTATCGCCATCCTACAGAGGCCCTTTGAAATCCTATGGCAGATCATGTTCGGACAATCGGCGTTGGTGTCATCGGTACGGGGTTTATCGGCAAGGCCCACTCCATCGCCTACAGCGCCGTGTCGTCGGTCTTTGGAACGGGACTTCGACCAACTTTGGAGATCGTCTGTGACCTCAGTCCGGAACGTGCAGCCGATCGGGCGGCTGATCTCGGCTTCGACCGTTACACCGATCAGTGGCAGGAACTGATCGATGACTCCGACGTTGAATTGATCTCCATCTGTGCACCCAACGCCCTGCACCGCGACATTTCGATTGCGGCGCTCGAAGCCGGTAAGCACGTGTGGTGCGAAAAACCCATGGCAATGAGCCTCACCGACGCCGAAGACATGGTTACAGCCGCCCGCTCTAGTTCTCGCAAGACAATTGTCGGTTACAACTACATTAAGAACCCGGCGGTAACTCATGCCCAGCGCTTGATCTCCGATGGCATGATCGGCCGGATCACCGGATTTCACGGCCGTTATGATGTGGACAACGAGGCGGACGAAAACCAACCCTACTCCTGGAGGCTATCACGGGACCGGTCAGGAACTGGAGCAATTGCAGATATTCTGAGCCATCTACTCAGCGTCGCCCATTTCATCACCAACTCCGAAGTACGCAATGTAGTGGCCGATGTCGATGTCGTGCATCGCCAACGACCCGATCCAACAAATCCATCGCTGTCAAGAGAGGTGGACAACGACGATACAGTTGCCGCTTTAATCCATTTTGCGAACGGCGCGCATGGCACCCTTGGAGCCAGCCGCGTCAACTGGGGTCGGAAATGCGGACTGCGCTGGGAAGTCCATGGATCCCGAGGCACCATCACCCATGACCAAGAGCGCCTCAATGAACTGCGCCTCTTCACTGCTGAAGATGACCCCAGCATCGCAGGATTTCGGACGATACTAACGGGTCCTGAACATCCCCCGTATTCTGCTTTCCTACCCCGGGGTGGACACACTCTCGGCTACATGGATGTCAAAATCTGCGAATTGCACCAGTTGTTGCAGGCTATCGAGAACAACACACGGGCTTGGCCTGATTTCGAAGCGGCGGTTGCAATCGAGCGGGTGATGGACCAGGTTGAACGCTCTGCACTAGAGCGAACGTGGCTTAACATCTAGATCAACTCAGAAAAGGACTATTACGAGTGCGGAGCGATCTCGCTCCAGATCTCGCGGATCCACTTGGCGCAGGCAACCGAGTGCTCAAAGATCGAGTACTTTGCCCCACCTCCGTAATCAGGATTGGGAATAAACTCAGTACTGATCGATTGCAGCGGGCTCTCACCTTGACTTGCATGGTATTTAAGCAAAAGACGAATAACCTCTTTCCATGGCTCCAGCTTCTCTTCGTTCCATTCACTGTGCCATTCCCCGGGCTTTGGTTGAATAAAGGGATATTGAATCCCGCGACCCACAGTATCCTTCGGGTGGAGCGAAGAAGAAAAGGAATCAAGGCTAGGATGATGCGCCCATTTGTTGCGCGGGTTATTTGGAACGGAAGCTCGGGCATGGCAATGGGCGACAAAGCCACGTTCAATCCATTCGTTACAGATGTGACCATCGACAAAGGGATCGAGGATCAGATCTCCCGACTCAATCGATTCCTGAATAGTAAAAACTTCCTGCTCCCTTGGATTGTCGATCTTGAAGATGACGTGGGAGTGATCCAACGTCATATGGTAGGGAACCCCCTTTGATTCGACCTGATCGGCCACTTCTGTAATGCGCCGAAAATCTTCCGACCACATGTTGACATGGACTTCGAAGGTAGGGATGCAACCGACCTTTTCACCCACCTCATACGCTCGAAGGTAGGTCTCCGCCACTTCGTCATTCGTTACCAACCGGCCATCGGCATGATCCATCATGATCTGGGTGTTGTGTACATGACTGCCAAGGGAGGCACCTAAGCGCAGATTGTCTTCGAGCAGTGCTTCATCTCGCCCCAGCGTATAAAACCAACCCCCAGCTAAAATCGGCAATTCGTACTTTTCGCTGCAACGGCGATATTCATCAGCCTCACCCACGGGCGGCGTTTTGTCGAAATAGTCATAGACACCCGCTTCCTTGACCATGCGGAACTTGGTGTCTAGATCGTATGGCGGTTCCGCGTCCGTGTGTAAAACGCCCCCTTCGGTAATTCCGACTTTCAGCTCCCTATTCATGTCGCAAGGCGGTGATAGGGTCGAGCCGCGATGCTTTGTAGGCCGGGTAATAACCAAAAAAGATTCCAATCAGGGCTGCGAACCCAATCGCAAGTAACGCTGCAATTGGAGACGTGATGATCGGCCAATCGCCAATCCTGGCTGCGGTCATCGAACCGGCCAGGCCGATCACGACACCGATGGCACCACCGATCAAAGAAACCGCCATCGCCTCGGTAACGAATTGTAAAAGAATGTCACGGCGGCGGGCGCCGACTGCCATCCGCAGGCCAATCTCGCGGGTTCTCTCGGTAACGGACACCAACATAATGTTCATGATTCCGATCCCACCGACGAGCAGAGAGATTCCCGCCACAGAAGCCAGCAGGATCGACATGATGCGCTCAGATTGGGCCCTCGCGTCCAACATCTGGGCCACGTTCCGAACCCTAAAATCATCCGCCTGGCCCGGCTGGATCCGATGTCGGCGCTGCAAAATTTCAGTGACTTCCCGCTCCGCTTCCATGATGAGACTGGCCGAAGCCGCCTTGACAGTGATATTCGCGACATTCGGTCCCCGAAATCGATCGCCGCCGACGATTCGAGTCTTGGCCGTGGTAATCGGAATGAAGACCACATCATCCTGGTCACCGCCCCATGGGGTTTCTCCCTTGGCAGCCACCGTGCCGATAATCATGAATGGTACCCGCTTGATTCGCATCATCTGCCCAACGGGATCTTCCTCTGGAAACAACTGCGCAACAACCGTTTGGCCGATGATCGCCAACTTGGTGGGGGAACGCTCTTCCTGCGGGCTAAACGTGCGCCCACTCGAGACTTGCCATTCGTGGGCTTTCAGGTAACCATCGCCCGCCCCGTAGATCGTGGCAAACCAGTTGCTGTTTCCACGAATGAGCTGGGCCGATGCCCGCACCGAGGGCGCTGCGATCAGTACCGAGGACGCCTCTTCCTCGATGGCCCGCGCATCCGCTTCGGTGAGTGACACCCTGGAACCTGAGCCACCTCGCACACCCCCCGACATGCTGCTGCCATTGCTGACGAACAACACGTTCGAACCCAAGTTGTCGATGACACCCTGAATCCTCTGTTCGGCACCCGCGCCAACACCCACCATGGCAATGACCGCTGCGACCCCAATGATGATGCCGAGTGTCGTCAGCACGGTACGCAGAATGTTTGCCCGCAGCGAGACAAATGCGCTCAACAGTGTGTCAACCAAACTCATACCGAGCTGATCCTCTCGTCAGATGAGGTCTCCACGGGGCCCGGTCGCATCGGCTGGGGAGGAAAATCATCAAACACCGGTTCATCGCTCATCAGGCGACCATCTCGGAACTCCAGAATTCGCCGGGCAAAACTCGCCACCTCTCTTTCATGCGTCACCACGATGATCGTGATCCCGCGATCGTTCAGCCCTTGAAACAAATTCATGATCTCCTGGCCGGTCGCGGTATCAAGCGCGCCGGTCGGCTCGTCCGCAAGCAAGAGAGCAGGTCGATTAACGATGGCCCTGGCAATCGCAACCCGCTGCATCTGCCCACCCGAAAGTTGTGCCGATAAATGATGGGCCCGATCCGCAAGACCCACCGCTTCCAGCGCTTCAGCCGCCCGCTCCTTGCGACTGCCCCGATCGGTAGCCCCATACAGCAACGGCATCTCCACATTACGCTGGGCACTCGCCCCGGCAAGCAAATTGAACGATTGAAATACGAATCCCACTTTGTGCTGCCGAACCTCCGCCAGTCCATCTGCACTGAGTCCGCCAATGTCATCACCATCGAGTTCGTAAAGCCCTGCACTTGGTGTCTCCAGGCAACCCAGAAGGTGCATGCAAGTGGACTTACCCGAACCGGATGGGCCCATGATGGCGACAAACTCGCCTTCGGTAATCGTCAAATCAAGATCCCGCAGCGCGTGTACCGTTTGTGACCCAACCGTGTAATCACGCGCCAATCCGCGCGTACGGATGATCGTGTTGTCTCCCATCATGCCTTGCCGTCAGACATCTCACCTGGTCACAGCGCTTTCACCGACGATCACCTGGTTCCCTGGCTCGATCTCACCGCGAAGTATTTCCGTCCTGCTGCCATCCGAGATGCCAATCATGACATTGGCGGGCACCGGACTGCCCTCCGGGCCGACCGTCCAAACCCGCCCCCGCACACCCTGAGACGCTGCAGCTTCGGCCGTCAATTCATGATAGAGGCGTTTTTGTTCCGGATCGAATAGCGCTTCGAGTTTTTGCGTCATCTGGCGGCGGAGCTGCGCGATGGCGGGCCCCATCTGATCTGCCTCCATCCCTCCTGCGCGCAACCCTCCAATCGACTGTCCCATCTCCATGAAGATCGCACGGGCCGCTTCCTGCTGTTCCGCGTTCAGGTTCAAATTTTCGTTAAGTTGCTGCATCATGCCGCGCATACCGCCACCCCCCGAACCACCCTGACCCTGCCCGCCTTGACCGCCTCCCCACGAACCGCCCTGGCCCTGCCCTCCTTGGCCGCCACCACCGCCGGAGCCTCTCCCGCCACCGGCACTCGGCACTTCAATGCCGCGCGGGGTAAAACGAAGCGCGCTGCTCGGTACCTGAATCGCATCGGCTCGCTCCCCGATCACCAACTCCACATTGGCCGTCATGCCGGGTAGCAGCGTATCGTCGTCGTTTCGCGTACTGACGATAATCACGTAGGTCACGACGTTTGACACCTCGACGGGTTGCTTACGGATTTGTATCACTTGCCCGGTATAGGTTCGTTCAGGATATGCATCGACTGTGAAACGCACTTTCTGGCCTTCCCGAACGCGCCCAATATCGGCCTCGTCCACACTGACCTCCAAGTGAATTTCACGAAGATCCTGCGCAATGGTGAAAAGTACCGGAGCCTGCAAACTGGCCGCTACCGTCTGTCCAGGATCAGCAGCTCGATTAATGACAACTCCGTTGACTGGAGAGCGGATAACTGTGTTATCAAGTTCGGTCTTTCTCTCTCTTAGTCCGGCCGCGCGAGACAAAACTTGGGCCTCGGTTGTGCGAATCTGCGCACGCTGCCGCTTCTGTTGCGCCAAAAGGCTGTCGATACGAGCGCCGGATTGATCGCGACTGGCGACAGCCCGATCAACAATGCTTTGTGACACGAGCTCTCGCTTGAGTAGTGAGGCCTGGCGTTCAAGATCTTGCTCGAGTTCCTTGAAAGCTGCTCTCGCACCAACCAAATCCGCTTTCAATTGCTCCAGAGATGCGTTTTGCATAGTGACACTGGCTTTGGCCTGAGCCAAATCAGCCTCGGCAACTTCCAGACGGGCCTCAAAGGGCGCTGGATCGAGGCGCGCAATCACTTCGTCCTTTGATACCAGAGAGTTGTAATCGACGAGCACTTCTGACACCTGGCCAGAAACTTGTGACCCAACGTCTACAATCATAACTGGATGCACCTTCCCAGTGGAGGAAACGAGAACCTCCATGGGACCCTTGGTGACCTCACCCAATCGGTAAGCAGCCTCGATATCACCACCCTTGCCCCGAAAATAATAGAAGGCCCCAGCCCCAAGCAAGGCCAAGATCACCACGACTATGATTATCCGCCGCACAGCCACCTCCTCAAATTTGCCTGCCAACTGGAAACCCGGAAACGTAACTATAGCGCGCCGGTGATTACAATCGAGATTACAATTTCTTCAGTCCAATTTAATGGATGAAATCACTCACCTTCTAAGATTCACCAATCAACCCAGTATAAATGCGGGGGACAGTAAACCACACACAGATGTTTGGGCACAGAACAACCCGCCGGCTTTGGGGTACTTTTCGAGATCAATATTGCGGGCTGCAGTGGTAATGAAAAGAAGATCCATATCGGGTCCACCAAAAGCACAGTTTGTCACTTGCGGTGCAGGAATTTCAAGTACACCATCGACCGTACCGTCCGGTGCAAACCGCGTGATCCGACTGCCGCCCCAATGTGCCAACCAAACAAATCCGTTGGCATCGACCGTGAGTCCATCAGGTTTGCCCTCACCGTCATCGACCCTAGCAAATATCCTGCGACCATCAATAGTTCCATCCCGATGCTTGTCGAACGCATACACAATCCCTCCATACGTATCGACGTGATACAAAACTCTATCATCGGGCGACATTGCCGGACCATTTGTCGTGATGTACGGACCGTCCCACCGAGTACAGGTCAAATCGCAATCGATCCGATACAACCAGCCCGTCGCGATTTTCTCCTCATCGCTCATAGTTCCGGCCCACAAACGACCATCTATATCAATCTTGGCATCATTCAAACGATTGCCGGGAAGATCTGGCTCCGGATCGACAAGAAGTTCGCGAGACCCCGAGTCGAGATTGATCAAATAGACGCCGGACTTACAGCCCGCAAGCCATTCGCTGTGCGCCGCGCACGGCAATAACCAGCCGGTCTTTTCAGGGAGGTCCCAACTGTCAATCGCTCCGCCGTTCAGGCGGTAGCGATGCGCCCTGCAACCATCGATGTCTACCCAATAAAGCGCCTGTTCTGCTTCCTCCCAGCAAAGACCCTCGCCGCAAACTGCACCGCCGGCCCAGAGGCACTCCAAGTCCTTAACAATTTCAAGCGGCTTTACCATTCATTCCCTTTGCTTGTTGATACGCTAAAACACTCACATCAGGCACCAATTCCTGCGTCAATGAAAAAGTTTCGTCGGGTACACATGCGACTGACGTCCGACCCGAGAAAAAGTGCCAACTGGGCAACGTCCATTGGCTGAATCACGTCCGGCAAACATTGCCGCTCCATCAAATAACGTTTGTACTCTGGGGTCAAAACATCTTTCACCTGGCGGGGCGTAGCAACTTGCCCAGGGACAATGCAGTTGACACGAATGTGATCCTTACCGTACGTGCGAGCAAGGCTTTGTGTAAGGCCCTCGATAGCCGCCTTGGCGGTGGTGTATCCTGGCATAAATTCCATCCCCATGTGCCAACTAATCGAACCCATGTTGATGATCGATCCACCGCCGGCCTTTGCCATCCCTGGCGTGACTGCCTGGGCGGCGAAGAATTGATGAGAAAGATTGACCCGCAATCTGTCCTCCCAATAATCAGAAGTTACATCCTTTGCTTCATGACGTTCGTCGCTGGCCGCATTGTTGATCAGTACTTGGACCGGGCCGAGCGCCTGCTCGACACCAGTAATGGCGTTCTTTAACAATTGGATATCGGTCACATCACACAGAATAAACATTGGTGAAAAATCACGCGCCTTCAATCGGTCCACTAGTCCCTGGGAGGTGTCTTGGTCAATATCAAGAAAGACAACCCGACTCGCTTGCTCCAAAAATGCGGTAACGAGCGCCTCGCCAATGCCACTGCCACCGCCGGTAATCAGCACAACTTTGTCCCGCAAGTCCGGATAGATAGATTGTGTGATCTCAGTCAATAGTTGCGCCTCAATAATCGATCGTATCGCCCATTTAGCGATCCCCTCCCAGGCTCTGACAATAACGGATCACCGGAAATACAGAAAGGCTTAACAGACACAAAATTCTCAGTTATGAAGTGTATGTCCCGATTGGGTATCGAAAAACCTGTTGGCTATTGCTTTAAGCCGTTAGAGTAGCGCTCCCTGAATTTACGTTGTAACGATCTGCAAAATGCCGTTCGGTTCTTACATCAGACTTTTTGCTAACCAAGGGAGACTACTCAGTTTTGGCTTCGTAATGTCATTCTCGTCTAGCTTTGGGCAGACCTATTTTATTGGTATTTTTGGCCCAGCCATCCAGACCGAATTTGGATTGAGCCACACACTCTGGGGCACAATTTACCTGATCGGCACCCTAGCGAGCGCAACTGTTTTTCCATGGTCCGGCGCTCTAATCGATCGCTTCAGCCTCCCTCGCTACACACTGTTTGTAGGCCTACTGCTCATCGTTGCGTGCGTGTTCACTTCGCTCACAGCAGGTGTGACATCACTAATCATTGCAATCTTCCTACTGAGGCAGTCCGGCCAAGGGCTCGCCTCGCATATTTCGGTGACCACGATGGCACGGTACTTTGACACTCAACGGGGTCGGGCCATTGCGATAGCAACCATGGGTTTTGCAGCAGGCGAAGCCGTGCTGCCTTTTCTTGCCGTTGCCAGCATTTCGGTGATCGGCTGGCGTTGGACATACGGTGCTACATCTGCTGTCTTGGGAATGGCTCTATTGCCTCTGGCCCTCTGGCTGTTGCGGGGCCATCACCATCGCCATCATCAACACATCCATAGAACAAAGAATGAAAGAAAAAATGTCGAAACTCCTGGAGCTGGAAATTCCTGGACTCGGCCCGAGGTGTTACGTGACCGGCGCTTTTATCTTCTCCTTCCAGGCCTTCTTGCTCCGTCTGTAATATCAACAGCCCTGTTCTTCCATCATCTCAATCTAGCGGATGCCAAGGGTTGGTCCCATGCCTGGGTAACAGGCAATTATGTTATCTACGCAACCTGTGCCGTATTGACGGCATTGGCTGCGGGACCGCTCATTGATCGTTTTCGGGCCACACGCCTTGTCCCCTTCGCTTTCCTACCACTGGTACTGGGTCTCGCGTTGGTGTCTATCTTCCACTCGCCCGGAACCGTCTTGCCCTATATGTTACTGATCGGGGTCAATTCTGGTCTGGTCCACACAACTACATCTGCCATGTGGCCTGAGCTGTACGGCGTGAAACACCTGGGAGCAATCAAAAGCCTCGGCACTTCTATTACCGTTTTTGGATCGGCACTTGGTCCAGTTACCCTAGGCGGATTGATGGATCTAGGGGTTTCGATTGAATCAGTCTGCTTGTTGTTTGCCGGCTATTCCATCGTTGGCGGCGCATTGATGTTTGTCGCTCTTCGCGGGTCTTCGGAAAAATTCATTCGCCCGGTTAGACCCGTCTGACATAGACGAACTTAGCATGACCTCAGAGCTGACTCTTGATTACCAGAATCTTGGCCCGGACGAGATTCTGGATGCGGTAGAAAGCCAAGGGTTTCACTGCGACGGCCGTTTACTCGCATTAAATAGTTACGAAAACCGGGTGTATCAGGTGGGCTTGGAGGAAAAGGCTCCGATTATCGCAAAGTTCTATCGCCCCGAACGCTGGGAAGATCAAGAAATTCAGGAGGAGCATGATTTCGCTTGGGAACTCTCCCAAAATGAAATCCCCGTCGTTCCGCCGCTTCAAAACAACGGGGGAGATACGTTACAGCGACATCAGTCTTATCGATTTGCACTGTTCCCAAATCGAGGGGGCCGTGCACCCAATCTAGAAAATACAGAACACCTAGAACAACTTGGTCGATGTCTCGGTCGTATTCACGCAGTGGGTAAATCAAAACCCTTTCTTTTCCGTCCAAAACTGACGGCGGACTCGTTTGGGTGGAACGCATGCCGGTTCGTTCTTGACAACCAGTTCATTCCAGAAGATCTCGAGACGGCATACCGATCTCTTACAGAAGACCTGATGCAAAGGGTGGGATGGTGTTTTGAACGAGCTGGGACCATTCCGAGCATCCGCCTCCATGGTGATTGCCACGTGGGAAATATTCTATGGACGGATGACGGTCCCCATTTTGTCGACCTGGACGATTCCCGGAGCGGTCCCGCAATACAGGACCTATGGATGTTCTTGTCGGGTGACAAAGAGGATCGAAATCAAACCTTAGAGAAGTTACTCAGTGGCTACCTACAATTCTGCGACCTTGATCCACGCCAACTACACCTGATCGAAGCGCTTCGGACCCTTAGAATGATTCACCATTACGCTTGGATTGCCAAACGCTGGACAGACCCAGCCTTCCCCCATGCTTATCCTTGGTTCAACACTCAACGCTGTTGGGAAGAACACATTTTAAACTTGCGAGAGCAGGCCGCGCTGATGGAAGAAGAGCCTCTTACATGGCCTTAACATGAACCGCAGAAGACACGCGACAACGTGCCGAAGTCAACTTCGGACTGCGGCTGGTCAACTCCAAGCTTCTTGAATTTCTTCGAGGGCCTTTGAGCCTGGGTTCAACGTTTCAAAGTCGAGATCTGACAGCGGCATATCAACGGTATCGCTGGCCCCGTGAAGATCGGGAATCTCATCATCGATATACAAAAGCCCGGTCACGATTTCGCCCTTGGCCTGGTGTTTTCGAATATAAGCGGTCGTTCTACCTCGATCGGTCGGATCGTAGTCTTCATCCACCTTTCGAAGATGAACCCGGCCACCATCGTGCAGCCTGACAGACGTGACCCCTTTCTCTAACGTCGCCGTGATTTCTTCTTTTTCGGGAACGAAGTCCGCGTACACCGCCGTATGAGACGCTTCCCGAGTATGCAGGTAGCTCTTAGTCGAACCTTCGTGGTCGTTAAAAGTCACACATGGCGAGATCACGTCCAGCAAAGCAAATCCCCGGTGCATGATGCCCGCCTTGATAAGCGGAACGAGATTTTGTTTATCGCCTGAAAACCCCCGAGCGACGAAAGAGCCACCGATATCGATAGCAGTCAGTACTGGATCAATAGGCTGCAACTGGTTGGCCTCGCCCTTCTTGGCTGTACTGCCCATGTCAGCTGAAGCTGAAAACTGGCCTTTGGTTAAACCGTACACACCGTTGTTTTCGATCACATACAACATATTGACGTTCCGGCGAATCGCGTGACATAACTGACCCAGTCCAATGGACAGGGAATCTCCATCACCAGAGATGCCGATGTAATGCAATTCCCGGTTGGCAGCATTGGCGCCAGTGGCAATTGACGGCATCCGTCCATGGACGGAATTAAATCCGTGGGCAGCGCGCAGAAAATACGTCGGTGTCTTGCTCGAACAACCGATTCCTGACAGCTTAGCAACCCGATGCGGCGGAACATCCAGCTCAAAGAAAGATTGGATGATGGCGGCTGAAACAGAATCATGCCCACAACCCGCGCACAGCGTTGACATCGCTCCTTCATAGTCATGAATCGTAAGTCCAATACCGTTGGGAACTGTACGGGGATGCAAAATTCGAGGTTTCTTTATAAAGCTCATGCTGCCTTTTCCTTGCGAATACGTTCCGCTATGGGGCCGACAATGTCCTTACAAGATATCGGCTGTCCCCCGTAATACAAAACCGGTATCAATTTCTCACTTGAAGTGTTTGTCTCGGTAATCAACAAGCTGCGTAACTGGGCATCACGATTTTGTTCGACAACAAAAATCCGGTCGTGAGTGTCGAGAAATTTCCTAACAGTCTCCCCAAATGGGAAGGCGCGCAAACGCATGTAGTCCAACCTGATACCTTCGGACTTGAGTTGATCTCTAGTTTCTCGAACCGCACCATCGCAGCTGCCAATCGAAATGATCGCGCCATCTGGCTGATCACAGACTTCAACGACCGGTTCCGGCACTAGGTTGGCTGCAGTGTCGAACTTTCGGCGTAAACGATCTACTACCTCCAGGTATTCGTCTTCTTTTTCTGTATAACCACCATATTGATTGTGCCCTGATCCACGAATCAGGTACGCCCCTTTTGGATGGACACCGGGTAGAGTCCGATAACAAATCCCGTCGCCATCGGTGTCCACATAGCGGTAAAACACCTCCATGTTCTCAAGCGCTTGCAGGTCATATACCTTGCCGTAGTCCGGCTCATAACTGTCGTTCCAAGTCAGCTTTGGGCACGGCCAGTCATTCATTCCAATGTCAAGGTCAGACAATACAATTACTGGCGTTTGAAGTCGGTCGGCAAGATCAAAAGCCTCCACCGTCAAATAAAAGCATTCCGCTGGATCGGCCGGAAACAACAGCACATGGCGGGTGTCACCGTGCGACGCATATGCCGCAGACAGAATATCACCCTGTTGGGTCCGGGTCGGCATGCCGGTTGACGGTCCGGCACGCTGGATATCAAACAGCACCAGTGGGATCTCCGTGAAATACGCCAATCCCAGGAACTCCGACATCAAGGAGAGTCCGGGGCCACTTGTCGAAGTAAAGGCGCGAGCACCATTCCAGGCGGCGCCCAGCGCCGCACCGATTGCTGCGAGTTCATCTTCTGCCTGAATGATGCAGTAGTTTTTCTTGCCCGTCTTCGGATCCTGGCGAAAGCTTTTACAAAACCCACTGAACGCATCGAATAGTGAAGTTGAAGGCGTGATGGGGTACCAACTGCCCACTGTTGCACCCGAGTAAACACAACCAAGCGCCGCAGCCGTATTACCATCAATCATGATTCGCTCGCTCGTCTGTTCTATGGCCTCGAGCCGAGTCTCTAGAGGGCAATCAAAATTTTCGCGAACATAGGAATGCCCAAGTTCAATCGCTTTGGTATTTGAATCAATCAAATCGGTCTTATCGCCAAACGTTTCCCCTACCAACTGATGCACGACTGTCATATCGAGATCAAGCAAAGCCCCCAGTGCGCCAACGTAGGCGATGTTTTTCATGAGAATGCGAGCACGAGCGCCCGTGAATGCCTCGTTACACATCTTTGATAGAGGAATCGGCAGTACTTGCACATCCGGTCTCTGATGAAGTTCCTTTCTTGGCCAAGTGGAGTCATACAGCAGTACCCCGCCCGTAGTCACACCAGAGAGATCTTCACCGTAGGTCTGGGCATTCATCGCCACCATGATGTTCGTTTGCCCGGACCGTGCCAGATACCCGGCCGCTGTTACGCGTATCTCGTACCAGGTGGGCAGACCCTGAATATTGGATGGAAAATAATTCTTTCCAACCACCGGAATCCCCATGCGAAAGATTGCCTTCATCAAAAGCGAATTCGCGCTTGCCGAGCCGGTACCATTGACCGTGGCAATTCGAATAACGAAGTCGTTTATCCGGCTTTTCTGGCCCATGCAGCTTCCTCGTCTATTGCATAAGGGATCAAAAGGGTGGACTTGCGCATATCCCATGCTCCGGTAGGACAGCGCTCGGCACAAAGAGAGCAGTGCACACAAAGATCTTCGTCTTTAACCATTACGCGGCCAGTTTGTGGCAACCCCTTGGAGACAAAAATTGCCTGATCCTTATTCTCGGCAGGAGCGGTGAGCCGCTGACGCAGTTCCGCCTCCTCTCCATTTTCAGTAATCGTAAGGCAAAGAACCGGGCAAATATCAATGCAGGCATCGCATTCGATACAAAGTTTCTCATTGAAGACGGTCTGTACGTCGCAGTTGAGACAGCGTTGAATTTCGATTACCGCCTGCTCGCTGGAAAATCCAAGCTCGACTTCGATATTGAGTTCGTCGAACCGTTTCTGCAAGTCAACATGCTTCATCTGACGCCGCGCTGAAGGATCGAAGTCATTACTAAAACTCCATTCATGAATACTCATCTTGGTGCTAGCTAAATTCATACCAACTGGCAACCGGTCGTTGAGACTTTGACTGGCGCAATAGCGATGAATCGAAATCGCAGCCTGGTGACCATGCTCCACAGCCCAAATGATGTTTTCCGGTCCGAAGGCAGCGTCACCACCGAAAAACACACCGTCCCGTGTCGACTGATGGGTTGTTTTATCAACGATTGGTACATCCCACTCGTCAAAAGTAATTCCAATATCTCGCTCTACCCACTCAAAAGCATTTTCCTGGCCAATCGCGAGTATCACGTCGTCACAGGGGAGAAATTCTTCTCCAATTACTTTCGATCCAAGGTTGCCAGCAGAATCTTCGCTGTACTCTAGATGATCAAATCGCATACCAACGAGCTTGCCGTCTTTGATTACGAACTCGCGCGGTGAGTGATTAACAACAATTTCCACCTGCTCTTCTTCGGCGTCCTCTAGCTCCCAGGTGGATGCCTTGAAGTGCCCGCGCGGCTTACGGGCCATCACTTTGACATCCTGGCCACCCAATCGTAGAGAAGTACGACAGCAATCCATCGCGGTATTACCAACACCAATTATCAGTACTTTTTCACCAATACTGTCGGTGTGTTCAAATGCTACAGATTCGAGCCAGTCAATACCTATATGGATTCGGTCGCTATCGTGACGACCCGGCAGTTCTAATTCCTTGCCTCGTGGCGCGCCCGTGCCAACAAAAACGGCGTCAAAATCTTCTTTAAGCAATGCCTGCATGCTGTCTACTCGATGATCTAATCTCAGGTCAACTCCCATTTCGAGAATCATATTGATCTCGTCGTCCAAAACCGGCGAAGGCAAACGGAATGCAGGGATATTGGTTCGCATCAAGCCACCAGTGGTATTGAACTGTTCGAATATGACAACGTCGTAGCCAAGCGGCAGCAAATCGTTGGCAACCGTCAACGAAGCGCACCCCGCCCCGACACAAGCGACGCGTTTCCCGTTCTTTTGCTCTGGTATCTGTGGCAACCAGGGCCGAACATCCCCCGCCAGGTCTGCAGCCACACGCTTCAGCCGACAGATCGCAACCGGCTTCTCCTCGACTCGCCCACGTCGGCACGCGGGCTCGCAGGGCCGATCACAAACGCGCCCTAGGATCGCTGGAAAGACATTCGACTGCCGATTTAATAGATAGGAATCTCGGTAGCGACCCTGAGCAATCAGACGAATATATTCCGGCACATCCGTATGTGCGGGACAAGCCCACTGGCAGTCAACTACCCGGTGATAGTAATCGGGCTTCGTAGTATCCGTTGGTTTCAAGATCTGAATGCCGTCAGGTCTTTTATTAAAAACTGGTCAAAATGCCGTGAATTGGCTGGATTTCCATTCTCGTTGTCGAATGACCCATCAGAGAAACTTATTGTAACCATAATCAAGGTCATTGTGTGACATCGGTACAACTACAGCCGAATGATTTTTAGTTTCTTGACGGCCGACACCTTTTCGAGCGCTGTAAT
>ERZ651768.701-NODE-701-length-24937-cov-18.686323_pt1 | contig 24937 bp, 21 predicted proteins | sample MGYA00514754_ERZ651768 | MGnify/ENA metagenome assembly ERZ651768
GGCTGGTTGTCGCCCGCCTACCCCCCGGAGTTGGGCGGTCGGAACGCCGATCTGTTCGAACAGATGGTGTACCTAGAAGAACTCGGACGACGGCACGTGACCCGAAGCTTCAACCCTCAGGGGCTCGGCATCGTCAGCGCGTCCATCGTGTCGTTCGGCAACGACGAACAGATCGAACGTTGGGCGGTGCCCATCATGCGGGCCGAGAAGACGGCTGCCCTCGGGATGAGCGAGCCGGGGGCTGGAAGCGACCTAGCCGCTCTGGCCACCCGAGCGGTACCCGACGGCGACCACTTCGTTGTCAATGGCCAGAAGGTCTGGACATCGGGAGCTCACGACGCCGACGTCCTCCTGGTCTTTGTCCGGACCGATCCGGAAGCACCCAAGCACAAGGGGATCTCCGCCCTGATCGTTGAAACCGACACCCCGGGCGTTGACCGGCGGCCGTTCCCCGACCTGGGCGGTCCCGATCAGGTTGACTTCAACGAAGTGTTCTTCGACGACGTGCTCGTCCCTTCAACCAACCTTGTTGGCGACCTCAACGACGGGTGGCGGATCTGCAACGGAGCCCTAGCCCACGAGCGGGCGATGTTGTGGGTGATGTGGTCCCAGAGCCTCGACAACATGCTCGACGACGTCCTCGCAGAGTTCCACGGCACCCCCCACGCCGACGACGACGTTGTCCTCGACCGATTGGGTCGGTCGATCATGGACTCCCATGCCATCAGGCTCCTCGGACATCGCCAGTTGGCCAAACAGCAGCGAGGCCTGGTTCCAGCCGAACAGTCGATCCTCAAGCTAATGGGCTCGGAGGCCCAGCAGGATCTGGCGGCCCTGATGCTTGAGACCCTCGGAGCCGCCGCCCTTGACCAGACCGTCGACTCGACCCTCCGCTTCCCCTACGAGACCGACCGGGGTGCGGTGTCGTGGTCGGACCGCTATCTCTTCACGTTCGCCGGAACAATCAGCGGCGGAACCAGCGAGATCCAGCGCAACATCGTGGCCGAGCGGGTGCTTGGCCTCCCTCGAGGATGAGTCCGTGGACTTCGAACTGACCGACGACCAACTTGAGTTGCAGCGGACAGCTCGAGATGTCCTGGATCGTGAGGCTCCTGCCTCTCTGGCCCGGGATATTGCCGAGGGGTCCGGCTCAGCAGATGAACTATGGGCCACGCTGACCAGCCTGGATTGGCCGGCGCTGTGCCTCCCGGAATCGGTCGGAGGACTCGGCAGCGGTTGGGTCGAACTGGCTGTCCTGCTTGAGGAGATGGGTCGGCATGTGGCACCTGGACCCTTCGCGGCCACCGTCGCCCAGTTCGTCCCAACAGTTCGCCATGCTGGCACCCCGGATCAGCAGGAGCGCTTCCTCGCCCCGGTGGCTACTACTGGAGCCACCGGAACCCTGGCGGTCGACGAGGGCGCCGGAACCTGGGACCTGGACCAGATCGGGGCCTCAGCCACCCGGGATGGTGATTCGTTAGTCCTGTCTGGGATCAAGTGTTTCGTGGTGGATGGGGCCACCGCAGAAGAGATCGCTGTGGTCGTCCGCATAGACGGCGGACTCCGAGTCGTCGTCGTCCCCGGTGAGGCGGTGGTGGCCCGAGAATTGGACCCGATCGATGCCACCACCCGACACGCCACCATCTACCTGGAGGACGTCAGGGTGGATTCGGACCGACTACTCGTGGGTTCTGATTCTGACGATGCGGTAGTCCGAGCCGTGCAGGAGGCCACCGTCGGGACGGCTGCCTCGACGCTGGGAGCATGCCAGCGGATTCTCGAGTTGAACCTCGACCACGCCAGAGAACGACAACAGTTCGGTGTGCCCATCGGGTCGTTCCAGGCGGTCAAGCACAAGATGACCGACATGTATTGCCTAATCGAACGGGCCCGGGCGCTGGTCTACTTCGCCGCCTTGGTGTTTGATTCGGATGATGATCGACGGGTCATCGCCACCTCGATGGCCAAGGCTGGGGCGGGCGAGTGTCAACAGCGCTGTGTTCGAGATGGCCTCCAACTCTTCGGTGGGATCGGCTACACGTGGGAACACGAACTCCATTTGTTCCTCCGCCGGGCCAAGATCGGGGAACTGCACTTCGGCAGCAGTTCTAGTCATCGACGCAGGATCACCCGGTGCGCAATGAGCGCACTCTGACCAGGCAAGGAGAATCGACATGGACGACGTCCTCCGTTACGAAGGTACGAGGGCTCTGGTCACCGGCGCAGCATCCGGTATGGGAGCGGCCACTGCGTCGATCCTTGCCGAGTTGGGAGCCGAGGTCCACGGCCTCGACATCCAGGATGGCGACGGATCGCTCGACAACCTCCACCGGTGCGACCTCGGCGACCCGGAGGCCATCGACTCCGTGGTAGAGGTGGTGGGCGGGCCCATTGACAGTCTGTTCAACTGCGCCGGACTTCCAACCACTGCGCCCGACCGCCAGGTGATGCTGGTCAACTTTTGCGGACACCGGCACCTCACCGAGAGGGTCATACCGCTGATGGCCCCCGGCGGTTCGATCGCCTTCATCTCGTCGGTGGCCGGTATGGGGTGGATCGTCAACGCGGCATCCATGCTGGCCTTCGTGGCCCAACCCGACTTTGCCGCCGGGGAGGCCTGGTTGGACGCCAACCCCGATCCGTGGACCGGGAACGGCTATGCCTGCTCCAAGGAGGCCATCAACGCCTATGTGGCCTGGCGAGGATTCCAACTCGCCCCGGAGGGCATCCGCCTCAACAGCCTGAACCCCGGGCCAACCGATACGCCGATGATGCCGGCGTTCATCGAGTCGCAGGGCCAGGAGTTCTTCGACAACTTCCCCAAGCCGGTCGGTCGTAATTCGACGGCCGAGGAGCAGGCCTGGTGCCTGGTGATGCTGAACAGCCCCCGGTCAAGCTACGTGGTCGCCACATCGGTCTTCGCCGACGGTGGCTTCACCGGGGGCCTGTTCACCGGTGGCATCGACCCAACGGTGCTCATGCCACCCGAGTAGGACCGATGGCCGGCCTCGGGCCCGGCAACTAGAGGATGGCGCCGCTCTCCTTCATGGTCGCCAGTTCATCCCAACCGATTCCCAGTTCGTTGAGCAGCACCTCTGTGTGCTCGCCAAGTTCGGGGGCCCGTTCGACGGCTACCGGGATCTCGTCGAACTGTGCCGGGCTGGCCACCAACTGCACCTGGTCTCCGTTGGCGGCCTCCATGGTCGGCAGGTAGGCGTTGGCCACCGCCTGGACGTCTTCGTAGAGCTCGGTGAGGGTCTGGAAGGGCGTCCAGACGCCGGAGAAGTCCTCGAGCCGCTCCCTCCAATATTCCAGGGTCTGGGAGCCGAATGCCTCGTCAAGTTGGGCGATGCACTCGCTTGTGTTCTCAGCCCGAACCGTCGAATCGGCAAACTTCGGGTCGGTGGCCAGATCCGGTCGGTCGAGCCGTTCGCAAAGGTCGTCCCAGTGCTTGTCGGACTGCAGGAGGATCAGGCTTATGAACCGGTCGTCGGAGGTCCTATAGGTGTTCACGCCGGGGTTCGGGATCTGGGTGCGATCCCCGGCCGGTAGTCGACCGAATCCGAACAGCTTGGCTGCCACCACCAACGGCGAGACCTGCCACATCGCGGTGGCCAGCAAGGAAACGTCGACCACGCTGGGCTCGCCGGTGCGTTCCCGCCTCACCAGTGCTGCCGAGACGGCCCCGGCTATGGCCAGGCCCCCCATCACGTCTCCGAAGGCGGGCGAAGGCTGGCCCTGCGGCCAGCCGTCCGGTCCCTCCGGAAAGACAGCACTCAACCCGCCGCGGGCCCAGAAGGACGCCCCGTCGTAACCGCCTTTCTCGGCGTCGGGGCCCTTCGGTCCCTGGCCGGAACCTCGGGCGATTATGAGCGAAGGGTTACGGTCCCGGAGGTCGGCTACGTCGATCTTCAACCGGCGACGGACCGCGGGCAGGTAGTTGGTGAGGAGCACGTCGGCCGTTTCGATGACCTTCATGAACGCCTCGTGGCCGTCGGGATGGGCCACGTTGATGGCCAGTGATCGTTTGCCCCGGTTGGGTTGTTCGACCATGAAGTTGACGCCCCCGGCGCCTCCGGGAAGCAGCCCGGAGGAGATCAGCCCGCGCTGGGGATCGCCTCCTTCGGGGTTTTCGACCTTTAGGACATCGGCTCCCCAGTCGACCAGTACCGAGGCGGCCGACGGGACGAACATCCAGCTGGCCATCTCGACGACTCGAATACCTTCCAGTGGACCGGACATGGTGCCTCCCGTTGTTCCTTTTCTGCCTGTTTGTCTCCCGTGGGAGGCCCCGGTTAGCTCTCTGCGGGCCAACCCACGGTCTTGGTTTCGGTGAAGATCTCAAGTCCCTCTATCCCGCACTGGCGGCCGAGGCCAGAGCCCTTGTAGCCACCGAACGGTGCGTCGGCCCCATACCAGATTCCGCCATTGATGCCCAGGGTGCCGGTGCGGATCCGGCGGGCTACTGCCTTAGCTCGATCCAGGTCGGCCGAGGTGATCATGCCGCTGAGGCCGTAGGTCGAGTCGTTGGCGATACGCACCGCGTCATCATCGTCGTCGAATCCGATGACCACCAGTACGGGGCCGAAGATCTCTTCCTGGGCGATCGCCATGGCGTTGTCCACGTCGGCGAACAGGGTCGGCTCCACGTACCACCCTCGGTCGAGGTGGTCGGGACGGCCACCGCCGGTCACCAGGGTCGCCCCTTCGGCTCTTCCTTGTTCTATGTAGTCGAGCACCCGCTCCTGCTGGCGGCGGGAGATCTGGGGGCCCTGGAGCACTGAGAGGTCGGTCGGGTCGCCGTAGGCCCAGTTCTCGAAGGCGGTACGGGCCATCTCGACCGCTTCGTCGTAGTGGCTCCGGGGGACCAGCAGGCGGGTCGGGATGGCACATCCTTGGCCGCCGTGCATGCAGCACACGGCTGACCCGGCCACGGTGGCTTCCAGGTCGGCGTCGTCGAGCACCAGGTTGACTGACTTGCCACCCAGTTCCAGAAACACCCGTTTGAGAGTGGGAGCCGCGGCTTCCAGGATCCGTCGGCCGGTTGCCGTGGAACCCGTGAAGGCCACCATGTCGACCTCGGCCGATGTGGAGAGCACCTCCCCGATCAGGTGGTCGGCCGAGGTAACGATGTTGACCACCCCGGGCGGGATGTCGGTCTGCTCGGCAATCAGTCGGCCGAGTCGTGTTGCATTCCACGGGGTGTCTGGGGCGGGCTTGAGGACGCAGGTGTTTCCCATGGCCAGCAAGGGTCCCAGTTTGTTGAGAATGATCTCTATCGGGAAGTTCCACGGCACGATCACCCCGACCACGCCCACCGGCTCCTTCCAGACCTCCCGTTCGGTCTGGTAGCCCACACCCATGGCGTCCTTGGGACCCAGTGGTCGTGACCATTCGAACTCGTCGACCATGTCCCTGGGCCACCGCAGTGCCTCACGCAGAGGGGCGTCCAACTGGGGTCCATAGGTGATCAGAGCTGGTGTACCCACTTCGGCGACCAATTCCTGTCGCAGGTCCTCCTGTTCGGATTCGATGGCCGCCTGGAGCTGGTCCAAGCAGGCTTTGCGGGCCTCGGTGTCGGAGGCCCATCCGGTTGTTTCGAAAGCCCGGCGTGCCGCGTCGACTGCCCGGGCCATGTCGGCCGGCGAACCATCGGCCACCGGTCCGAGGACCTCCTCGGTGGCCGGGTTGACGTTGTCGAAGGTGGCTCCACTTTCGGCGTCGACCAACCTCCCGTCGATGAGCATCCGGCTTTCGCCCACGGCGGATCTCCTCTCGTTCCTTGTCGTGGCCCGTCTACCAGACCAACGGGAGGTCGGCGATCTGGCGCAGGCTCGGGGAGTAGTCGAGTTCGACACCTTCGGGGACCCGGTATTCGGGGATTCGGGCGTGCCACTCCTCGAGGACCACCCGTAGTTCCATTCGGGCCAGGTGGGACCCCAGGCACCGGTGGACCCCGCCGCCGAAGGCCAGGTGTTTGTTCACCCGGCGGTCGACGTCCACTGACTCCGCCTCGTCCCAGGCCCGTTCGTCGGTGTTGGCCGATCCCAGCATCACCGACACGACCTGGTCAGCAGCGATCGGACAACCTGATAGTTCGGTGTCCTGGGTGGTGACCCGGACTACCGCGGTCACCGGGGTTTCCCAGCGGAGCATTTCTTCAACCGCCTGTGGGATAACCGAGGGGTCGTCGGTCAGTCGACGCTGTTCGGCGGGGTGTAGGGCCAGGCGGGCCATCATGCAGTCCAGGGAGGCGGTCACCGTGTCGAGACCGGCGAGGAAGAACAGGTAGCAGATGTCGATGACCTCTTCGGGGGTGAGGCGCTCTCCGTCGACCTCAGCGTCGAGAAAATCGGAGATGAAGTCGTTCTGACGGGTTTCCAGCCTTTGGTCGAGCACTTCCTGGAGCACTGCGTAGATCCGGGCACCTGCGGCGTCGACCATGGCTGAGCGTTCTTCGGGGGTTTGGGCCGGCGGTCGGATGATGCCATCTTTGAGGGCGATGAACTCGGCAGCTCGTGAAACCGGGAGGCCCAGTAGTTCCAGGAACACGGTGGAGGGGAGCGGCTCGGACACCGCGGCGTGAAAGTTGCACCCTCCGTCGTCAGCCACGGCCTCCACGAGGTCAGAGACCAGCGCTCGGGTCCGGCCCTCTAGGAGGGCGATCCGACGTGGCGCGAACAGCGGATCAAGCAGTTTCCGGTACTTGGCGTGGTCCGGAGGATCGATCTGAAGGGGGATGAGCGGGCGGACCTGGCCGATATGTACCGCGTCGAACCTCGACGAGAAAACGTCCGGGCTTCTTAGGACGGTCACCACGTCGGCATGGCGGCCCACCAGGTGGGCGTCGGCATTGGCCCGTGAGGGAATCACCCCGGGCAGCCTCACCACTGGTCCGCTGTCCCGCAACATCCGGTATCCCGGCTGGGGGTGGCGGTTCAACTCCGGGTCACCCATGTCGAACCCGTTCTCCGACTCGGGTCCTGTGTCGTCAGCGCTTGTCGCCATTTCGTCCTCGGATCAGTCGTCGATCACGGTGATCGCGTCCTCAGGACAGTTATCGGACCCAAGGCGGGCCGACTCTTGATGCACGAGTGGCACCGTCTCGGCGATAACCATCCCACGACCGTCGTCGTCGCATTCGAACACACCAGAGGCCAGGATGTAGCAGCGCCCGTGGCCCTGGCAGCGGTCCCGATCGAGTCGCACTTGCACGCCTATGGCTTACCCCCAACACGGGTCGATGGGCAACGGGGGGACCCGATAGATCGGAGAGCCGGGCAGGGCCCGGCCGGTCTCGAGGAGAATCTCAGGATTCCAGGTGGAGCAGTTCGCGAAGGTTGCCGCCCATGATGCGCGCTGTGTCCTCCGAGGACAGCGACTCGGGGAGGTCGTCGACGAAACTCACCGGGTCGCCCAATCCTTCCGGGTGCGGGTAGTCGGACCCGAAGAGCAGGCGTTCGGGCCCCATGATCTCCACCAGATCCTCCAGGGCGTCCTCCCAGAAAGGGTTCACGTAAACATTGCGGCGAAAGGTCTCAACAGGGTGCTCATCAAACTCTTGAGGCATCTTCTTGTAGATCGACTCCAGCCCGTCGACCAGGGGCTTCACCCAGGTTCCGCCGTTTTCGATCGTGCCGATTCGGAGATCCGGAAATCGGGTGAAGGCGCCATGGCAGACCATGGCGTTCATCATGTCGGTGATGGCCCGGTTGGCCATGACGAGCGATCGGAAGGGGTTGGGTTGGAAGGGTAAGAACTCGGTGTGTCCTTCCCAGATCGACACCAGGTCGGCGTAGCCGGAATCCGAGGAGTGCATGCCAACCAGGACGCCTGCTTCCTGGACCCGGGCCCAGAACGGGTCGAATTCGGGGAGGCCCGGGGAGCGGGGGCCTCGGAGCCCCCACGCCGGGGCGGGACGGATCAAGATGCAGCGCACCCCACGGTCGAGACACCACTCCAGTTCGACAATCGCCTTGTCAACAATGGGCAGGGTGATGATCGGTGTGGCGAAGATCCGGTTCTGGTAGTCGAAGGTCCACTCGTCGTGGATCCATTCGTTGAGCGAGTGGACTACCGCGTGGGTCAGGTCAGGGTCGTCCCGCATGCGCTCCTCGAGGAGGCTGGCCAGGGTGGGGAACATGAGCGCCCCGTCGAGACCCAACTCGTCCAGGTGAGGCAGGCGGGCTTCGGCGGTCCGGGCCCATTCCGGGCAGGGGATCGGTTTGCCGAAGATCTCCCGGAGGCTCTTGCCATCCGGGTTTCCTCTCCGATAAAAGTCCTCTTGGGCGCCGGGCGGGGCGACAACTTCAAATGTCGGGTTCGGGATGTACTCGGAGATCTTTCCGTTGATGGCGATCTTGGTCCTACCGTTGACCTGCACATAGGTGATGGCGCTGCGGTACTCGGACGGGAGGTACCGGGTGAAGGCCTCCTGCGTCTCATACATGTGGTTGTCAGCGTCGAAGACGGGGAAGTCGACGGTCCTGGGCTCCACGGTGGTCACCTTTCGATCGCGGTAGTCATCACTCCTCGGACTGGCCCGCCCGGTCGACAAAGTCCTTCAGCGATACATCCTTGGCCTCGCCATGGCGGCCCGTGTCACGGGAGCGGATTGACACATCGTGGTCTCCGGCCTGGGCCCTTAGCGCCCCCACCGTGCAGTCGGCGCGGTCGAACACGGCGAACGGGTCGTAGGAGAACCAGTTCAGGGCGTTGAGGTGGGTGATGCGGTTGATGTCATCGTCGGATACACCGACGAAAACCTCCGAGAGTTCCTCAGGGGCCGTCGGCCAGTTCGAGTCAGAGTGGGGGTAGTCCATCTCCCAACAGATGTTGTCGATTCCGATTTCGTGGCGAAGGATCACCCCGGTCGGGTCGGTGATGAAGCAAGTCAGGAAGTTGCGCCGAAAGACGTCGCTCGGCTTGAGGTCGCCGAAGTCCTGCCCGGTCCACAGGTGGTGCATGTCGTAGGTCTTGTCGGCGCGGTCCATGAAGTAGGGCACCCAGCCCGTGCCTCCCTCCGAAAGGGCGATCCGGAGGTCGGGGTACCGGCGGGGAACGGTCGACCACAGCAGGTCGGACGCCGCGGTGGAGACGTTCATGGGTTGCATCTGGATCATGACGTCCATCGGGGCGTCAGGGGCAGTTATCACCAGTTGGCCTGACGATCCGAGGTGGATCGATAGCACTGTGTTGCATTCGACAAGAGCCTCCCAGAACGGATTCCAGTATTCGTCGTGGAAACTGGGCTGACCGAGTGGCACCGGGTTCTCGGTGAAGGTCATCGAGTGGCACCCCAGTTGGGCTACCCGTCGGACCTCGGCCGCGCACTCCTCGGCCGACCAGATCATTGGCAGGGCCATGGGGATGAACCGCCCCGGATAGGAACCGCACCATTCGTGGATGTGCCAGTCGTTGTAGGCCCGGATGAGGGCAGCCGCGAATTCTTTGTCGGGGTGGTCGGCAAAAAGCCGACCGGCAAAGCCCGGAAAGGAGGGGAAGCACATCGACCCGAGTACTCCGCCGGCGTCCATGTCCTTGATCCGCTCGTCGATGTCGTAGCAGCCCGGTCGGATCTCCTCGAAGGAGGTCGGTTCGATGCCGTATTCCTCTTTGGGGCGACCGGCTACGGCATTGAGCCCGACGTTGGGGATGATCGCCCCGTTGAACGTCCAGACGTCGCTGCCATTGTCGGTGTGGAGGAGTTTGGGCGCCTCGTCCCGCCACCGCTCAGCGAGGTGCTCGTCGAACATGTGCGGCGGCTCACAGAGGTGGTCATCCACACTGACCAGGATCATGTCGTTCATCTCCATGGCTTCCCTCCTCAAATCGGCGACACACGATCGCTCTGGCGAAATCTAGCCGGGCGGCCTCCGGGTAGAGCCAAGCCGCCTGTCGGCCGATTGCCCTGGGGGCACGAAGTCGCCAAAGGGCCGGGGGATGCGGGACACTACGGACGTGGAATCGGCCAACGGAATAGTCGATATCGACCACCAACACCCGGACTTCATCGCCGATCGCCATGGTCGGTATCAGGAGCTGCGAGCCCGGTGTCCTGTTGTCTACAACACGGCTTACGGGGGCTTCTGGCTGGTCACCGACTACGAGTCGGTCGCCGCGGTGGCTCGTGACAACGAGACGTTCGCCCACCGCTTCGACCCTGACAGCGAGGATGGAATCGCCTACCAGGGCATCTGCGGAATCCCCCGACCCAAGGGAACCCCACGGATGGGCGTATCGGAGATCGACGGACCCGACCACGCCGACCTCCGGCGGGTACTCAACCCGTACATGACCCCCCGGTGGGTCGAGCAATCACGTCCCCGCATGGAGGAGATCTCGACCTGGTTCTTGGACGAGGTGATCGAGACCGGCCGGGCCGACCTGGTCCTGGACTACGCCACGCCGGTTCCCGCCGTCCTCACCCTCGAATCGATGGGCATGCCCGCCGGGAACTGGGCTTACTACGCCGAGTTCTTTCATGCCACAGCCTCTTATGAACGCACCGATCCGAAACACGTCGCCGCCATCGGCCGTTGGCAGGACATGTGGGACGAGCTTCTGGAATTCGCGAGTTTCCGGCGATTGAACCCGTCGGAGGACATCACCACCACCCTGGTGACCTGCGAGATCGGCGGACGGCCGCTCACCGACTCCGAAGTCGGCGGAATCATGTGGAACTTGGTGGCCGGGGGGCTCGACACCACGACATCACTGGTGTCCTGGGGGTTGCACCATCTGGGCACCACGCCCGATGCCCGCAACCAACTCCTCGCCGACCGGTCCCTCATCCCAGCAGCCGTCGAGGAGTTCCTCCGTTTCTACAGCCCCAGTGAAACTCTCACCCGCACCGCCACCCGCGATGTGGAACTGGGCGGAAGACAGATCGCCCGAGGCGACGTGGTAATGATCAGTTGGGTGTCGGCCAACCACGACCCGTCCGCCTTCGACTGCGCCGACGAGATAATCCTCGACCGGGCGGCCAACCGGCACCTGGCCTTCGGACTGGGCGGCCACCGGTGCATCGGAGCGCAGGTCGCCCGGACGGAAGCCGAAGTCATGTTCAGACACGTGCTCGACCGGATCCCCGACTTCGTCATCGACGAGGACCTGTTCCGGCCCTACCCGGGGAACCTCCTCATGACCGGTGTGGTGTCCATGCCGGCGACCTTCACCCCGGGCTCACGCCGCGGCGACGAAAACCCGCTGTTGCCGGCCGACGATGCCAGACGACCACCGGAAACCTGGGTGCCCCGGTGAACAGCAGCCCGCGAACCAACGGACCGGTCGACATCGCCGGTCCGGGCCCCGAAGAGAAGGCCCGTCTCCAATCCGACCGCCTGACCACCCTGGTCCGCCGCCTGGCCGAGGGCCCCAACGAGGCGTGGAGAGCGAAGTTGGCCGATATCGACCCGGAGACCATCGCCTCGATCGTCGACATCGGGCGCCTTCCGTTCACCACCAAACAGGACCTCCGAGACACCTACCCCCTTGGAATGGTCACCGTTCCGATCGACGAGGTGGTCCGCCTCCATGCCAGCTCGGGCACCAGCGGGAAGCCGACCATCGTCGCCTACACCCGTGCCGACCTGGCTCTCTGGGCGGAATGCAACGCTCGAGCCCTGGCCCTGGCCGGCGTGAAAGCCGGCGACATCCTCCACAACAGTTACGGCTACGGCCTGTTCACCGGGGGGCTTGGCCTCCACTACGGCGGTGAAAGGCTCGGCGCGGCGGTCGTGCCGGTATCTGGGGGGAACTCCTCCCTGCAACTCCAACTCCTTGAGGACCTCGGGGCCCGAGCCATCTGCGCCACGCCGTCCTTCTCGCTGCTTCTGGCGGAACGGGCCGCCGAGGCCGGACTCCTCGACCGGCTCAACCTCGAGGTTGGGATCCTCGGTGCCGAACCATGGTCCGAGGGGATGCGCACCAGGATCGAGTCGGCCTGGGGCGGGGGCTTCCGGGCGTTGGACATCTACGGGCTCTCAGAGGTGATCGGACCCGGCGTGGCCATGGAGTCACCGGATGACCTCGGTGCACTGCAGTTGTTCGACGACCACTTCTTTGCCGAGATCGTCGACCCCGAAACCGGGGATCCCCTCCCCGACGGCCATTGGGGCGAGTTGGTGGTCACGACGCTCTCCAAGGAGGCCATGCCGCTGCTGCGCTACCGGACGGGCGACATCACCAGGATCCTCGAGGGACCCGGCACCCCGGGGCGCAACTGGACCCGAATCGCCCGGATCACCGGCCGGGCCGACGACATGCTCATCATCCGGGGCATCAACGTCTACCCCCGGGAGATCGAGGCGGTCCTCCTTGAGGACCCCGACCTGAGCGGCCAGTACGCGATCGTCGTGGACCGTCGGGCCACGATGACCGAACTCCGGGTCAGGGCCGAGTCGAGTCCGGAGGCCGCGGATCGGAGGGAGGAGGTCGCGTCGCGTCTCGAAGGGGCCCTCCTGGCCCGGGTCCGGGTCCGGGTCCGGGTGGAGGTGGTCCCCCCAGGATCGATGGCCCGCACCGAGGTGGGAAAGGTTCAGCGGGTCTTCGAGCAAACCGATGACCGGGACCCGTTGGGCTGACCACCGAATGGTCGGCTGTGTTGGCCGACATTCCTCCATGCGAGGATGTCGGGCGCCATCGAGAGGGGGCATGGGACGATGAGCGATGAGGGGTCCGGGACACCGACTCCGCCGGTCGCCGAGCCATCGAAGGCCGCGGAACTAGCCGCCACGGTCCTCGATGAGGAGGCTCGGCGGGAGGCCCGCCAGGCGGCCCCGGATGTCCTGTTCGCCGACGAGTTGCTACCCGGTGTCAAATCGGAGGGAATGGGACTCCGGGAAGGCCTGCGCATGGGCGGCGGCGCGGCCACCTGCCTAGTTCTGGCCATGTTGAGCGGCCTGGAGGAGTTGCAGACGGCGGCCATCACGGTGCTGGCCCCCGACATCCGCGACACCTTCGGGGTGGGTGACGGGGCCATCACCTTCATCGCCAGCTCGTCAGCCGCCTTCGTGGTGCTGGGGGCACTGCCCATGGGCTGGATGACCGACCGCATGCGTCGCATCCCGATCATCGGTTGGGCCAGCAGCATCTTCGCCGGCATGGTGGTCCTGTCCGGGCTGGCCGCGAACGCCTTCATGTTCTTCTGGGCCCGGTTCGGGGTGGGCATCGCCAAGGCCAGCACCATCCCCGTCCACGGGTCGGTGATCGCCGACACCTACCCGATTGGCATCCGGGGACGGATCGGCGCCCTCAACGGCGTCCTCAACAACGGGCTGCGGGTAACCAGCCCCATCCTGGTGGGGGCCATCGCGGTGATCGCCAGCGGACCCGGGGAGGTCGATGGTTGGCGTTGGTGCTACTACCTGCTGGGCGTCCCGGTCGTCGTGGCCGCCATCTCCTCGTTCTTCCTTAAGGAACCGGAGAGGGGACGGTGGGAAAAAACCGACGTCCTCGGAGAGTCGTTCACCGAGGAGGATCCTCTCCCGGTCTCCACCGAGGCCGCGTTCTCGCGGCTCATGCAGATCCGCACCGTCAAGATGGTGGTAGTGGCCTTCAGCGCCATGGGGTTCGGCCTGTTCACCGCCCCGGTGCTGGAGAACTTGTTTCTGGAGGATGACTTCGGCCTGGACGCCTTCGAGAGGGGGGTCAGCGGCACGGCAGGCGGCGTGTGTGCGGTGGTCGTCCTGATCTGGGTGGGGCCGAAGTTTGACCGACTGTGGCGGGAGGACCCGACCCGGATCATGCAGTTAATTGGGGTGGGCATTGCCGTCGCGGGGATCCTCAAGCCGGTCCAGTTCTTCATGCCCAACGTGCCGCTTTTCGTCGCCGCCGGTATCCCCAGCACGATCCTGCTCGCCTCGTCGTTCACCATGGTCGGCCCGATCCTGCAGTCGATCGTCCCCTACCGGCTTCGGGGCAGCGGGTCAGCCCTGGTGACCCTCTACATCTTCTTCGTGGGAGCCACCGGTGGCGGACTGATCTCGTTCATGTTCACCGACACCTGGGGCCCACGGGTCACGGTGATCGTGTTGACCCTCCCGTCGTCGGTCATCGGAGGCTGGATCATGTACCGGGGCGCCCAACTCCTCCGCGGTGACCTGTCGTTGAACGTGCAGGAACTCTTCGAGGAACAAGAGGAGCAACGGCGACGGGCCGGCGGTGGTGAACCGCCCCCGGTGCTCCAAGTCAACAACGTGGACTTCGCCTACGGGCCCGTCCAGGTGCTCTTCGACGTGTCGTTCGAAGTGGCCCGAGGCGAGACCCTGGCCCTGCTGGGGACCAACGGGGCGGGTAAGTCGACCATGCTGCGGGTGATCAGCGGGCTGGGGACGCCCCGGCGGGGAGTGGTGCGGCTGGACGGTCGAACGGTCACCTACACGTCTCCGCAATTAAGGACCCGCCTGGGCATCCAGCAACTCCCCGGTGGCGGTGGGGTGTTCCCCGATATGACGGTAGGCCAGAACCTGGTCATGGGGGCCTACATCCACCGTTCGGACCGGGCCGACGTGGACCGGCGGGTGTCCCGGGTGATGGACCTCTTCCCGGACCTAGCCCGCCGCCGTGGCCAGCGGGCCGGTTCCCTGTCCGGCGGCCAGCAACAGATGCTGGCTTTGGCCCGGGTGCTGCTCCACGAACCGGAGGTGCTGCTCATCGACGAACTCTCCCTCGGCCTGGCTCCCGCAGTGATCCAGGACCTGCTCAAGGTGGTCGAGCGGCTCCAGGAGCAGGGCCAGACGATCGTCGTCGTGGAGCAGTCACTCAACATCGCCCTGGCCATCGCCGACCGGGCCATCTTCTTGGAGAAGGGCCAGGTGCGGTTCGAGGGGCCGGCCAGCGAGTTGGCCGAACGGGACGACCTGGCCCGGGCGGTGTTCCTGGGACGGGAGGGCGGCTGAGGTGGGCGGATTGGCCGGATTGGCCGCGTCCTGGTCCGGCCCGGTGCTGGGGGTGTGGACCACGCGCCAACTCTGGTTCGACGGCCTGGTCAACGGGATGGTCTTCGGTCTGCTGGCCCTGGGCATCGTCCTCGTCTACCGGTCCACCCGGGTCATCAACCTGGCCGTGGGCAACATGGGTCTCCCCGCGGTGGGGCTCATGGCACTGATGGTCATCAACTACGGCTTCCCCTACTGGGTCGCCCTGGCCATCGCCCTGGCGGTCGGCACCCTGATCGGGGCGATCGTGGAGTTGGCGATCATCCGTCGGCTCGCCGAGGCGCCGAGGGTGATCGTGCTGGTGGCTACCATCGGCGTGGCCCAGTTGATGCAGGCGGTCCTAGCCGCCTACCCGGACATCGAACGAAACCGTGGGGTCCGGTTCCCCGTGCCGGTAGGTGGCAGGTGGAACGACCTTCTCGGCCTGCGGGTCACCGGTCCCAAGTTGACAATCCTCGTCATAGTCCCCCTCCTGGTCCTGGCCCTGGCCTGGTTTCTGAATCGCACGGTGTTCGGTCAGACGGTCCAGGCCTCAGCCAGCAACGCCGACCTGGCCCGCCTTTCGGGGATCAATCCGAAGATCGTCTCGCTGTTCGTGTGGACGGTGGCCGGTGGTCTGTCCAGCATCTCCCTGCTGTTGCTCTCGGGTAACCGGGGGTCCATCACCGGGATCCCCAGCCTGGGACCCAACACCATGACCCGTGCCCTGGCCGCCGCGGTGATCGCGGGAATGTTCTCGTTCCCCAGGGCGTTGTTAGCCGGGGTGGTGATCGGCATCGCCCAGGCGCACGTGCAATTCGTCTTCCTCGACCAGATGGGGCTAGTGGACCTGCTGATCTTCGTAGTCGTCGCCATAGCAGTTGCCTTCCAGAGTCGATCGTCGATCGACGAGGACGGGTCGTTCTCGTTCAGCCCCCGACGGCGGCCGGTTCCGGAGCGCCTGAAGGAACTCTGGTGGGTCCGAGGCCTGCCGGTAATCACCCTGGGGCTGCTCGCCGTGGTGGCCGTCGTCGTCCCACTGGTGGTATCCCTACCGTCCCGCCATCTGCTCTACGCCAGCATCCTGGCCTTCGGGGTGTGCGCCGTGTCCTTGACCGTCGTGACCGGGTGGGCGGGCCAGCTGTCCCTATCGCAGATGGCCTTCGCGGGCATCGGCGCCCTGATGGCCGCGGGCCTGAATAGGGGTCTGGAATTCGGGGTCGGCCTAGGCGACCGCTGGCACCTGTTTACGGTGACCCTCCCGTCGATGCCTTACCTGGTGTCGATGCTTCTGGCCACCCTGGCCGCGGCGGCGACCGCGACGCTGATCGGCTTGGGCGCGCTGCGCATCAAGGGCCTGCTACTGGCTGTGTCAACGTTCGCCTTCGCCATGGCCGCCTCCCAGTACATCTACCGGCGACCCGTCCTAACGGGGGGGAATAGCCAAAGCGTGCCGTTCCGACGGGGGAGCCTCGGGCCACTAGACCTGTCCAGCCAGCGTTCCTACTACTTCGTCTGCCTGGGCGCATTGGTTGTGGTGCTGGCGCTAGTAGCCCGGCTGCGCAACAGCGGCATCGGGCGGTCAATCATCGCCGTGCGGGAAAATGAGAACACGGCGGCGGCCTACACCGTGGCCCCGGGCCGCACAAAGTTGACGGCCTTCGCCCTGGCCGGTGGACTGGCCGGACTAGGAGGGGCACTGCTCGGCGGGCTGGTGCAGAACATCCCGTTCACCAATCGGTTCTTCCTGATCGGCGACTCGCTGCGGCTGGTATCGATAGTGGTGATCGGCGGCCTGGGCACCCTTACCGGCCCGATCCTGGGATCGCTATGGGTGATAGGCCTGCCAGCCATCTGGCCCGACAACAACCTGGTACCCCTCTTCACCTCCAGCATCGGGATGCTCATCCTGCTGCTCTACTTCCCCGGCGGGCTGGTCCAGATTGCCTACTGGGCCCGGGACTCACTTTTGGGATGGGCGGAGCGTCGGCTCGACCCAGCACCGATCAAGACCATCGTCACCCCACCAGCCTCGGTAGTAGGTGTCGGCGACCGACCCGTGATCACCGGTGTCGCGCTGGCCACCGTTGACGTGTCTGTCCGGTTCGGTGGGCTCCGGGCGGTCGACTCGGTCGCCTTACACGTCGACGCCGGTGAGGTGGTCGGCCTGATCGGCACCAACGGGGCTGGGAAGTCGACGCTCATGAACGCCATCGGCGGCTTCGTGCCGGGCGACGGCCGGGTCGAACTGCTGGGCCGCGACGTGACCAGCCGATCGGCGTCAACCCGGGCCCGGATGGGCCTGGGTCGCACCTTCCAGGCGGCCCGGTTGTTTCCCGAACTCACCGTCCGGGAGACCGTGCAGGTCGCCCTGGAGGCCCGACACCGGGCTCGGCTGGTCCCCACCGCGCTAGTCCTGCCGGGCGCCACGCGAGCGGAGCGAACCAAGGCATCCGAGGCAGCCGAGCTGATCGACTTCCTCGGCCTGGGCCGCTACGCCGACGCGTTCGTGGCCGAGTTGTCCACTGGTACCCGGCGGATCGTAGAACTGGCCGGTCTCTTAGCTCTCGACGCTCGAGTCCTGTGCCTCGACGAACCCACGGCTGGGGTAGCGCAACGGGAGACTGAGGCCTTCGGGCCGCTGCTCCGGCAGATCCAGCAGGAGCTGGGCGCCTCCATGTTGGTCATCGAGCACGACATGCCGATGATCATGGGCCTCTCCGACCGGGTCTATTGCCTGGAGGCGGGGAAAATCATCGCCGAAGGTGTGCCGGAAGAGGTCCGGAAGGACCCCGGGGTGGTAGCCAGCTACCTGGGGACCGACGAACGGGCCATCTCCCGCAGCGACACCTAAGGGACCGGGCGGCTACTCCTCAGCGTCGCCGCCCCCAACGCCGCCATCCAGCAGATCGGTGCGAATCTGGGTGGTCGGCTCGACAGGACTGAGCCCTTTGTCATCGACCTGGTGGACCCACACCGTGCGCTGGGGGAACGGGATCTCGATGCCGTTGGCATCGAAAGCCTTTTTCAGCCGGGCCCTGATCAGACGCCCGGTGGCCCACTGCTCGCCGGCCTCGGTCTTGACGACCAACCGAATGGTGATCGAGTCGGCTCCGAAGTTCTGCACCCCCGCAATCTGCGGTTCCTCGAGGATGGTCGCCGACTCCAGGTTCTCTCGCCACAATTCGTCGGCGACCTCCTTGATGACGCTGGCCGCCAGGTCGAGATCAGTGTCGTAGGCCACGTCGACGTCAAGCACCGTGCTGCCAAACCCCAGCCCTGAGGAGTTACAGACCCGTCGGATCTCACCATTGGGAACCACCCACACCGACCCGGCGATGTCCCGGAGAACGGTGCTCCGAAGGCCGACCGACAACACTGTCCCCGACGCATCACCGAGGTCGACATAGTCGCCCTCGGCGTACTGGTCTTCAACCAGGACAAAGATCCCGGCAATGAAGTCCTTGACCACCGATTGGGCACCGAAGCCGACAGCGAAGCCGACGATTCCCGCCCCGGCGATGAGCGGACCCAGATCGAATCCGATCTGCCCCAGGGCAAGTAGTACGGCCATGACGTAGACGGCAACGGTGGTCAATCTGCGGAGCAGTCCACCGAGGGTCCGGGCCTGCTGGCGGGATCGTGCGGAACGTTCGTGGATCCTGCTCAGCCTGGCCCGAGCCCGCCTGCCCACCCTTGCTGCTAGGGCATCGGATTCCGCGGCAGTCTCGTTCTCGGAGCGGCTTTCCACGAGCTGGTTCACCACGCCGTCGATGGCCTTCTTCAACAAACGGTTCGCGACCACCGCGGCGACGAGGATCAGGACCACCTTGAGCGGTCGTTCGAGGCTCCAGCCAACGATCTCGGCTAGGCGCTCGTTGCCGGAAGCGTCCCATACCCATTCGCAGACGAAACCCGGCTCCGACCCGCAGGCGCTGGCGAGGTCCGGAGCGATGGCCTGGGCGAGGAGTTGATTCGGCATTTCATTCACCTCCGCTGGCGGACCGTAGTCCATTGTCCTGGAGGGTCCGGGGCGGGTGGATCAACCGATCAGGCCAGCTAGCGCCCAGACGACCACCACGACCCCGATAGCCAGATAGGACAGGCCCCTCCAGAGCGGGGGGCGGTCGAGGTCGGTCCCACGGGATTGGCGGGGCGGGCGGACGAAAGCGGCCAGGTTCCCAAGGGCCATCGCCCCCCCCAGGGCTAGTAGCAGCCATTCGATCAGGTTCTCGCCCAGGAACACGGTGGGCGTTCGCTCAGGCGGCGCGGGCCAGGTTGGCGAATCGGGTGTAATGGGGAAGAAAGGCCAACCGGAGGGTCCCGGTCGGACCGTTACGGTGCTTGGCCACGATTATCTCGGCCGTACCCATATCAGAGCTCTCAGCGTTGTAGACCTCGTCGCGGTAGATGAACACAACCAGGTCGGCGTCCTGTTCAATCGACCCGGATTCGCGTAGATCGGACAGCATCGGACGTTTATCCTGGCGGGTCTCCAACCCCCTTGAAAGCTGGGATACACCGATGACCGGGGTCTGGAGTTCGCGGGCCAGTAATTTGAGACCCCGGCTGATCTCGGACACCTCGACCTGTCGGCTCTCGGCCGCGGATCGGCCGGTCATCAACTGGATGTAGTCGACGACAATCACCCCGAGCTTGCCCACCCTGCTCTTGAGGCGACGCGACTTGGCTCTAATCTCCATCACCGAGGTGGCTGGGTTGTCGTCAATCCAGATGGGGGCCTCGGCCAGCTTTCCGACACCGTGGTTGATGCGGGACCAGTCCTCCTCGGTGAGTTGACCATTGCGGATGCGCTTGGAGTCCACCCGGGCCTCAGCACAAAGGATCCGCTGGCTTAACTCAAGTTGGCTCATCTCCAGCGAGAAAAGAAGAGCGGGGAGGTCCTCTTCAACCGCTACGTGACTTGCCAAACCCAGCGCGAAGGAGGTCTTGCCCATAGCGGGGCGGGCACCGACGATGACCAGAGAGTCCTCCTGGAGCCCCGAGGTGATCTCGTCGAGTTCGTCGAAGCCGGTCGAAGTACCGGTGATCTTGTTGCCCCGACTGTAAAGCTCCTCAAGTCGATCAAGGTTGGCGTTGAGAAGGTCGCTCATGACGCCCATCGAGTCGGCGACCCGACCCTGGCCGACCTGGAAGACGAGGCTCTCGGCCTCGTCGACGGCCTTAACGACATCATCGGGCCGCCCATAGCCGATCTCGGCGATCTCGTTGGCGGCGCCGATCAGGCTCCGGAGAGTTGCGTGCTCCTGGATGATCCGGGCGTACTTCGCCGCCGAGGAGGTGGCCGGCGTAGTGGCCTGAAGTTCGAGAAGGGTGCCCGGACCACCGATGGCATCCAGTAGGTCGGCTCGGGCAAGTGCCTCGGCCACGGTGACCGGGTCAGCCGGTTCCCCTGCCGCGTAGAGGCCGCAGACGGCGTCGAAGACGTGAGCGTGTGAAGGCTTGTAGAAGTGTTCGGCCCGGACCACCTCAAGGGCGTCGGCGATGGCGTCGCGGGTAAGGAGCATGGCGCCGAGCAACGACGCCTCGGCTTCGATGTTGTGCGGCGGCACCCTCGGTTCGAGGCCCTTCCGACTCCTAGGTCCGGTTCGGGGACCAAGATCGGACGGGTCGGGCCAGTCGGCGCCGGGTACGTTCACCGCTGGGTCCCCAAACCATGGCTACTCATCGTCCTTGATCTTGCCTGAAACGACCTGTGCATCACCAGAGGAAAACAGGACCAATACGGGGGAAAACCGCCCCATTGACGGGGGATCAAATTGGGGAACGGGTTGTGGACGATCGCCTCCTTCTGGGGACGACCGTCGTCGTTCACCGATTCACTCCTCCGCCTGCACTTCAACGCTGACCTGAAGGTCGACCTCGGGGTGGAGTTGCACGGTGAAGCTGTGAGTTCCCAGGTCCTTTACCGGGTCACCGGAAACCTGTCTACGATCAACCTCGAGACCGAACTGGTCGACCAGTGCGGAAACCACTTCAACCACCCCCACCGAGCCGAACAGGCGACCCTCCTCCGACGCCTTGGCCGTCACCTGCAGCACCAGTCCTTCCAGGCGAGCTGCGGACTCCTCGGCGTCGGACTTGTCGGCTGCGGCCTGCAGGGCCCGTTTGCGCTGCATCGACTCGGCCTGGGCAGCCATACCCGAGCCAGCCTCAAGGGCCAGGCCCTGGGGCACGAGATAGTTACGGGCGTACCCACGGGCCACCTCGACCAAGTCTCCGGTACGTCCCAGGCCCTCAACGTCGGTTCGCAGCAGGACCTTCACCCTTGGACATCCTCGTCGTCGGAGGAGGTGTGGCCCTCCACATCAGGGCCTTCACCAGAATCGGCGGCTTTCCCATCCGTGGCCTCCACCTCGACTTCCCCACGTGTGACTTCGTCAGTCGTGACCTCGGCCACTTCTGTCGGTTCGACAGCGTCGGGCTCTACGGTCTCCTCTTCGGACAGCGTCTCGTCGAGCTCTACGGTCTCCTCTTCGGACAGCGTCTCGTCGAGCTCTACGGTCTCCTCTTCGGACAGCAGCCCGTCAGGTTCGCCTTGTTCACCGGAGCTGCTAGGTGGTGGTGCAGTGGGAAGCGGAGGCGGACCCGCAGCCCGGGCACCCCGCTCGCCGCGTCGCTCCCGTCGCTGTGTGGTAAGTCTCTGGGTGTAGGGAAGAAGCGCCATTTCGCGTGCGTTCTTGACCGCACGAGCCACCGTCCGTTGCTGCTTCGCGTCGTTCCCGCTATTGAACCGAGGCTTGAGCTTGGCCCGATCGGACACGAATTTGTTGAGCAGCCCAACGTCCTTGTAGTCGACGTAGTCGATTCTTGCGATGGTTAGGGGGCTGATCTTCTTTCGTCTCGGACGACCGGACCGCTCGCGCATCGGGCGCCGGGGCTTCATTGCTCGGCGAGCCATTAGAAGGGTTCCTCGTCAGTCGGGAATGGTTCTCCGGAGCCTCCTGTAGACCCACCCGGATCCGGGCCCGAGGAACCGCCGAAGCCACCACCAGAGCCGCCATCAGCACGGCGATCGGTCTTGGTCACCTCGGCAGTGGCCCAACGGATGCTCGGGGAAACCTCATCGGCCACTATCTGGACGGCTGAGCGCTTGTCGCCGTTCTCGCTCTCCCAGGAGCGGTAGTCAAGCCGGCCATAGATAACAACACGACTGCCCTTGCTGATTGACTCGGCCACGTTCTCGGCCAGCTCGCGCCAGCAAGTGACGTCGAAAAAATGAGCCTTTTCTTCACCACCCTGGCTACTTCGCTGGTTCCAGGCGACACCGAAACTTGTCACTGGGGTACCACTCGGGATGTAGCGAAGTTCGGGGTCGCGGGTGACGTTCCCGACGATGACAACGTTGTTATCAAATGCCATGTTTCTCTCCGTTGGTTAACCGGCTTCTGCCGGTACGACCTCTCCGAGGAGACCGCGGCGTGCGGCCTCCTCCTCGGGAAGTCGAAGGATCTTGTGGCGGACGATTTCACTGCGGTCCGCTAGGCGGAGGATGCGGTCCGTGGAAGCTACGTCGCGTGCCTCGGTTACCACCTCCAGAACGACATAGAAGCCCTCCCACTTGTGGTTAATTCGGTAGGCGAACCGGCGACGGCCCCAGGGCTCAGTGTCGACCAGCGAGGCGACACGGCCACCTTCAGCTTCGATGGTGCCGGTGATCTTCGCCAACTGCCCGGAGACGGCTTCCTCGTCGAGGTCGCTGTCGAAAATGATCATCAACTCGTAGGCCCGCATGGCAGGCACTCACCTCCTCTGGATCCGGGAGCGGCACACGGGCCAACCGGAGCCCCGGGTGGGGCAGGGGGAACAGGATTTGCCGCCCCCTTCCGGGAGCAATGAGAGGCTAGCGGCGGCGGCGGCGGCGGAGACACACTGATTCCACACGACCCCAGGCTGCCCAGGGGGTGTGACAGACGCGGGTCAGCGGGGCCCGGCCCGGTAACCAGTTCAGTAAGCGCCAAGCGAGGCGATCCGCACCAAATGGTTCCATCCGCAGGATGCGCACACCTCGACCACGTAGGCAACAAGACGAGCCTTGCGAGCATCCAGACGGGCCAGTTCGCCCTCCGTCGAGATACACCGCCCGTGAGCGGGCAGGCGCGGCCCGAAGACATAGGTCACATGGGCCAGATGATCAGCCTCGCAGACCGGACACACCTCCCCGGTCCGGGCCCCACACTCGAGGGCGTTCCGCCGCAGCATGGGTTGGGCGTCACAAAGAGCGTGCCGGGTGAGGTCCCCCCGACGCCACGAGTCGAGAGTGGTCTGGCGAGCTAACCGGTAGTCAACGTCGGCCGGACGGCGGGACCGGACCAAACTCGGTCGGACCGCATCGGTGCGGCCCACTCTGCCCGGTTCACTCGTAGCCACGGATCCACCTTAGGCCACGGAAGGAATTTTCTCCCCGGCGGTCGGGACCCCGAAAGGCTCCTCAACCGACCCTCAGGTACCAATGCCGCCCTCACGGCTCCGCCACCAGTCGGTTAAGAGCCTCCCGGCTTCCTCGACCGAGAGCCGACCTTCCCGCAACCGGAGATCGGTCAGCCAGGCCAGCGCCTCCCCTACCTCCGGTCCGCCTACTAGATCAAGTACCGCCATGACTTGCCCACCGTCGAGTGCCGGTCCCAGGTCGTCGAGCTCGCCGACACCTTTGAGCTCGCCTACCGCGGTGATCAGGCCTCCGGTGTCGGCCCCTACGGCGACAGCCAGGTCGAGTGCCCGATCCAGCAGCTCCCCGGCCTTGAAGGCCATCCGCCTGACGTCCTCGGCCGACCAGCCTCCCTCGGGCGGACCCGAGCGAACCCGGTCGACGATCTCGACCAGGCCCTTCACAGTGGCTATTTCTCGCCGCGAGAAACGAAGCGCCCTGACCCGACCACCAGCCTCGATTGGTCCCAAGTCGAGAAGCAAGGCGGCCAGCCGATTAAGAGGATCCTCGGATGCGATCGGCACCCGATTGAAAGCCGCCTGTCGGGACGACCTGTCTAATGTCGCCACCTCGGGAAGGATCCTCTCCAGCAAACCGATCTCGACTAGGAAGTCCAGGCCTGCCCGGGGGTCGTCCACGGCCAGAAGCCGGAGCAGTTCCTCACGGACTCGCTCGGTGGACACAACAGCCACGCGCTCGGCCAGCCGGCGGGCCGCCTCCACCAGACCCGGCACCGGATCCAGCCGGTAGCCGGCAACGAACCGTGCCGCCCGCAGCATCCGCAGGGGATCGTCGGAGAAGGACTCCTCGGGAGTCCGGGGTGTTCGCAGGATTCGGGCCTGCAGATCGACCCGGCCATTGAAGGGATCGTGGAGGGTTTCATTGACTACGTCGAATGCCATCGCGTTGACCGTGAAGTCGCGACGGGCCAGGTCCTCTCCTAGGTCCTTAGTAAAGGTGACGACCGGTTTCCGAGAGTCGTCAAAGTAGGCCTCAGAACGATGGGTCGTGATCTCAAAGGTGTGTCTCCCAATGCGGACGCCCACTGTGCCGAACCGCTCACCCTGGAGCCACACGGCGTCGGCCGAGCCAGTTACAAGGTCACGGATCCGGTCCGGGGGAGCGTCGGTCGTCAGGTCAATGTCGGGGGTGGTTTCTTCCCCAGGCAGATGGGCATTGCGTACCACCCCCCCGACCAAGTAAAGGCAGTGGCCGGCCTCTCGGAATAACTCGGCAAGCGGGGCCACCACCGCTCGTAGGTCATCAAAGTCTCCGTTCACGGCGTCATCCGTCCAAGCCGTGCCGTTCCACGACCCGATCAACAACGTCGCGTCCGGGACCCTCTCCGGTGGGGGGTTCGGGGCGGTGGTCCACGCCAGCCGCTGCCGCCAGCGAGGCCCCAGCCGAGTCGGCCAGCGCGCCAAGGTCATAGCCGCCCTCAAGGAACAGAACGCAACGACTCCGAGGGACGAGGTCAACCAGACCCGTCGTCAGGTCGGCGTAGTCGCCCGACGTCAAACCCAGGTCGGTGACCGGGTCAGCACCGTGTGCGTCGTACCCGGCCGAAATA
>ERZ651768.702-NODE-702-length-24917-cov-9.997021_pt1 | contig 24917 bp, 17 predicted proteins | sample MGYA00514754_ERZ651768 | MGnify/ENA metagenome assembly ERZ651768
TCGGCGGCAGCCGGGTAGGCATCGACACAGCCCTTGGCCAAGCGGCCGCCGGCGGTCTCGATGATGAGTTGCGCGGCACGTTGGCTGACCCAGTCGCAGCAGTCCGGATCGCAGCCGCGCTCGAAGCGATATGACGCATCGGTGCTGATGCCCAGGCGCTTGGCCGTTGCGCGGATGTTTTGCGGCTTGAAATAGGCGCACTCGACCAGCACGTCCTCGGTACCGGCAGCGATCTCGCTGTTGAGCCCACCCATGACGCCGGCCAAGGCGATGCCCTTGGTTTCATCGGCGATCAACAATGCGTCTCTCGTCAACTCGTGTTCCTTCTCATCGAGCGTGGTGAATTTCTCGCCATCGAAGGCGTCGCGCACGACGATCACCGGCCTGGCCGCACCGTCCGCTATCGAGAGCAGATGATAGTCGAACGCGTGCAGCGGCTGGCCGGTCTCGAGCATCACATAGTTCGTCGCATCGACAACATTGTTGATGCTCCGTATGCCAACCAATTCGAGTGCGTTGCGCAGCCAGCTCGGGCTGGGGCCGACCTTCACGCCGCGAACGACGCGCGCGTTATAGCGCGGACAATGCTCGGCGTTATCGAGTCGTACATCGACCAGCGCCAAGGTCTCCTCGTCGCCCTCTGGCAAGTCTGGGATCTCCGGCAGGCGCAGCGCGTTTCCGGTGAGCGCGCTGACCTCGCGGGCGATGCCGATGACGCTGTTCCAGTCTGGCCGGTTGGGCGTCACCTCGAGGTCGTAAACGACATCGTCGCCGCTGCGGCCCAGATACTCGGCGAACGCCTGGCCAACCTGCGCATCGGCCGGCAGGAGCATCAGCCCTTCGGCGTCATCGGCAAGGCCAAGCTCCTTCGACGAACACATCATGCCCTGCGACTCGATCCCGCGAATTTTGCCGACCTTGATCTTGAACGGCTTCTCACCCGGCTCAACGGGCATCACGCAGCCTGGCGTCGCGAGCGGCACCTTGCTGCCGACCTTGAAATTCGTCGCGCCGCAGACGATCTGCCGCTCGCCATCGCCGTCGTTCACCTTGCAGAGTGACAGGCGGTCAGCGTCCGGGTGCGGCTCCTTGGAGAGCACCTCGGCGACCACGATACCGTCAAAGCCGCCGGACACGTTCTCGGCACCCTCGACCTCGAGACCGATCATCGTCAATTGTTGGGCGAGCTCATCGGGCGTCGAATCGCAATCAACGTATCGCTTCAGCCAGTTGTGGGTTACTTTCATTTCCGAAGAAAACCGGCGAAAACCGGGACGCCGCATGGTACGCAACTCGAGCCAAAATGCGATTGAATTTTTACCATCAATCCGCGTCACAATTTCTTTGCCATCACCCGGGAGTGGTGAAAAACTTTCCGCCTTTATGATATTGAGAAGACTGAATTTTCGTGTGATAGGGACAATCATCGCGATTTGCGCCTCCGGCTTGGCCAAGCCGGCAATTGCCAAAGAGCCGGTCATCAACAGTCAAAACAAGGTACTCGAGGGCCACTCCTACCACGGCGAGGCGTTTAACGAGGGGCCCCGCCAAAGCGCCTATCTCATGAAAGGCATGGGGCGTGTGCGCTTCTCGATCACGACCTCAGTACAGGAGGCGCAGTTGTTTTTCACGCAGGGCGTCGCGCAGCTGCATGGCTTTTGGTTCTTCGAGGCCGAGCGTAGTTTCCGGCAGGCGGCAATGCTCGACCCCGACTGCGCCATGGCCTACTGGGGCATGGCCGTGGCCAACCGCAACAACGCCGAGCGCGCCAAGGGCTTCATCGAGGAAGCCAAAAAACGCAGGGACAAGGCCGGCAAACGCGAGCAACTCTGGATCGACAGCGAAATCAACTATTGGGCCGACACCAAGAAGGCCAAAAAGGATCGCCACCGCAAAATGGTGCGCGACCTCGAGGCGATTATTTACGAGTACCCAAACGACATCGAGGCCAAGGCGTTCCTCGCCGTGTGGATATGGCAGAGTGCCAGGGAAGGATTGCCCATCCACAGCCACGGCGCCGTCACCGCCCTGATCGAGGATGTACTCGACGTCGAGCCGATGCACCCATGCCATCATTTCCGCATCCATCTATGGGACAACGAAAAGCCGGCGCGCGCCCTCGCCTCGGCTGCCCGTTGCGGACAGGGCTCATCCGGCATCGCGCACATGTGGCACATGCCCGGCCACATTTACTCGAAGCTCAAGCGCTACCACGACTCTGCCTGGCAGCAGGAGGCCAGCGCCCGGGTGGACCACGCCCACATGATGCGCGACCGTGTGCTGCCGGACCAGATTCATAACTTCGCCCACAACAACGAGTGGCTCACGCGCAACCTCAACCACCTTGGCCGTGCCAACGATGCCGTGGCGCTCGCCCGAAATATGATCGAGCTGCCGCGCCACCCAGAATACAATTCCCTTGCCAAGCCGGATGCGCCGACCGAGTACGGCAAGCGCGGCAGTGCCCGTTACGGCCGCACGCGTCTGCTCGAGACCCTGCTACGCTACGAGATGTGGGACGAAATTATCAGCGCCTCGCAGACCGTCTATCTCGAGAAAACCACCATCCCCGAGGAACAGGCCAAGCGCTTGGCCGCCGTCGGCATGGCCCGTTACGCGCTTGGCCATGGGGAAAAAGGCAACGAGATCCTGGCCAGGCTCGACGAACTCAAGCAGCGCCTCGAGGACATGAAACTGGAAGCCGGGGCCAAGGCCGGTGCGGACGCCCTCAACGGTGAAAAAAACGATAAGGAAGCCGAAAAAGCCAAGGCTGACGCGATGAAACCATTTGATGGCCGCATCAAGACCATCGACCAGTACCGAGCCGAACTCCTCGCCTGCCAAGCCGCCGCGGACGAGGACGGCGACGAGCTCAAAAAACAGATCGCCAAAGCCGGCAAAATGTCGCGTGAACGCAAGTCGCAACTCCACCTGCAAGTTGGCAACAACAAGGAGGCCGTAAAACTCGCCAGCCAATCCGCCCGGTCCGAGGGCCAAGTGCAGCCCCTGGCCAACTACGCAGACATCCTCTGGCGCAGCGGCAGGAAAAAGGAGGCTATCGAGCAGTTCAAAAAACTGCGCGAGATCTCCGCGCACTTAGACATCGAGCGCGCCGTCTTTCTGCGACTGGCACCCATCGCCGTGAAACTCGGCCTGCCGGAAGATTGGCGCGTTGAATTCAAGCCGGCCAACGATGTCGGCGAGCGGCCGTCACTCGACACGCTTGGCCCGTTTCGCTGGAGTCCCACGCACGCGCCCCAATGGGAATTGACCGATGGCCAGGGAAAAAAACATACCCTCACAGACTACGCCGGCCGGCCGGTGATCGTCATTTTCTACCTCGGCAAAGGCTGCGCTCACTGCATCGAGCAACTCGGCACCTTCGCTCCCGAAACCGACCGCTTCAGACAAGCCGGCATCGACCTAGTCGCCATCAGCACCGACGATGTCAACGGCTTGCGCGAGACGGTTCAGCAAAACAAAACCGGCTCACCGTTCCCCTTCCCCCTCGTCTCCGACGCCTCGCTGAACGTCTTCAAGAAATATCGCGCCTACGACGACTTCGAGCAGCAGCCGCTGCACGGCACCTTCCTCATCGACCGGCAGGGCCTCGTCCGCTGGCAGGACATCAGCTACGAGCCGTTCACAGACGTCGAATTCCTCCTCGAGGAATCCAAGCGCCTTCTCGCCCAGGATCCACCCCAAGTCACCCAGCGCTAAACGTCGATGACATCGTCATTTTTGGACTGGTTTGGGGTCTCTTGAGTCCGGGCACCCATGCCGTCTGGGGTGGGTATTTGAAAATCACCGACCTGTGAGGCGAATTTCTTTTTCACGCGCTCACGGATGATGGCGCGGAAACCTGGCAACATCAGGCAGAAGCCTGCCAAGTCGGTCAGCAGCCCGGGCGTCAGCAGCACAATGCCGCCGATCAATACCAGCAGCCCGTCAATCAACTCCTTCGTCGGCACCCGGCCGGCGGCCGTCTCGGCCTGTATCCGCGCGAGGATCGAGTAGCCCTGGCTCTTCGCAAGATACGCCCCCCACGCTCCAGTGAGAATCACGAGCAAGATCGTGGCAGGCAACCCCACACGAGCGCCGACCACGACCAGCAGGTACAACTCCACCAGTGGGATGATGATGAACAGGATGAGGAGCCTTCTGAACATTTCAGATTAATCTTGGCCAATCGCTTGGCCCATGCTTTCGCCGATGCGGGCGTAGGTCTCGATGCCGTTGGCGGTGTTTTCCAGCAGGTCGGCATCGAACTTGACTCGGCCTTTTTCGAACAGCACCGCCACGCTGGAACCGCCGAAGGCAAAGTACCCTTTCTCCTCGCCCTTGGCCACCGTCTCCCCCGGCATGTAGGTTTGCCGAATGCTGCCGACCATCGTCGCGCCGATCTCGACGAATTGCACCTGGCCAAGCGCGGGCGACTCGATCGGCGTGACCACCCGCTTGTTCTCCCAAAGGATCGACGGCCGGGTGATCAGCGCGATCGGGTTGACCGAGTAGAGCCAGCCATTAATGAAGCGTGGGATACCGGCCTGACCCGAACACGGAAAATGAAACCGATGATAGTCCACAGGGCAAAGCCGCGAGAGAAGTATCGATCCGCCCTCGTAGCGCTTGGCTAAGCCGGTGTCGCCGAGAAACCGAGCGAGATCGAACGACTGTCCCTTGACGAAAAAACTAGTCTCGGCCGTGATGTCAGCGAACGCCAAGTGGCGTCCATCCGCCGGGAACACCACCGAGTCAGTGGCGGGATCGACCGGCCGCGCACCGGGCTTGAGTTTGCGAAAGAAAAACTCGTTGAATGAATTGTACTCGTCCACCAGCTCGTCGAATTCACTCTCGTCCAGGCCGTATTGCTCGATGAACGGCCTGATCCGGACCCGGCTCGAAGCGACGTCCATCCTGCGGCCGTACCACATGGAAAAGATCCACCGGCGAACGAGCAGCCACTGCGCCAGCCGGCCAAATGGATTGCCGTACACCCAGCGCAGCGGCCGCTCGCCGTAAATGGTCTCGGTCTTTACCTCTCCATCGCGGCGGTCGATGTATCGTATCTCCCCGTTGGCCAAGTTATCCTCGACGCTCATGCGCCGGCAGGCTACCCGCCCCCGGCCCGGTTGAAAACTCCTTGGCCAATTAAAAAAGTTGAAACCTTTGTCGAGTTGGCGAAGTCTAACCGGGAGTTCGACTATAAATAATGAAATCAATACAACCAATTAGACTTGGGCTGGGCGGCTTGACTGGCCTGGCATTGGCGCTGGCCGGTTCCATCGGGGCCAACACAGCAAACGCGGAAAACTGGCCGACCTGGCGCGGCCCGGCGGCGAACGGCGTGGCTCCAGGCGGTAATCCGCCAACTGAGTTTTCCGAAAGCAAGAATGTTCAATGGAAAACCAAGGTGCCCGGCTCGGGCTCATCGACACCGGTGATCTGGGGCGACCAGGTTTTTGTCCTCACAGCCGAAAAAACCGGTAAGAAAGTGGCCGCCACCGGTGGCGAGTCACGCGAGCGCGGGCAGGGAGCTGAGCGCGGGCAACGACCGGGCGGCGAACGCCCAGAGGGTCGAGGCCGAGGTGAACAGGGTTCACGCGGTGGAGACCGACCAAGACCGGATGGTGATCGGGGCTCGCGCGGTGGGGAACGCCCCCGCCCGGATGGAGAACGCAGTGAACGTGGCGGCCAATCCGGCTTCGGCGGCGGCTCATTCAATCGTGAGGAGTTTATCAAGCGCTTTGACAAGGACGGCGACGGCGAGTTGAATGATGCTGAGCGTGATGCAATGCGCGACGAATTACGTCAGCAATTCAGTGGAGGACGTGACGGCGAACGCAGCCGCCGTAGTGGACGCTCCAGCCGGGGACGTGGCGGTTTCGGTGGCGGCGGCAAGCCGACCGAAGAATATCGTTTCGTGTTGATTTCCCTCGATAGAAACACCGGAAAGGAGAACTGGCGGCGCGTTGCCGCAACACAGGTGCCGCACGAAGGACATCATCGTGATCACGGTTATGCCTCCGGATCCCCCGTGACCGATGGCGAGCACATCATCGTCAGCTTCGGCTCCCGCGGCCTGTACTGCTACAACATGAAGGGCAAACTGCAGTGGAAGAAGGATTTTGGCGACATGCGCATGCGCAACAGCTTCGGCGAAGGCACCTCCCCCGCCCTTCACGGTGACACAGTCGTGTTGCTGTGGGATCACGAGGGCGACTCGGCCCTCTACGCGCTCGACAAAAAGACCGGCAAGTTGAAGTGGAAAACCGATCGCAACGAAGCCTCCGGCTGGTGCACCCCAGTCGTGACGATCCACGACGGCGTCACGCAGGTAATTGTTAACGGCACCCGGGCTGTTCGCAGCTATCAACTGAGCGACGGCAAACTGCTTTGGCAATGCAGCGGGCAAACCTCCAATGCCATCCCCTCAGTTGTTGTAGATGAGAATTTCGCCTATGCGATGAGCGGTTTCCGTGGCGCCCACTTGGCCGCGATCAAGCTTGGCGGCAGCGGCGATCTGACCGACAGCAAATCGGTCACGTGGACCGCCAACCGTGGAACACCTTACACTCCGTCGCCGCTGCTGAGCAACGGCCGCATCTGGTATCTCTCCGGCAACAACGGCATTCTCTCCGTGCGCGACACCAAAAGCGGCAAGCTGCTGGTCGAGGGCGAACGGCTCGACGGCATCAGCGGTGTTTACGCCTCGCCGGTGAGCGCCGGCGGCCGGGTTTACATCGCCGGCCGCAACGGCACTGTTTCCGTGCTCAAGGACAGCGCCAAGCTGGAGGTGCTGGCAACCAACGAATTGGACGAGAAATTTGACTGCTCGCCAGCCATCGTTGACAACCAGATTTTCCTCCGTGGCAAGGAGAACCTCTACTGCATCGCCACCAAATAAACCAGGCTATCGACTTTCACCAACCGGCCCGCTCAATCGCGGGTCGGTTTTTTTTTAAACAAACGAAACACAGCCCAAAAGCCCAGCGGCAGGACTGCCAGCAGCAGCAGGATTAGGCAGAGGGCGTTCACCTGCGCGTGATGCCCGTAGTGCAGCAGGTTGAACACCCGCAGCGCCAGTGTCTCGCCGCCCGGCGGCACGACGAGTATCATCGTCTCTGTGTCCCACAGGCAAAGTAGATAGACCACGTAGCACGTCGCCGCCATGGCCATCCCTGCCTGCGGCAAAAACAGGTGTCGGCACCGCTGCCACCAGGGCAGGCCGGTAAGGTCAGTGAGGTTTTGCAGATCGGCATCGAGCGACGCCCTGGCCAGGCGCATCCCCTCCCAGCCAAGCGCGAAGTAGCGCAGGCCAAGCGCGATCAAAACGATACCCGGCCCGCCGTAAAGCCAGCCCAAGCCGGGCCGGTTTAGCAGGTAAATCAACAGCACACCCAGCAGCACGCCCGGCAGAAAAAAGAGCAACCAAGCCAGGCGCAGGCCAGTCCAGCGAACCGCCGCCAGGCCAAGCGCCGGGACCAGCGTCGCCGTCACTGCCGAGTACCAAAATGAATTCCAGATCGCCTGCCCACCGGCGCGAACGGCATCCAACAAATCCGTCCAAGTGCGCGTATCCAGCAGCAGATGGCCAAGCGGCAGCAGCACAGACAAAGCAACGAACAAACACACGACCACTGACACCAAGTTCAGCAGCGCTTGGCCAAGCCGGTTACGCAACACCTCCGCCTGCACGCCCTGGCTTTCCCATGGCCAGGCGAGCGCCCTGCCCCGAATCAACAACAGCAACGCTAGCGGCAGTGCCGCCATCGCCCAGCCGTACTGCCAGGTCAGCTCAAAATTGTAGCTCGTGCTGAACTGCACCCAAAACTGCGCCGGGAAAACCTTCACCTGCAGAATCGCCGGCACCGCGATGTTGTTGAATGCCAGCGCGAACACGATCAGCCCGGACTGCAATACCGCCGGCAGTGTCATCGGCAACAACAGCGAACGCAGCAGCGGCCATCCGCACAGTCCTGGCTCGGCATCGAGCATCTCTGCGGTGAGCCGCTTGAGCGCGCCGAGACACATCAGGCACGGCAGCGGCCAGAGCATCAGCGTCAGTACCCACGCCACGCCGCCGTGGGAATAGATGTCGAGCGACAGCCACGGCTTCAGAACTCCGACATTGCCCAGCAGGCCAAGCCACGCGTTGACCACCAGGAATGGCGGCAACGCCAACGAAACGATAACCCCGACAAGCGCCAGCAATTGCGCTCCTCCACGCGACGAGGCGATGAACAGCGCCGCCAGCCATCCCACCGTCACCGTCGCCAGTGCAACCGGCAAGGCCAGCGCCAGACTGTTGAACAACAGACCCCAGCTCATGTTAGTCGAGGAAAATAGATGTCAGTTCACTCACCGCCTGCCCGCTGACCTCGAGTAATCCTGGCCAAGCGATCGTGTCGGCCGCGGCCGGTTGGTCGGAATCGATCGCTCCGGCTTCGGCGAGCGCGGAGCACACCTTTGCCGATTGCAGAAACCTGGCCAAACGCTTGGCCAAGCCGGGTCTCGGCGCGCCGCGGATATGGCCCAGCGTGTTGCGAATGGCAAGAGCGTCCCTGCCAAGCGGCTGGCCGGCGATCGGCAGGCCGTTGCGAAGGCCGGCGCGGACATCATCGGAGTCCGTGAGGCCAAGCGCAACCTCGCCGCGGCCAACGAGCTGCACGACCACCGAGTTGCCATCGACCGTCATCACACCGTTGGCCGATAGCGCGCGACACCACGCCTGCCACTTTGCCGCGCCCCAGCGCTGGCGCAGCACCTGGAAATGCGTCGCCGTTGAGCCGAACAACGGCAGCGCGATGACGACCTTGCCGCGCCATTGCGCATTCGTCAGCGCTGTGAGACTCGTTGGCAACTCCGCGCGCCCAAGCTGGTTCGTGTTCCAAACCCATTGCCGCGTGCGCACGCCAAACGACTCGATCGGCATGTCAGCAGCAAGCACGCCGCGAGCGGCGAGCTGGTGCGTGCGAAACGCCTCGTTACTCCAAAACAAATCGCAGCGAGGATGGTTCTTTTCGGCAATCAGGCGGTTGACCAGACCGACCGTTTTGACCGCTTCGCTGTCATAAACAGCTCGAACGCGAATGCCGGTTTCCTGCTCGAACTGCTGCAAAATCGGCTCGGCGTAAACCTGATCCTGTGAGGTGTAAACCGTGACTGAGTCGCCGCCGGGCGAGCAACCGGCGAGCAGCAACACGCCAATGATCCACGCCGTTTGCAGCCGATTCCTCATGCGGTACGCCGATGGTAAAACCACCACTCAAACAACATGAACCCAAGGCACAGCATCGCGAACCAGCGCCACGCCTCCTTGTCAGCACTCACCATCACCGTTGCCTCGACCGTGCCGTACTCACCCAACTGCAGGGACTCACGCGAACGGATGTGGCTCTCGTCGCTGTCGAGCAGGTTCGCGCAAAACTGCATCGCATTCGTCCCGACTCTCGCCGTGTAAACGCCCTGCTGAAATGTGTCGCCGAAGATCAGCTCGCCGCTGGCCGTCGTCCTGGTTTCCTGCGTCGAGCCGTCCGGCAGTTCGATGCTCACCGGTTGCTCCCCGCTGACCAGGCGCATGTGAAACGGCTCACCCACGCGGATGCTAGTGCGGGCATCTGGATTGAGCCAGTCGGCCGCGTTGGCGATGAAAATGGGAAATGAAACCCGCAGCGGCCACGTGCTATCGAGCGGATTGAAGCCAATCCACACCGCGCGTTGGCCGTTGTTCTCGCCCGCAGCCAAAAGCGGCGCGGACGGCGACTCGACCAGCGGCGTCAGCCACGCCGGCGTCTTGGCGGCGAGCGCCTTGGCCACCTGCACGTTGTCGAAATTAACAAAACGCAACAGTGGGTGGGTGCTTTTCCAGTCCACAATCGGCGGACCGTCGATCGAGCCGCTGGGCTGGAACCAGTTGGTCGACTGCGTGTGGATCGCCAGAACGTTGCCGCTTGGCCAGGCACTGGGCACGACATCGTCGAGCACGACGAAATCGACCGCCGGCCCTGGGTCGGTGAAGTTTGCCTCCACGTCGAGGTCGAGCTTGGACACGCTGCGTAGCGCCCGTTCCAGGAATGAGTTGCCCCGGGTGACCAGCAGCGCACGGGTATTGCGCCGGGCGAGGCTGAGTACCGAAGCGGTGTTGTCCACGGCGAGCGCGTCGCTGCTTGTGAGCTGCAAGCGGAAGATGCCGTTGGTGTTCTGGCTAGCGACGAAAACGAGCGATGCCGTGTTGGTCGCACCGACGCGCACACGCCGGTTGCCGACAAGCCGCTCACCAAAAAACAGCGAGACGTCGCTCGAGAGCGAATTGGTCGAGGTGTTGGCGACGGTCGCGAAAATCGCCTGTTGCCCGGCCTGCTCCGGATGCGGCCGCACCTCAAGCGACACGATGCCAAGATTGTCGCCGCCCTCGCCCACTCGATGGTATACTAGGTTGAGATCCTGTAGCTCGAATTCATCCAAGTCCGGCGAGGCACCGTCGCTGAACAGGTGCACCTCGGTCCTGGCACGGTTACGCGTTAGGTTTTGGGCGAGCTTGACCGCATCCAGCAAATGGGTCGGCGAGTCGGTCGCCCGCGCTTGGCCAAGCACCGAGCGCAGCGCTGCCTTGGCACTGGTCGGCGACTGGCGAACCTCGGTCACCGCGCCGGCCAGCAGCAAAACCATGCGGTCTCTGTCGTGCATTGAGTCGATGAGCTTGGCCGCCTTGGCCTTCGCCTGGGCAAGTCTACTGGGCGAAACATCGGTCGCCTGCATCGACGCCGACACGTCGAGAATGGCGACGATGAAGCGGCTGCCCTCAAGTTTGCCGGCAAAGTACGGGCGAGTTAGCGCGAAAACGGCCAACGCCAGCAGGATGAGCTGGATGAGCAGCAGCCAGTTGTGCCGTAGTTTCTGGAACGGCGAACTGGCCTGAGTCTCGTTGAGAAAGCGCTGCCAAAGAACCGTGCTCGAGACCAGCCGGGCCACCCGCCGGCGCTTGAGCAGATAAAAGACAACGACGACCGGCAGCGTGGCGGCGAACACGAGTGCCTCGGGCGTGAGAAAATTCATCGCCACATGCCCCCCGTCCGCATGGCCTTGAGCAGCAGATCATCGATCAGCGTGTCGGAGCGCGACAACTGGTAGCGAACGCCCCGGGCGCGACAAAACTCCTGCAGCCGCTGGCAGTAGTTCTGCACCGTGGCCCGGTACGTCTTGAGCCGATATTTGCCGAACGTCACCTCCTGCTCGGCGCCGGTCTCGGAGTCGATCACTTTCAAGTCGCCGTAGGTCGACGGCTCGAGTTCCTCCGGCGAGAGGATTTGCACGGCGTGAATTTCCGAGCCGCGATGGGCCAACGCCTTGATTCCCTCCTCGTAACCGGCAGGGTCGAGAAAATCGCTGAGGATGACCGACACACCGGGCGCGCGGTGCTTCATCGCGCCACGCCGGAGCGCCTGGTTCAAGTCCGCCGTTCCGGCGACCTTGAGCTTGGCCAGGTTTTCAAAAAAACGGATCGACGATTTGCGGCCGCGAACCTGCCGTAACTCGCCGGCCAGGCTCACTTGATCGTCGCCCAGCGGAAATGGCTCGACGGTGACGCGGTCGAACCCACACAACGCCACGTAGCCCACGGCAGCAGTAACCTGGCGAGCGAAATCGAACTTGGACACCTGACCAAACGACATCGACTCGCTGGCATCGAGAAAAATGGTGACTGGAAGCTCGCGCTCCTCCTCGTAAAGCTTGAGGAAGAGCCGGTCGAGCCGGCCGTAGATGTTCCAGTCAATCCGGCGCAGGTCATCCCCAGGGACGTAGTTGCGGTAATCGGCGAACTCGACTGACTGGCCCCGGGCTCCACTGCGGCGCTCCCCCTTCGCCGTGCTCTTCGAACGACGGCGAGCCAGGAGCTGCAACTGCTCCAAACGCTTCATTAAATGAGGGGAAATCAACGCCGCCATGACCACGGGATCAACCGGGGCGGATGCTCACCATAGACACCCAAAATGGCAAGACCAAGCGGCGACAGGAATCACAGTATGAAGGCGAACCGGGAGGGCCACTCCTGCGATTCGGTCACATGAACATCCCAATTGTCGCGAGTAGCAAATTTCCGCAGCGCTTGGCCAAGCGTTAGTTTGCGTTTCAACGCTTCTTCGCCTTTTTGGCGGGGCGTTTTTTTGTGCGCCCGATCCCTTTTCGGGCTGCTTTTTTCTTCGCGTCCTTTTTGCGCTTGGTCTCGTCACGCAATTTTTGGATTTCGCGCTTGGTGACCTTTTTGCTGGTCTTGCCCTTTTTGGTCACCGTGCGACGGATCGGCTCGATGCTTTTCGGGCGCGGCTTGACCACGAGGCGGATGTGGCATCCCTCGAACCCGAACGACTTGCGTAGCACGCCGATGAGATAGCGCGAGTAGTTGTCGCTCATCAACTCCTTGCGGTTGACAAAGAGCAGAAATGTCGGCGGCCTCGACTTGACCTGCGTGGCGTAAAAGAGCTTGAGCCGATGGCCCCTGGAACTGGGCGCCGAATTGCGCTCCAACGCTGCCTGCAGCGAGCGGTTCAACAAACTTGTCGGTGTGGTTTTTTGGAGCTGCGAGCTAACATAGCGGATGGCCTCGAGCAGGCGATCCAGTTGGAAACCTTCAACCGCAGACGTGAAAATCACCGGCGCGTAGTCGATGAAAAACAGGTTGGACTTCACCCACTTGCCAAACTCCTCGTACATTAGCTCCTCCTGTTTTTTGCGGCTGAGCTTGCGGCCTCCCTGCGCGACGGTTTTTTTGACCCCCCGCTTGCGGGCCTTCTCCAGTCCGGCCAGGAAAAGATCCCACTTGTTGACGACGATGACACAGGCACAACCGGCCTCGGTGATGCGGTCGCAGATTTTTTTGTCCTGCTCGGTGACACCCTCGGCGGCGTCCATCACCAGCACCGCCAGATCGCACCGCTCGATGGCTTTGTCCGCACTGTTGACGCTGAAAAACTCCACCGCGTCCTTGATACGCCGCCGCTTGCGGATGCCAGCCGTGTCGATGAGGTTGTAGCTCTGCCGCACGCCGGCGGTCACGACATCAAACGGTACATCGATGGCGTCGCGGGTGGTTCCAGAAATCTCGCTGACAATGACCCGCTCCGACCGGGTGAGTGCGTTGATGATCGACGATTTGCCGACGTTGGGCCGGCCGACAATGGCGATGTTCAGCGGCGGTTCAGCGGCGGATTGACTCTCTTCGCCGGCTTCGTCAACCGGCTTGGCCAAGCGCTCCGGCAACCGGCCCACCGCTTGGCCGATGGGAATGTCGATACCGCGTGCATGCAGCGCGCTGACCGGGAAAACATGCTCAAAGCCAAGCTCGGCAAACTCATCGACGCCCTGCTCATGAGCAGCGGTGTCTACCTTGTTAACCATCACGAATACCGGCCTGCCGGCTTCGCGGAGCATCCCGGCGACCTCGAGATCCATCGGCACGACGCCTTCTTGCACGCTGACGACGAACAAAATCACGCCCACATCATCGAGCGCGACTTGCACCTGGGTGACGATTTCCCGGGCAAAGTCATCACCACCCCGCTCGCCCTTGAGCAGCCCAATGCCACCGGTGTCCACCAGCGTGAACGGATGCCCCTGCCACTCGACCTCGGCGCTGAGCCGGTCGCGCGTAACGCCGGGACGATCGTGCACAATGGCAATCCGCTTGCGCGCAATACAATTGAACAGGGCCGACTTCCCGACATTGGGCCGACCGACGATGGCTACCACTCCTGGCACGGCGCTGTTGTACTGGGTTCGCGGCGGGAGAGCGAGACGGCGGTTTTTTCTGAATCGCCAACCGGCTGGTTTCCTGAATAATTAGGGTCCCGGATGAATCTCGCCGAGCGGACCAAAATCGCCTTCAAACTCGAGCAGCACCGGGCTGATCGCCCACTTGGCTATCCTCTTGATCCCGATCATCAAACAGACCCGCGAGGAACACCCCACCCAGACAGTGACCGAGGAAATCAGCGAGTAAGACAAGTGGTGGTATTACGGCGTCGCAGTGTCGGCGGTGCGCCAGAGGTACCAGGCAGCGACGGTGCGGTGCGGTGCCCAGCATTCGCCGGCGGCGAGGAGTTCCTTCGGCTTAGGCAGGCCGGCCAGTCGCTTGGCCAAGGCGAAGCCTTTTTGAATGCCGTAGTCAGTAGCCGGCAACACATCCGGACGACCGAGCCGGAAAATCAGCATCATCTCCACCGTCCAGCGGCCGACGCCCTTGATGGAGGTCAGGCTATCTATCAATTCGTCGTCACTCATGCGATTGGCCTGACGCGAGTCGGGCACGATGCCGTCTTTGGCCGCTTGGGCGATGTTGCGGATGTAACCGGCCTTTTGGTTGGAGAGCCCGACGCCGCGCAGATGCTCGAACGGCTTCCGCAACACCCTCTCCGGCTCGGGGAATTTTCTGCCGGGGAACAGGTCGAGGAAACGGCCAAAGATGATCGTCGCCACTTTGCCAGTGAGTTGCTGGTACACGATCGAACGAACGAGTGACGCGTAAATTGTACGGCTTTTGTCCGGTACCAAGTCGCAGGCACCGATACAGCGAATGACCCTGGCCAGGTCGGGGTCGACTTTTTTGATATGCCGAATGGCTTTCGCTGCGTCCACGGCCAAGCGCTTGGTTCAGTGTCCCTGATCGGCAGTCGACGGCTCGTAGTAGTCGCCGCGGAGCCAGTCGGCAATCAGGCCGATCTTGTTGTCAGTCAAGATCTTCTTCACGCCGAATGCCGGCATGCGGTCGTTGTTCTCGGGATAGAATTTTTCGTGACCCGGGTTTTTCACAAAGTCGATGATCCATTGGCGCGAACCGTAGCCGGTGAGATCGGGGCCGTCGGCGTCGGGATCCGGCTCGCCGAACGCATGGCAGTCGATGCAGCCGATATCGTCCTCTAGATAGGCAATGCCCTGCTTGATTAACGCCACGCCGGTTTGGTCGGCCGCGACCTGGCTGGGCAGCTTGGCCTCGGCAGAGAGCGCCACGGCGATGGCGTCGAGCATTTCGCGTTCATCGGCAGCGTACTTGCGGACTTTGCGGTCGAGGAATTTTTTGTACATTGCACCGTCCCTGTGCGTGGTGCCGCCAAAATAACGGGCGCTGATGTAATTGTCCGGGTCAAGCAAATCACGAATCCATTGACGTGTGGCGAAATCTTTCAGGTCCGGTGCGCTCTGTTTTTCCTGGAGCTGGATACTGGCAACCACATCGAACAGTCCTTCGGTCTTTTCGTCCAAAACCGACTGCACCGTCTGCCATTCGTTTGTCGCGGACTTTCGTGCCAGCCACCCGGGATGCACGGCATCTCCGGAGGCAAACCGGCTAAACATAGTGGTGCGACTTTGCAGCTTGGCCAATGTACCGGCCTTTGGCAACTCAACCCCCAGGCCATCATGGCCGTCGTAGCGATGGCAGCTCGCGCAATGCTGCGCGAACAGCCGTGCGCCCTGCGTTTTCGGATCGTCCTTGAGTAGCGACAATGCGGTGGTCTCAATACCCCTGGCCTTGGCCAAGGCGGTCACGCGATCGGCATCCCGGGTGTCAGCAAGCACGCCCCTGAGATACGTGGCACTGTTCGGCCCGGTGACATCCTCCTGCTTGGCCAGGTACGTGAGTGCGCCGGCGCCGCCGAGGAACACAAAAATAATGCCGATGTTGAACACGTGCCCGAGCTTCCAGCGGCCAATGAACGGCATCAGGCAAATCAGTCCGACGGCTATCCCCGGGATGTAAATGGCACCCCAGATCTCGTTCTCGCCAGCGAAAAACGGCAGCTTGAGGAATTGGAATAGGAACAGGAAATACCAGTCCGGCCGCGCGGCGGAAAACGGCTCGGACGGGTCGGCCGGCGAACCCAAATGCGCGCCGTGCGCCGAGAATACCACCACCATCACCACCACCATCACCGCGAGACAAGCCACGACATCCTTGAAAACCTGATCTGGCCAAAAGTAGGCGTCGCGCTTGCGCTTCGGTTCGGCCGGCGTGATGCCGTGACGGCGGAACAGATAGATGTGCCCGACGATCAGCAGCACCAGCAGGCCTGGCAACACGCCGGCATGCAGCGCAAAAAAACGCGTCAAAGTGTGATGCCCATACTCGGTGCCGCCGATCACGAGCTTTTGCATCTCTGGCCCAATGAACGGAACCAAGTTGATCAAGTTAGTGGCGACCTTGGTGGCCCAAAAACCCTTTTGATCCCACGGCAACAGGTAACCGGTCAGCGACAGGGCCAGCACCAGCAGCAGCAGCAGGACGCCGAACCAGTAGTTCACCTCGCGCGGCGCCTTGTACGCGCCATCGATCACGACCTGCATCAGGTGCAGCAGCAGCAGCACCGGCATGAACTGCGCCGTCCAGTGGTGGATACCACGCAGCAGCCAACCGCCGCTCATCTCGTTTTGGATGTAGTTGACCGACTCCCATGCGTCGCCGGAGCTGGCGCTGTAGCCCATCCACAAAAACACGCCGGTGATAAACTGCACGAACAGCGTGAACGTCAACGTACTCCCCCAGACGTAGCGCCATCGCGAGCCGCCGGGGATGTTCTCGAACAACGCCTCGCGGGTCAGGCTGCGAATCCCGGTGCGATGATCAAGCCAGTCCAGCAGCGACTTCATGACACCGGAACCGCGTGGCTATGGCCGGGTTGAAAATTCTGAAACTTCACCCACACCTCGGTCTTATTGCGAATCCGAATCTCAAGCGGATCCATCGCGCGCGGGCTCACGCCAGTAACTATGCTGCCGTCTAACTTGAAGTTACTGTTATGGCACGGGCAGAAAAAATCGTTGTTGCCCGACCGATAGTCGACAAAGCAGCCCAAGTGCGGGCAGACCGTGTGCAGCGCCTTGGGCACGCCATCGACGAGTCGCAGGTAGACCGCGCCAATGCTCACGTTGGTGAACCGGTTCCACGCGTCCACCTTGTCGGCCACGACGGAGAATTTGGCCGGCGAACCGTCCGCTGGAATCGCGTCAAGCGTGGTGACCTTAATAAAGCCGTCGCCGTCCTCACCCTCGCGCTTGGCCAAAGGATCGAGATAAGCCCAGACGCCGGCGCCAAACGGCACCACGCTGATGAGCGTGCCGATGAACGCGCAGAGAAACTTGATGAAGCCGCGCCGCTCCTGAACTGGCTCACCAATCTCATCCCCCTGAGTGTCTGCCGTGGCGGAGACCTCACCGAAGATTGGGTCGTTCAAGTTGGAGTCAGGCTCAGCCCGCTCTGTTGACTCCTGGGGTCGGGAAGTTTTCGGAATCTTCACCTGGCCAGCAGATTCACCGGCGGCGGATTCGGACAATTCAACTTGGTTTTCCTCTTGGTTTTCCACCTTACGAAAGAAGCGGGACCCTAGCGCCAGCCCTGCTGTGTTCCGAGAAAAAAACGCCCCGCCAAGGAGGCAGACTGAATTGTCTCGACCATGCGGGGTGGTGTTAATTTACTCCCCGGCAGCGGATGAGCAGCCGTCTCCGCTTGACCAATGGCACTCGACACTCTTCAAATCCAACTCGGCAAGCGCGAGCACACGTTTGTAGCATCAGCTCAGATCGGCAGGGCACGTTACTGTTCGCCCTCATAAACTAGGCTCATTAAAAACTCATGTTTGAAAAAATCACCCTCCACACACCGCGTCAGTTTGTGCCGGCCGACCTGAACGCCGGCGACTGGGCATCGCTCGCGCCGCTCTTCGACCAACTCGAACAGCAATTCAGCGCCGCCACCGATGCCGCCCAACTCGAGCAGGCTATCCTAAACTGGGAGGAACTCTCCGCCGCCATCGCCGAGGAAGGCTCCAAGCGCTACATCGCGATGACCTGCCAGACGGAGGACAAAACCGCCGAGCAGACCTACCTCGATTTCGTCGAGAAGATCGAGCCGGAGGAAAAGACGAGTAGCTTCCGCCTGGCCAAGTCGCTCACCGGACACTCGCACCGCGAAGGTCTCCCAGCCGGGCGCTACGAGGTATTCACCCGCGACGCCGCGCTGGAGGTCGAGTTATTCCGCCCCGAGAACATCCCACTCGAGACCGAGGCAACCAAGATTGGGCAGCAATACCAAAAACTCATCGGGAGCCTGGCCGTGCAGTTCGACGGCAAAGAACAAACGCTCGTGCAGATGGGCCGCCACCTCGAGGAGACCGACCGGGCCCGGCGGCAGGAGGCGTGGGAACTCGTCGCCAATCGACGGCTCGAGGAAGCCGAAACCATCGATGGCCAACTCGACAGCTTGGCCAAGCGGCGCAACCAGATGAGCGCCAACGCCGGTTTCCCGAACTACCGCGACTTCGCACATCGCCGCCGCGGCCGGTTCGACTATTCCCCGGACGACTGCCTCTCATTTCACGATGCCATCGAGCAGGAGATGGTGCCGCTGCTCAAGGAACTGCACGACGAACGTCAGACCGCGCTTGGCATCGAATCGGTGAGACCATGGGACACGGCGACCGATCCGCAGGGCCATCCGCCGCTCAAGCCGTTCGAGGAAGTCCCGCAGTTGATCCGCCGTACGCAGGCAATCTTCGACCAGCTTGACGGCGAACTCGCCAGTTGGTTTCAGGCCATGCAGGACCTCGATCTGCTCGACCTGGCAAACCGCAAGGGCAAGGCGCCGGGTGGCTATCAGGACTCACTGGCCGAGGCACGGTTGCCGTTCATTTTCATGAACGCGGTCGGCGTACAGCGTGACGTCGAGACGCTGCTGCACGAGGCCGGGCATGCGTTTCATACCATGGCCAGCCAGAAGGAGTCGCTGCACTCCTACCGCCACGCGCCGATCGAGTTCTGCGAAGTCGCCTCAATGGCGATGGAGCTGCTGGGCGGTGAATACCTCGGTGAGTTCTACAACACGGAGGAAGTACGCCGCGCGCGGATCGCACACCTCGAGGGCATCGTTTTCGTGTTCCCGTGGATTGCCACGATCGATGCGTTCCAGCACTGGCTCTACCTTAACCCCGGCCACTCGGCCGCCGAGCGCGACGCCGCATGGAACAGCTTGATGGACCGCTTCGGCGGCGGCATCGACTGGAGCGGCCACGAGCGCGCCCGGGCCAAGCTGTGGCACCGGCAACTGCATATTTTCCTACACCCGTTTTATTACGTCGAGTACGGCATCGCCCAGCTCGGTGCACTGCAGGTGTGGGCCAACAGCAAACAGGATCGCGCCCAAGCACTCGCCGACTACAAGGCCGCGCTCGCGCTGGGTGGCTCGAGGCCGTTGCCGGAACTATTCGAACGGTGCAACACCCGTCTCGATTTCAGCCGCAAAACGGTCGCCCCCATGGCCGACCTGCTGCGAACGGAATTGGCCGTGTTGAAGAATTGAGCAAACTCAGCGGTTGAACAGCCAGAGCGCCAAGCCGATCAGAGCGGAGCCGATGATCCCGGCAATGATGCTCCAGAGCTGAATCTTGTTCCGGTACCGCCGGTTGGAGCGCCCCATGCCTGGGAGCAGGTAGTAACGATGCTCCTCCCCCCCGTCTTTCGGCCTTTTTTTTCTTGATCCAAACATTAGGCGACCTGCATGACGCGCAACACGGGAAACCATAATCATCCCATTGCCAAATGACAACTACGCTTGGCCAAGCGCGGACGCTCCGCTAATTTGGCCCAGTGAGTTTTGTCAGCGAGTTTGACCGATTGCCCATCGATGCGCTCTGGAGCCGCGCCTGCGATGCCTCCGATGGGGAGGTGTCGGCCGCCCTCACCAGACGCGACCCGAGCCTAGCCGACCTCGCCGCCCTGCTCTCCCCCGCCGCCGCCGTCCAACTCGAGCCGTTGGCCAAGCGCGCGCACCGACTCACGCAACAACGGTTCGGCCGAGTTATCCGCCTGTTTGCGCCGCTCTACCTGTCCAACGAGTGCATCAACAACTGCCAGTACTGCGGATTTTCACGCGACAACCCGATCCTGCGCGTGACACTCTCGGTCGATGAAGTCGTCTGCGAGGCCAAGGCGCTCGCCAGGCAGGGCTTCCGCAACATCCTGCTAGTCGCCGGGGAGCATCCCAAGTTCATCCCCGGTGGCTACCTGGCCAACTGCATCGAGGCACTGCGCGAAGACGTGCCGTCCATCTCGCTCGAGGTCGGACCGATGGAGACCAAGGAGTACCAGCCGCTCGTCCAGGCCGGCGCGGAGGGCCTCGTTGTTTATCAGGAGACCTATCATCGCGAGGTGTACGAGGACCTGCATACCTCCGGCCCGAAGCGGAATTTCGATTGGCGACTCGAGACGCCTGAACGCGCCCACACGGCCGGCTTTCGGCGGCTGGGCATTGGGGCGTTGTTCGGGCTGAGCGACTGGCGGCGCGAAACCCTCTGCCTTGCTGCCCACGCGCAGTACCTGCTGCGCCACTGCTGGAAATCGCAACTCACCGTTTCGCTGCCGCGCCTGCGTCCCTGCGCCGGAGAGTTCGAGCCGCTCACCGATTTCAACGACCATGCCCTCGTCCAAGCCATCTGTGCGCTGCGCCTATTTTTGCCGGACGCCGGCATCGTACTCTCCACCCGCGAGCCAGCCAGCCTGCGCGACCGGCTGATTCCGCTCGGCATCACCACGATGAGCGCCGGCAGCCACACCGAGCCGGGCGGTTACACCGGCGCCGGCAACGACAACCTCCACTACACCGAACGTGGCCGCATCAAGCAACTCGCTGCGAACGCCAGCGAATGGGCGGCCAACGCCACCAGCCAGTTTGACATCGCTGACGCGCGCAAGCCAAGCGCTGTCGCCGAAACGCTCACACGCCTCGGCTACGAACCTGTCTGGAAAGACTGGGATCCGGCTATCCTCGCCAACTGAACAACAGCAACCCGGCGGTCGACTCGGTGACTTTGAAGGGGTCGGCGATGCGGAGGTGTTGCACCCAGAAAAGGAAGCCGGCGGCGGCCTCGGCGATGACCAGCCGGTGACGTTCTGCCTTGGCGATTTTTTGGTTCACGAACAGATCCTGCAGCTTTGTGGAGCCGGCTTGGCCGATGGGATGGAAACGGTCACCTGGCTGCCAGTGGCGCAAAGTGATCGCTTGGCCAATCGCCTCGGCATCAAAGACTTCTCGGTTCTCCGCTTGGCCAAGCTCGTGCCACTTGGCCAAGCCGCCGGTCAAGCGCTCCCAGCGAATCGTCAGGCCACCGAATTGGGCTTCACCGGCCTGGCCCTCAAGGAGGATTTCGAGCTTGGTCAGTGAGAATTCCGGCTCGGCCACAGAGGGGGCCAGTTCCACTCGGCCAGCAGCATTACGTTGCAGCCGTTTGCCTGGGGCGATCTCAATGACGCGATCGGCTTCCGCGCGAAGTGCCTCGACCAAATTGAACGAAGGCTCGACACCAAGCGGGAACAGCTGCCGCTGCACGACCTGCCGCTGAACCGCAGCGGGCAGTTGCTCAAACGGTGACTCCGCCCGGCCAAGCCAGGCGGCGGCAAAGTCGTCGATGCAGTCGGCCTCGTCGCCGGCGACTTGCATCGCCTTGACGATTTGTCGGCTCACCGATGCGCCAAACTGTTCTGTGAGTTGCGGCAGTAGTTCGTGTCGGACTCGGTTGCGCAGAAAATGGGTGTTGGTGTTTGAGGCATCTTCACGATGGGCAATCCCCTGCTCTTCTGAGTACGCCACAATCTCGGCCCGGTGCATGCCGAGCAACGGTCGGACGAGGGTCACGCCTGGGTCGATCGGCGACAGCGCGACTGGCTGCATGCCGGCCAGGCCGCGGTTGCCCGCGCCGCGCAGCAGCCGCAGGAAAAAGGTTTCGATTTGATCGTCGGCGTGATGCGCCAAGGCGACATTTCGGCTGGCCAAGCGTTTGGCCAAGCGGGCGAAAAACTGGTGGCGCAACTGACGGGCAGCAGCCTCGATGCCGTTACCTGTTTCGGCGGCGAGTTGCCGCGTGTCGCCGCTCCCGGACTCGAATGGCCGGCCAAGCTGCCCGGCCGCCTGCTCAACGAATCCGGCATCGGCATCGCTGTCCGCGCCGCGGAGTTGGTGATTGAAGTGTGCAACGACGAGCCGGTCGCTTAGACCAAGCCCGGGGGTGGCGAGCAAGTGCAGCAACGCCATCGAGTCGATTCCGCCGGAGACGGCCACGATGATGATGCCGCTTCCCGGGAAGAAGTTCAGGACCCGGCTGATTTTGCCCACTTTTTCCGCGAGCGGATGCATGGATCAGTTGCCGGCGGTTTCCGGCTCGGCTGACTTGGAGCGGAGCAGCAACAGCCAGTCACCCGGACCGGGGGCCGGGCACTCGAGCGCCGCACCGCGAAGCACCGCCAAGACGCTGGAGCGTTCGCCGGTGCGCGGATTGACCCAGGCGGCGATCAACGGCGTGGGCAGCTTGGCCACGCTGACTTTCAGCCGCTTTTCGACCGGTGTGTAAACAACCACAAGATTGCCGGCGGCGGAACTGGCGGCGGCAGCATATTCGGAGAGTGCCTCGTCGCCGGGTTGCTCTACCAACACGCGGTTGTCGGGGCGAAGAGCCTGAAACTCGATCGACTGAAACAAAGCCGAGAGGTAGGCGACCTGTTCGCCGGCTTCAAAGTTTAACGCAACGCGCCAGGCGGGTGGCGTGCCGGCATCAGGGTGGCCGGGCGTCGGGGCGTCGCCGTCGTCCCAGCCCCACACACCGGCTGCGCCGTAGCTCACGCCGGCGGTCGGTGTGCCGAGCAGGCTCCAATAGAGTGCGCGACGCACCTCGAGTGCGGTGATCGGCTGTTTTTTGCTGTAGCTGTTGTGGCCCTCGTAGGCCGGCTCGATGTTGACCACCGGCCGATGCGGAAGCTTGGCCCAGTCGCGCGTCGCCGGGCCGTGGTGTATCCAGTTGTTGGTGGCATCGTTGATGTCGTGGCCGCTCTGGTAGCCGAGCGCCGTCATCCATTTTTCGTCGCGAAACTCCTCAAAGACCCAGCTCTTGCCCTTGGGATGCATGAAAACGGGGAAGTGCCTGCTGCCGCCGAACACCGCTTGGCCAAGCGTGCGCCAGCGTGCGGCCTGTGTGCCGGAGTAGTCGCCGTCGCCTCCGAGAAACCAGGCGCCGTACGTGGCACCCCAGCGCGCGACCATGTAGCGGGCCAGAAGGATCGCCTGGTCGTCGGGCAGAATGTTCGCCGGATTTTCATCGCCGCGTATCGCCCACAGCAACACGGGGACACTGAGCAGGCCGGCGTTGTTGATCGCCTCGACGCGGTAGTCAAGACGCTGAAAGTACCCCGGGTTGATGCGAATTTTTTCCTTTCCCTCGAACGCCTTGTTGCCGTCGGCGTCGCCGTCCGGCGCGCCGCGCCAACTCGTGGCCACCCATTGCACGGCAGTGAAGCCCTGTCGTTTGCGTTCGCCCAGGTAATGTTTCCAGTCGAACTCGTTCGATTTAAGCGGGCCGTTCCACGCAGTGTCAGCCATCCAGAAAAACGGCGTGCTGTCCTCGTGCACGAAGTGGGTGCGGTCGCGCGACACTCGAATCGGTCCGTGTTTGAGAAGAGTATTGCCGCCCAGCGGCGCGGTACAGCGGAACGCGCCAGAGAGATTGTGCAGGCCGCGGTTTTCCTCGTCGGAACAGGTGATGTGAAAGGTCCATTTGCCGGCGAGGTCCGGCAGAAATCGAATCTTCCAGTCGTCGTCGCCATCCCAGAAGCCATCGACCTCGAATTGCTCGTTGGCGGGCGAGGTGAAGACGGCCTTGAGTTGCACATCCTGCACCGGATTATCGTACGGCTTGAGACTGACCAACTCGCCTTGAAAGCGGGTCCATTTGGGCAGGAGCGGCAGGCTCTCCTGAGCCGATGCGATCGCGGTGGCAAGACAAATGCCGTACAGGCCAAGTCGCTGGCTCACTCGACCGGCAGAAGAGGGTTTTGGAGTCAAATGCATGTGATGATCCGAGGAACCGGCGAAACGATGTCAGAAACCGGACCAAAGCGCAAACGCGATTGGACAATCGATACCGATTACCTGTGAGTAAACGGCGGATTGATCATGTGAACCGGGCTTCCCCACCCGCTCCCGCTGGGGATGCCATTACGGAGCAGGTTATTCTTTTTGAGCTGAGCCAGCCTAGTGCACTTCGGGTTTTTGCACGCTTGGCCAAGCTGGTCAAACGGCTTTGCTTCCTCCACCGCTCGCAAATCAACTTCAGAACTCCCCAAAAAATTGACAATGGCAACATGTAGTGCTTTTTTTCCCGAAGGCCTGCCATCACTATGAGAATCAAACTTACAATTGTCGCCTTGGCTTCTGTTTTATTCCCCGGCTTGCTTACAGCACAAAATTCCCGAGTAATCATTCAAGCTGAAGCCGGATATTCCATTGAATGGAATGGAAACAACGGGAATCATTTCGATCCGGAAACCGGTGCGGAAAGCCCTGAGAACGACGCCTGGGATGCGCTCGCTTTTGCGAGCAGTAATTATTTCCCTGATGGCATTCACGATGCCATCAATGTGGTGGATGGCTACTATGGAAATAGCTCAAGTTGGATTGCAACGCGGGCGGATGCTGATCCGTGGCTGGCATTGGGATGGGAGGAGGAACTGCTAATCAGCCGGATCGCCTGGTCTCGCGACAACGGCGACAGTGAAGGCGAAGGGCAATTAAAGGACAGGGCCGTTGGCGTCTACACGCTTCAGTTTACACGCACGGATGACCCCGATGAAGAAACAGAGGAAGCAGATGACCCCGGTGACGGCTGGGTTACGTTTGGATCAGTCGAGTACAAAGCGGGCACAGAGAACGCAACTTTCACATCCTTTCTTCACCACCAGTTTGAGATCCGTCAGGGGAACGACCCAATTGCCGCTACCGGGTTGAGGGTCAAGGTGTCCAATGTCGGGATTTGTATTGATGAGATGGAGATAAACGGCCCACCCGCCGAGTCCCAGAGCGACTTCGTGGACATTCAGGCCACCGAGGG
>ERZ651768.703-NODE-703-length-24913-cov-4.649460_pt1 | contig 24913 bp, 24 predicted proteins | sample MGYA00514754_ERZ651768 | MGnify/ENA metagenome assembly ERZ651768
TATTCTCATTTATCTATATCTCCACCATATGGTGTTTCACCTTCGTCATCAGTCCCAAGATGAATCCAAAGTTCTTCTAACAATTCTTGTTGTTCAACGGAACCAATTGATCTCGTAGTAAATTCACTTGGTGGTTCTAAACCACTTGCTCGTAAGTTCTTTCGCATTTGAGAATACTGGTGATTGATGGATGCTATTTTTGATGAACTTGGAAATTTATGTACAAATGCATTACCTTTATATTTCCATTTCATAATAAGGTATTTTGATTGTCGTTCTTCAAAAGTTCCTTTATCACAAATACTCTCACCTAATTTTCTGGAAAGTTTGATAAGTGTATTGATGTCTTTTCTACTCATTCCTTATCATGCTCCTCCATCCACTCCCTTGCCAGTTTCTGGGCTCCGAATTCTCTTACTTTGATATAATTGGGCTGTCAATGCAATAATTAAAGAAACCATCTCAAACCATTTTGCCGTCCATATCCAAAAGGTTTGCCAGCGAATGGCGGCAAACTTTCCCAAAAAAATAAGTGCGACGATACCGGAGTTATTTAGGAATTTTATTTTCCCATATTTCTGTTATTTCGTTTGCCTTGTTTTTTTCTGCCCTGATGCCGGGCAAGTTGCAGGCGCAATATAAAATTAAACTGGAAACCGGGCGTGAACAGTTTCTTCGGCTCCTTGAGGTTACCTCCACGCGATCTGAAAAAAAGATTGTAGATATTCCCGCCGCGATCCGTTCCCTTGACCTTAACGGAGAGGGACTTCCTCAGGTTTCTCTCGATGAGGCGTTGACTTCCGTCCCGGGCCTGTTTTTTCAAAACCAGTTCAATTCAGCACAGGACCTTCGATTGTCCATCCGCGGGTTTGGAGCACGCTCAGCATTTGGTGTGAGAGGGGTGAAGATTCTTGTTGATGGCATCCCCCTGACCCTTCCCGATGGGCAGACACAACTGGATTCGATTGATCCCGGTATGATTAATTCCTTGGAAGTTTTAAGAGGCCCTTCTTCTTCTCTTTATGGCAATGCTTCGGGAGGCACAATTTCGATAAAGACCTTTGACGGGCCGCGATCCGGTTTCGAATCTGATTCAAGGTTATTGCTCGGTTCCTTTGGCCTGGAGAAATACCAGATCAAGTCGGGAGGCACTTTTGGATCGTTAAATTATAATATTTACGCATCTCATCTTCAGCGTGACGGATATCGCGATCATAGCGCGACCGAAAACACGCTGGTGCATGGAAAATTCGGCTGGCAAACGGATGCGAATTCCAGTTGGACGTTTATCTTGAGGCATCTTCTTTCACCGAAAGCCCAGGACCCGGGTGCTCTGACCGAACAGCAGGCAGACTTCAATCCAAAAGCGGCGCGATCCCAGAATATTGTTTTCGATGCTGGCGAGGTGGTGGATAACACGCAATTGGGTTTGTTATATGAAAAAGATATATCGTCTTCACAAGAAATTTCCCTGACTGCCCACTTAAATCGTAGATTGTTTAGTAACAAGCTGCCGTTTACCAGTGGAGGTACCGTGGAGTTTGAACGCCTGGCTCCGGGGTTGGGAGCCAGAACCGTAATCAACAGCCGCCTACGGAATAAACCCATCCGCTGGATTGCGGGAGCGGACCTTTCCCACCAAAGGGATGACCGGAAACGTTTTGATAATAATAATGGAATAAAAGGTTCTCAAACTCTCGATCGTTTTGAAACGGTAACCAGCATTGGGCCCTATCTGCGGGCGGAATGGCAAGAGTCGCCACGCATCGAACTGGTCGCGGGGATTCGCTATGACCATGTGGAATTCGATCTCGAAGATAATTTTCTTTCCGATGGCGACCAGAGCGGTTCGAAAACTCTTTCGGAGTGGAGCGGAACGTTGGGGGCGGTTTATCATTTCAATAAATCCCTGCATGGGTACGCGAACATTGCTACGGCTTTTGAAACCCCGACCACGACGGAGTTGGCGAATGATCCTTCCGGAGGTTCCGGATTCAATCAAAACTTGGATTCCCAACTGTCCGTGAGTTATGAGGTTGGACTAAAAGAAAGAATTGGAAATAGAATGGATTACGATTTAGCGGTATTCGTTATCCAGTCGTGGGATGAATTGATACCCTTTGAAATTATCACGTCACCAGGCCGAACTTTTTATAAAAATGCGGGGCAGTCACGTCGAGTTGGATTAGAGACGGCTATGAGTTTTCGACCCGTTGAACGGATTGAAACGGGTTTGTCCTACGCCTTTTCAGATTTTCGGTTCACCCGTTTTGACGATAACGGGTCCAATCATTCGGGAAACTTTATCCCGGGAATGCCGGAGCATCGTATTGTCGCAAACCTTCGGGCTGATTCCAGCTCGGGTTGGTTTGCGAAAGGTGAGATCCAGTACGTTTCTTCATTCTTTGTGAATGACGAGAATACGGTGGACAACCCTTCTTACATTACGAACCGTTTTAGTTTCGGTCGAAAAAAAGCGGTGGGAAAATCCCAATTGTCTGTTTTCTTAGGGGTGGAGAATATTTTTGACCAATCGTACAATGCCAACACAAGAATCAACGCGACAGGCGGGCGCTACTTCGAGCCCGGCCAGCCTTTTACTCTTTTCGGTGGCGTGTCATGGGTTTACCTGGCGGCAGCAAAATAGGTAGCAATTCATGAATTATATGGTAAATGTATCGTGGAGGTTGGGTTCAGATTAATAAGGAAAATTATAACTTTAAAAGTGGTACAACTTATTTGGGCAGGTCAACATTAAATTTTACCGGGTTACAGATATGAAGCTTGCGCGTGCCCATCCAAAAACCAATATTTCAGGAAAGTTCAATTCCTTTCCGGTCATCGTTAACTTTATAGCATTTTTATTGGTTTTTGGACCCTTGAATGGAATTTCCTCGGCTGGAAAAGATGAATATCGCGACAAACTGAAAAGACTGCAACTCGTCGAGGGAATACGGATCGACATTTTCGCCGCCGATGTCGCGAGAGCCCGCCACATGGCGTTCGACGATCAGGGAACCCTTTTTTTGAGCCAGACGCGGGAGGGCAAAGTGGTCGCCCTTCCTGATTCAAACGGCGACGGCGAGGCAGATCGAGCGGTCAATATCCTCAATGGCCGCCAGGCACCGCATGGGCTTGCCTTTGCCAGGCTGAAGTCGGACTACTACCTTTATGTTGCGGAAGAAACCCAGGTCGTCCGCATGAAGCGGATCGGCAAGCCTTTCACATATGGCCGGCCAGAGATCATCATAGGCAACCTTCCCGGCGGCGGACATTTCACCCGCACGATTAAAATCAAAGAGGGTAGATTGTACCTCTCCGTCGGTTCCTCGTGCAACGTCTGCATGGAAGAACATAAAATTCGCGCGGCGATTTCGCATTACAACCTCGACGGTACCGGTGGAGAAATTTTTGCCGAGGGATTACGAAACTCGGTAGGGATAGAGTTCTCACCTTATTCCGGGGAATTATGGGGAGTGAACAACGGACGCGACATGCTTGGCGACCATCACCCTGAAGAGGAACTCAACATTATCCGCAGGGGCAAACATTATGGCTGGCCTTATTGCTATGAAGACCGGGTGCTCGACAAGGACTTTGGCATGCTGTTCGACTGCTCGAAAACGGCATCTCCGGCACGCACCTTCACCGCCCACATGGCTCCACTGGGCCTGGAGTTTTATCAAAGCGGCACTCTGCCCGCCCGGTATAACCATAGCGTCTTCATTGCTTTTCACGGTTCGTGGAATCGCTCGGTTCCGGCTGGATATAAGGTGGTGCGGGTGACACTCGACAAAAAGGGTAATATCCTCTCGCATAAGGATTTTATCACCGGTTGGCTCGGCCAAAACGGACAAGCCTGGGGAAGACCAGTAGACATCGAACAATCACCGCAGGGCGAGCTCTACCTTTCGGATGATTTTCTCGGTGTGGTGTACCGGATAACAGGGAAGTAAACTTCGCCTTATTTCTCATCGCTATCTCATTTGATGGATGCTTTGATGGGAGACCCATATACCAAAACAAAAAATACCTAACAGGAGCCAGAACCACCATTTGATCTTTGCCTGTTCAGTTTGTTTCGGTTTCCAATCGTTCATTTTTTATCCTTCCCCTCCAACTCCATCCCATAAAACATCCCCGCCTCCTCAATCATCCTACCCAGTATCACATCATCCATATCATCAGGCGGTATATCCTTGGGATTCAGGCACACGCCCTCATATTCTCCATTCGTTTCAGTCAGCTTGAAGGTGATGCCGTTGATGGAGGTTGCTGTTTGTTGCTCTAGGTTGATTTTTCAAGTGGACATTGCTATTCCCACATAAGATATAGAGTCAGCACAGCGATAATTACACCAATAATTATTCTGCCCCAAAAATTCACCTTTTATTCTCTCAAATTTAATTCAACAGTATCCCTTATCCTTCCCATGCTCCTCCATCCACTCCTTCGCCAATCTCTGAGCTTCGGCAATTTGGTCTGGATTCATTTGCTTCTCAACATCGTCCTTGCTTTTACGTCCAGTCTCATCTCCATTCGTACCTGCAATGTTGTACCACTTGTGGGCTTGCACATAATCCTGTTCGACACCCAAGCCATTGTCATACATCAACTCAAGATTGGTTTGGGCTACGGCAATTCCCTCTTCCGCTTTCATCCTGTACCACTTGACCGCTTCCTTGTAGTCCCGGTAGTCCTGGCCGCCGCCTCTTTTTTCCTCTCCCATTTATTGCCCCCTAAGCACCATTTATGGGTTTTCTTCCCACCATCATACCTCACAGCCATCCCTGCCTCAATCAGCATATCAGCAAGGCTTTCACCATCAACAAACACATCTGTTTTTAAGCCGGGAATAATTTTTTACAATTCCGGGCTATTATGGTCTGGACAAAAAATCAACAAATTAATACAATTCATTCTATAACCTATTTATCATAAAACAGGGAGGGGGGGAAGATGAGTCAAAAGCGTATTGTTACTCGTTCGGATTTCGATGGCCTGCTTTGCGCAGTATTGCTGAAAAAGGTCGAGGATATTGGTGAAATCAAGTTCGTGCATCCCAAGGACGTGCAGGACGGCAAAGTCGAAATAACCGCTAATGACATTCTCGCCAACCTCCCCTTCGATCCGCGGTGCCATTTGTGCTTTGATCATCATAGCAGCGAGGCGTCCAGAGTTTCCGATGACCCGAAAAGAATTCTAATTATGGCCCCCAGCGCCGCGCGCGTGGTCTACGATCATTATGGGGCCGATAAGTTCCCAGGAATGAAGGAACTCCTCGAATCCGTCGACCGCGTGGACAGCGCCGATCTGGAAATGGAGGATGTCACCGACGCCAAAGGATGGATTCTGCTCGGCTTCATCATGGACCCCCGCACAGGTCTTGGCAGATTCCGTCATTTTAAGATCAGCAATTACCAACTCATGATGAATATGGTCGACTTGATCGGCCAGCATTCGGTAGAGGAAATCCTGGCCCTACCAGATGTCAAGGAGCGCGTGGACTTTTACCTCAAACAAAACGAGGAGTTTAAAAATAGTCTACCTAATTTTTCCAAGGTGGATGGAAACGTGGTCGTCTCGGACATACGGAACCTGGAGGTGGTGCCTATCGCAAACCGCTTCCTGGTTTACACCGTGTATCCCCAATGCAACGTAAACCTTTGGGTTTCCTGGGGCTTCAAAAAGCAAAACGTAGCAGTCGCAACCGGATACAGTATTTTCAACAAGACCTGCCAAACCGACATCGGCGAACTTATGAGCGAATATGGCGGAGGCGGACACAAAGCCGCCGGAACCTGCCAGCTCGACACGGACAAGGCGGATGCCCAAATCTCCGAAATCGTCGATAAACTAAAGGCAAAAGGTTGATCTCTGCTAAATTGACAAGTTTATATAGAAAGGCCTTTTTTATCTATTTACATTAAGAATTGACCACAAACTAAGCTGACCCGACCCCCGAAAAGTAGTCCAAATGTTAAGCTAAGATTTTTATAAAGGGGGGATTATGCCGAGGAAGCGATTTAGCCCAGAACAGATCATTGTAAAGCTTCGAGAAGCAGAGATTATTGAGTCTAAAGGCCTGACACAGGTGGAGGCAGCAAAAAAGCTGGGGATTTGTGAGCAGACGTTGATTCGCTGGCGTAAAGAATATGGTGGATTGCGAGTAGATCAAGCCAAGCGGTTTAAGGAGTTGGAAAAGGAGAATACTCGATTGAAGAGGCTAGTGGCGGATTTGAGTCTGGATAAGGCGATATTGAAGGATGCTGCTTCGGGAAACTTGTAAGCCCGGCACGACGTAGAGAGATGGTAGAGAACGCCATGGAATATTATGGTGTGTCAGAGCGGAAAGCGTGTCGAGTACTGGGTCAATGCCGGGCGACTCAGAGATATGAGTTGAGACGAATGGATGATGAAGAGTTGTTACGTAGCTGCGTGATCAGTTTTGCCAGTAAGTATGGTCGATATGGGTATAAGCGGGTTACGGCACTACTGAATCAGGATGGCTGGAAGGTTAACCATAAGAGGGTTGCCCGAATTTGGAGAGAAGAAGGACTTAAGGTTCCAGCCAAACAACCTAAGAAGGCCCGATTGTGGCTTGGTAATGGAGACTGTGTTCGCCATAGATCGGAATATAAGGATCATGTTTGGTCTTATGATTTTGTTCATGAAAGGACAAAAGACAATCGGTCGTTTAGGATTCTAACGGTTATAGATGAGTTTACTCGTGAGAGCCTGGGCACAGTTGTGAGAAGAAGGTTTACTTCGTTGGATGTGATTGAAGTTTTATCAGAGCTATTTATTACACGGGGGTTGCCCAAGCACATCCGCTCAGATAATGGTCCGGAGTTTACCTCAAAAGCGATTCAGAAATGGTTAAACAATCTGGAGGTAGGCCCGTTATTCATCCAACCGGGCAGTCCTTGGGAGAATGGCTATAATGAGTCGTTCAATGGGAAGCTCAGAGATGAATTACTAAATGGCGAGATATTCTATACTCTAAAGGAAGCAAAAATCATGATTGAGAGGTGGCGGGTTCATTACAATACCAAAAGACCACATACGAGCTTGGGGTATCGACCGCCAGCACCGGAAACGATACAGATTCCAAACACAATTATGACCTATGAAAACTGAATCCTAAATCTGGTATAAATAGTGGGGTCTGGTCATGGAGGCAGTGAAAAGGAGGAACATGGATGACTATATGCACTACCAAGGTTATAAATTACCATGCAAATCCGCAATTGAAAAACCTTTAGCCTTCAAGAGTGCATTGTTGACTTCCACCAAAGCGTTATTTGTGCGATCTAATTTTATTGCCAGAGTTTCAACTGCAAGCCTATAAAATTTCTTTTCCATAACTTCACCCATCTTTTGCAGTAAAGGCATATTTATCTCGAGTGATACCGTGTCCTTTTTAGCTATTGAATTGCTATTTCTTTTGCGATGTAAAAATACAGATATTTCTCCAAAAATCTCTCCCGGACCAAGGGTTGCTAAGGTTATTGATTTATTAATATTCTTTGTTATAACAACCTCCCCTTTTAGCAGGATGAAAAGGGATGTTCCTTTTTCACCTTCATGGAGGACATATTCACCTTTTTTATTAAATACGAGTTGGTTTGATAGTTTGCATAAAAGCAGTTTTTCCTCTCGAGTAAAATGATTGAAGATTTTAGAATCATCAAGAACTTTTATAAGCTGATCTTTTGTTAACTTCATTAAACCCTTTGAGCTAGGCGGACTCTTAAAAAAATTTTTGCTTTCTTCATCGAGTCATTCCTTTTCATATGTTTATCATAACTTTACTTTCTTCTTACAAATTTTATCAGATCATATGACCACTGTATGTCGTCAAACGAATCTGTGCCAAGAGTTGATTTCAGCTAGAGATACATTTTGTTTATAGTCCTTTGATAAATAATTTTCAAGTATAGTTAAGCGACCCTGGTATTGAGGTTTTGTTTTTTCCTCAATGCCAGGGTTTTTCTTTTTATATGATCCCTTTTGGTTAAGATTTCACGGTTTCGGCCAAAGTAAACATCAGCAGGAGTCACGTTGTTTAAAGATTCGTGGTATCGATGGTTGTTGTAATATTCTACGAACCTTGAGATTTCCTGTTCCAGTTCCCAGGGAAAGTAGTAGTTCTGAAGCTTGACGATATTTTTCATGGATCGATGATAGCGTTCGATCTTTCCCTGAGTCATCGGATGATACGGTGCTCCCCGAGTGTGAGCCATTCCCTGCTTTTCCAGATAACTTTTCAACTCCCCAGAAAGGTAACAAGGACCATTATCACTGAGGAGCCTGGGCCTATGATTAACCTGGATATGGTTCACTCCAGTATTCTTAATAGCATCATCAAGAGTATCCTTCACATCCGATGCGGTCATGGAAGTGAAGAGTTTCCAGGCGATGATGTATCTGGAAAAATCATCCAGAACCGTTGATAGATAATACCAGCCCCAGCCAATGATTCTGAAGTAGGTAAAATCCGTCTGCCAGAGCTCATGGATTCGTCGAGTCGGGTTTTTAAATGAATCACCCGCCTGCATGAGGATATAGGCAGGACTGGTAATCAGATCATGGCTCTTAAGAATCCGGTAAACGCTTGATTCCGAGATGAAATACCCTTGGGTATCAGTGATCCGACAAGCCAGTTCTCTGGGTGAGAGTTCGGTTTGTTCCAAAGCCTGTTGAACAACCTGTTCTTTGACTTCATCCGGAATCTTGTTCCAGAAGGTTCGGGCCTTGGGCTTTTTGGGGCCCAGGCCCTCAAAGCCATCTTCCTGATACCGGCGATACCAGTTATAGAAAGTACTACGATGGATTCCCATCTCTTTCAGGGTCTGGCGGACAGAAAGCTCCGAGTCCTCTACGATCCGAATGATCTCCAACTTCTCAGAAGGACTATGCCTCATAAATCGATGTCCTCGAAACCCGACCCATTCAGACTTTTTTTAAGAACTCGGTTCTTTAGGGCAATCTCGGCTACCAGCTGTTTTAAATGCTCGTTTTCTTTTTTAAGGTCAACTACTTCATGGGAGCTGGCTTCTCGGGTTGTATCTCCCATGAGCCGTTTCTTACCTGCCTCCAGGAAATCTTTACTCCAGCGATAGTACAGGTTGGCGGGAATACCTTCTCGACGGCACAGACTTGAAATACTGTCCTCACCACGAAGACCATCCAGAACAATGCGAATCTTCTCTTCTGAGGAATACTTCTTGCGGGTTCTACGACGGATGTCTTTAACAACCGATTCGCTTGATACTTTCTTGTTCATAACAACCTCCTTTAAGGAAAGTTTAACAGAAAGTATCTCTTAGCTTTTTAGCTCATATGGCCCACATTCAGATGACGGGGTACACTTACCTGTCTCAGGCTTATCACCCTGAAAAACAAGGCCTTGAAGAAACCAATGTTTCTGTATTTTTCCAGAAATTTTTATGCTAAAGTTCCCTCTTCAATTATTCTCACAAAAAAAACCTGATGAACAAGAACATCATCCAGCTTACTGAAAAACACGTTTCCGGGACTTATGGCCGTTACCCGATTGCCCTCATAAAGGGAAAAGGTTCCAAGGTCTGGGACAAGTCGGGAAAACAGTATATTGACTTTGTCAGCGGCCTTGCCGTTAACAACCTTGGGCATTGCCATCCATCGGTTGTAGCGGCCATAAAAAAACAGGCCGAAAAACTGATCCACGTTTCCAATTTATACCATATCGAACCACAATCCCAATTAGCAGAAAAACTAACGTCCGTGAGTTTTGCCGACAAGATATTTTTCTGCAACAGTGGAACAGAAGCCATTGAATCGGCGATCAAACTCGCCCGCAAATATTTTTTCGACCAAGGGCAGTCCGGGCGAACCGAGATTATCACCATGCACAACTCGTTTCACGGCCGCACCCTGGGTTCGCTCTCGGCAACGGCACAAAATAAGTTTCACATTGGATTCAAACCACTTCTTCCAGGCTTCAAATATATTCCCTTTAATGATTTACAATCAGCCCGGAAAGCAATAACCCAAAAGACATGTGCGATTCTGGTGGAGCCAATACAAGGAGAAGGAGGGGTGAATATCGCCGATCCCTCCTACATCAGGGGATTGAAAAAACTCTGCCAGAAAAATGGCGTCCTCCTGATTTTTGATGAGGTGCAATCGGGCTTTGGGCGAACGGGAAAATTATTTGCCTATGAACTCTATAAAACGAAGCCGGATATCATGACCATGGCTAAATCCTTGGGAGGAGGCGTTGCGATAGGGGCTATGGCAGGTAGCAACCGGGTCATGAAATCTTTTGTTCCAGGAACCCATGCCGCGACCTTTGGCGGCAATCCCCTGGCTTGTTCTGCTGCCTTGGCTACCCTGAAAGTGATTACCGGAAAAAACTTCTTAAACAAAGTCAACGCAACCGGAATCTATTTTTTGAAACGATTGAAAGAAATTGCCCGGGAAAATCCCATCGTCAAAGAAGCTCGCGGCACGGGAATGTTTCTCGCTCTTGAGTTGGACCAACCAGGCAACGACATAGTTGTCGACTGCATGAATCGGGGGTTTTTGATCAACTGCATCCAGCAGAACGTATTGCGGTTTCTCCCCCCTCTGAATATTTCCCGAAAAGACATCAATAGTTTGGTTTCTGTGCTGTCCAACAGCCTCACTAAACTAAACGATAAATAGCAAGTTTTTGAGTTCTAACAAGACCTGAAAATGAAACGAGATCTTTTAACTATCAGCGACTTTAGCCGGGAAGAAATCCTTGACCTGTTCGACAAGTCTACAGACCTCAAGGAAAAACGCCAAAAAGGAATCCAGCATGTACCTCTAAAGAGTAAGACCCTGGGAATGATATTCAACAAGCATTCAACGAGAACACGCATATCGTTTGAAGTGGGCATGTTTGAGCTCGGCGGTCATGCGCTGTTTTTGTCCAGCGACCAGCTTCAGCTGAACCGCGGTGAAACCATAAGGGATTCAGCCCAGGTACTATCCCGGTACTTGAATGGGATTTTGATAAGGACCTACGACCACAAAGAAGTCCTCGCTCTTGCCGAGCATGCCACAATACCTGTCATCAACGGGCTCACAGACTTCAATCATCCCCTGCAGATTCTTTCCGATATTTTTACCATCAAGGAAAAACTCGGTGGCATAGAAGGAGTGAAAGTGGCTTATGTAGGGGACGGAAACAATGTCGCTTACTCCTGGATGATGGGCGCTTCGTTAATGGGGATGAACCTGGTGATTGCCTGTCCTAAAAGTTACAAACCCCACCCAGCTCCAAATCTGGGTGGAAATGAAAAAGTGGAAATTATTGAGGACCCCTTTGAAGCCGTCAAAAAAGCGGATATCATTTATACCGACGTTTGGATAAGCATGGGAAAGGAAAAAGATACGGAAATTAAAAAAAAGCTCCTTCTTCCATACCAGATAAACCAGAAACTGGTCGATTACGCCAAAAAGGACGTTATGGTGATGCACTGCCTTCCCGCACACCGGGAAATGGAAATCACATCAGAAGTCCTGGATGGCGAGCATTCGATTGTTTTCGACCAGGCTGAGAACCGGCTTCATGTTCAAAAGGCCATTCTTGAAAAACTGTTATCGCCGTCTCAGCCATGACGGAGTTTGCTCTTCCAGAACACACTCTCATCATTTAAAGTCTTTCATGCCCATTGTTCATATAAGAACGTGATCCATTTCGAAGTTATCAAAACACATAGCCACTCTTCCGCCCGTCTGGGGGTTTTGACCACACCCCGCGGGCGGATAGAAACCCCCTGCTTCATGCCGGTGGGAACCCAGGCAACTGTAAAGGCATTGACGCCGGAAGACCTGGAATCTTTTGGGGCGCAGATTATCCTTGGCAATACCTATCATCTCTATCTCCGGCCAGGGCACGACTTGATCCGTTCTCTGGGTGGTCTGCACAAATTTATGAACTGGCACCACCCCATCCTCACCGACAGCGGGGGTTATCAGGTTTTCAGTCTCAAAAAGCTTGCCAAAGTTACGGAAGAGGGTGTTACCTTCCAATCCCATTTTGACGGATCTTCCCACTTCATTGCCCCAGAGCGTTCCATAGAAATCCAGCAGGCATTGGGTGCGGACATCATAATGGCTTTTGATGAACCGACCCCATATCCTTCCGACCCAGTCCAAACAGAAAAGTCCTTAAAACTGACCACCCTTTGGGCTCAGCGTTGCAAGGAAGTATTGCATTCCGATACGCAGGCTTTGTTCGGAATTGTCCAGGGCGGAATGCATCCCGACCTTCGTAGAAAAAGCGCGGAACAAATTATGGGAATTGATTTTCCCGGTTATGCAATAGGAGGATTGAGCGTGGGAGAGGAAAAAAATTTGATGTATGACATCACCGGACACACCGCTCCCCTTTTGCCGGCAAACAAGCCTCGCTACCTGATGGGGGTAGGAACTCCTGAAGATCTCTTGAAATGCAGTTCCATGGGAGTGGACATGTTCGATTGTGTCATGCCCACCCGCAACGCCAGAAACGGGTCCCTGTTTGTAAAGGGAGGCAAAATTAATATTAAAAATTCACAATACCAGTCCGACCCCGACCCCATCGAACCAGACTGTTCCTGTTACACCTGTAAAAATTTTTCCAGGGCCTATCTCAGGCACCTGATCATGGTAGGAGAAATTCTGGTCATGCGCCTTCTCACCCTGCACAACTCCACCTTCTACCAACAGTGGATGGCGGGCATCAGAAAAGCCATCGCAGACGACCTTCCGTTTAATATGGACTGGTCAGATCAGGTCCACTAGGCATGCCCCGAAGGGGTAAATTGGTCAATGGCTCGTTTCAGCCGAGATAGATTTTTGCTAGCCAGGGAAAGCCATTGCTAGTGAACCCCATCTATGATTCCAAGAATCTTGAATTCGTGGATGTCATAACCTGAACGTCTGGGCAGAGAAGATTGCACAACTGCCTTGAACAGTTCCAGTTTTTCAGAATCCAACCAGTTGAGAAGGTGTTCAAAAATGCGTTCCGGAAAATAAAGCGTCAGGTTGACTTTCGCCCGCTGATACACAAACTGACTGCCCGACCTCATAGGATTTACCCTCAGCGGTTTATATTCCACATGGCCTTGCAGCATGAAATCCGCTATCTCCTTCCACTCTTTCCCGACTTTATTCAGGTTCTCGCGAATGAGAGATAAAAGTCTTCCCTGTTCAGGTAGTTCATAGGTATAGCTGGGCATAGGACCTTTTAACCTGATAAGTAAATATTGTTTTCATTTTCGTATTCTTCTATTGGGATTGACCCTTATTCGGTATTGATCGCGCCCTTAAAGCTAAAAACAGCGGGATCTCTTTTCGAGCCCTATTTTCCGCCTTGGCTCGTTTGCCCGGCAGGCTGTTCTTGTTCGACACCCACTCCTCCATCGCATCGACGCAGAATCCCGCCCGAACCAACGCTTCAATATAACTTTGCAACGGACGGTGAAACGTAAGCGTGAATGATTTGGAATCGGCAAATGGCGGGGTCAAAATTGGAACGGTGGTTTCCGTCATATAATGGTCCACCCGCCGGTATTCAAGTTTCTTTTCATCATCCCATCCCCAGTTAGATTGGCGGGGAATTCGGAAACATGGGTGCGTCATCACCACCACAAAATGTTTTCCCGTCTTTAACCATCGGCTCGCTCTTTTAAAAAGCAGGTCCATTTTTTCGATATTTTGTATCGCCATCAGGCAGGCGATACCATCGAAACGGTCTGCTTCAAAGTTTTCGGCATCTCCGGCATCTCCTACATGATACCGGATGGAAGGACCCGATCGCGCCCGGGCGTATTTCACCAGTTCAGAAGAGGAGTCCAGCCCTTCGACATTGATACCCTTTCTGGCCAAATAGCGGGAAAACACCCCCTGACCACAAGCCAGATCAAGGACGCGGTCCTTCTTTCTGACTTCCAACAATCGGAATACGCCAGGCATGATAATGTCCTTTTGGAAATCCGTGCCCTGGCCACCAACCAGCGAGTCATACCAACGGGAAGCCTGATCCCAAACAGTCAGCCCTTTCTTTCCCGAAAACTTTTGAGTACTTCTAGGTTTTCTATTCCTGCCTTGCGAACCTGCTTTATGTTTCACCTGTTTAAACCACCTGTTTTTGACATTATTCCCCAATGATCCACCTTATAAACTGGAAGGAATCAATATTTTTATCTATAGTCAATGGGTTGAAAGAGCGATTATTCACCCCCTCAATTTTTTTCATCAACCCATCCAACTTCATGCTGAAATCCAACTACACACCCAACCTTGTGCAAAGAGTGATTTTTTTCCTTCTTCTGTTTGCTTCTGTATCCTGCGAAACTCTGGACCAATATTATAAAACCTAGGAAAATCTAGACTTAAGCATCGAGGCTTTTAATTTTGAGTTTGAAAGCAAGGCGATGAACATCAGTTCCCGGTTCGTCCACCCGGCCAATCGCGCCAGTTATATGGACAAATCACTGGAGTTGACCCAACGCATTACTTTTTTTGAAGCGACCATTTTGAATATCAAATTTTTCAAAAATGGAGTTCCGGTTGCCCTTACACCCAAAGGACCCGAAAAAGGTTTCAACCGGGCCATCGTTATCATCCGCTATCAAGTCGCGGTATTACCCAGCACCAAATTAGTAAACCGACTCATTGAACAGGAATGGGTGCTTGAGGGAGGACAATGGCTGGTCATTCCCGATCTCAGCGCGCTCCTGCAATGACCCCCCCACTAGGGGCCCCACGCCTAGTGGACGGTTACAATATCACCTCAACCTCTTTGTTCAGGGAAATCGTGGTTGGGGTGACCTTGCAATTCATACCATAAAGTTCCACACCTTCATCGAATGCTTTTCGCAACCATTCTCCAAAAACCGGGTCAATGTCATCATTGCAGGTGATGGATCGCGTATCGGACCGTTGAGAAACAAATACCACCACCGCCTGGTAGCCTTTTGCGCACAACTCCATTAACCCCTTGACATGTTTGACTCCCCGTTTTGTCGGGGCATCAGGAAACCTGCCCTGCCCTTGTTCGACCAGACTCACCGATTTTACTTCAACATACGCGGGGTTTACCGGAAACCCCAACCTGAAATCGAAACGACTGTTCCTTACTTTCACTTCGCTGGCAAAGTAGGAATAGCCCTGAAGGAAGGGGAGCTTCCGCTCCATCAACGCTTCCTGAATTAAAGCATTGGCAAACACCGGGAATACTGAAACCCATATTGAACCGTGTCGCACCAAAACAAGCGTGTAGTTTGTTTTACGTTTTGCCGCGGGCTGGTGGACCAGCCGTACTTTTCTCCCGGGCAACATCAACCCGGACAAACGACCTGGGTCGGGAACATGAGCCAGAATTCCCTTCCCCTCATCCCCCACTTCGACACGCGCCAGGTAACGGTTTGGCCGTTCTATAAAGATACCATCAACAATGTTCTTGCCGAATCTCATTTCAAAGTTTGTGGAGCCCCACTTCCATGCGAGGGAACGGAGTAAGGACTCGTTGAGCCGTCCAAACTAATTGCTCACTAATAAAAGCCAGTGCTAGTTGCCCCTACGGCTAGTAGTGCCTAGTGGCCGCTTTCTTCCTCGGTATGGAGGTTGACCGTTTTTTCCAGATGGAGTAATGATTCGACCGAGGGGGTAACCCGGTCAATGAAAGGTTTGGGATAAAGTCCTATCAATACAATGAGCAGGCAGGCGGGAAATATAAGTTTGAACTCACGTTTATCAATATCGGTCAACCCTTCAGGCAGGCTATCCGATTTTTCCTGCATCGAGCCTTGGAACATGTACAGCATATAAATGGAAGCGAAGACAATCGACAATCCACCCATCAAAACCAGAATACCCGATAACCCCGAAAACATGCTGGATGTCCAAACTCCCATCAAAATCAGGAATTCCCCGACAAAACCATTTAACCCGGGGAGCCCCAGAGCGGCCAACATAATCAGCATAAAACTTCCGTACAAAACGGGCATGGCCTTGCTCAAACCACGAAGCTCGTCCAAGTTGCGGGTTCCCATCCGCACCTCAATAAATGCAACGATCAAAAACAACGCCGATGCGATGATGCCGTGGTTGACCATCTGAAGCAAACTGCCTTCAATCCCCGTCCCGTTATGAGCAAAGATGCCAATCACAATAAATCCCAAATGGCTGATACTGGCATAAGCCACCAAGGCTTTCAGGTCTTTTTGTGCGATGGCGATCCAGGCTCCATAGACCATCCCGGCGGCCGCCATCAACCCAATGACCATAGCAAAACTTTCGACCGCTTCGGGAAATAAAGGCAGGCAAAAACGCAGAAAGCCATAAGCGCCGGTTTTGGACATGGCTCCCGTCAATAGAATCAATGTGGGAATGGGACAAGCCACATAAGTATGAGGCAACCAGCTATGCAGGGGAAAAACCGGAACCTTGATAGCAAAAGCCAGGAAAAAGAATAAAAACATCCATGTCTGCATAGATGGATCAATATGGGTAAGGGTCAGCACACGCAAATCAAACGTCACTTCATGGGTGGCGCCATAGTGCACCATCGTCAGGGAAAGGATCGCAACCAGCATCAACAAGCTTCCCACCAGGGTGTAGATCACGAATTTCATCGTGGCATAGACCCGTCGGCCCTCTCCCCAGATACCGATGAGAAAATAAGTCGGCACCAGCATCAGTTCCCAAAACACATAAAACAAAATGGTGTCGAGGGCCATAAACACCCCAAGCGTCCCCCCCTCCAGTGCCAGCATCAGAACCACAAAGTTCCTGAGCCCTTTCTTCTGGCTACAGGAAAACAAAAGGGCAATGAGCCCCAGAAACGCGGTCAACACAACCATCCACAAACTGATTCCATCTACCCCTACCAGGTAATTAATATGCAGGGCAGGCACCCAGTGAAACGTCTGGACAAACTGCATATCAGGGTTAGAGGCATCAAACGAAAACATTAACCATAAAGATAAAGCAAGACTGGCACCTGCCGCACCCACCCCAACTATCCTGATCGTGGCCACGTCCTCTCTGGAGACCATGAGGAGTCCCAGTACCGCAACAAGGGGTATGAAAATTATAAGGGATAGCATATGTTTTTCCGGTTACATGAATACGACAAACAATAGAATCGTCACCACGCCGACAATCATATTCAAAGCATAGGAACGCACTTTTCCCGATTGCCAAAGACTGATAACATGGCTCGCCTCTTTTATCTGAAGGCCGACCTGGTCAACGGTAAAATCTAACCCTTCACGTTCGGCTTTTTGTTCCAAAAAAGCGCCAATGGCTTTTGTCGGACGTACAATCAAATAATCATAAATCTCATCCACATAATATTTGTGGAACAAGAGGTCATAAAGGGGAGCCATCACTTCCTTGAAAAGCGCCAAATGATCCTTGCGCACCATATACAGCAAGCCCGCAATCGCGATTCCTCCAACACCCACTACCAAGGCTATGGTTTCCAACACGTTATCATGAGGATGATCGGCAATATGGCCAAATACCGGTGCCAGAAAACTGTCGACCCAAGGCCCCAACACCCCACCCAGCAGAGCCAAAACAGCCAGAACCAGTAAAGGTATAATCATAATCATGGGGGATTCATGCGGGTGCACCCCTGGACTGCGGAGCCTACCGAAAAAGGTGAATAAATAAACCCGGAAGATATAAAACGCCGTCATGCCCGCCGTCAATACCGCAATCGCCCAGAAAACAATATTCCCCATCTCCGCATGGTAAGAGCTCAGAATGATCGCCTCTTTACTGAAATAACCGCTGGTCAAAGGAAACCCAGCCAACGCCAGAGCACCTATTAAAAAAGTTGCGTGGGTCAACGGCATGACGCTTTGCAGACCGCCCATTTTCCGGAGGTCCTGTTCGCCGTCCAGCGAATGGATCACGCTTCCCGCCGCCATAAAAAGTAGTGCTTTGAAAAATGCATGGGTCATCAAATGAAACATGCCCAAACTGTAAACGCCAATGCCCATAGCCAGGAACATATACCCCAACTGGCTCATGGTGGAATAGGCGATCACGCGTTTGATGTCATATTGAACCAATGCCATTGACCCGGCGAAGATCGCCGTGATAATTCCCACTCCAGCAAGGAAATACATGGTATAGGGAGCCAGTTCATATAAGACATGGCAACGGGCTACCAAATAGACTCCTGCCGTAACCATTGTCGCGGCGTGAATCAGCGCACTAACGGGAGTCGGCCCTTCCATCGCGTCCGGTAACCAGGTGTGCAGGGGCAGTTGCGCGGATTTCGCGAATGCTCCAACCAGCAATAACATGGTTATCAAAAGCATGGTGTCGTCATTAGGACGGAACATGCCCGGCGCGGACGCAAACACATCAACAAAGTTCAGCGTTCCAAACGTCTCAAAAATAACCAATGCGGCGATAACCATTCCCACATCGCCGATCACGTTCATGACAAAGGCCTTGCGGGCGGCAAGCACGGCGCTGGTTTTTTCCCGCCAGAACCCAATCAGCAAATAAGACGCTAGACCGACCAGCGCCCAACCGACAATCAGGAAAAAGAAGTCCGCCGCCGCAACCAGCAACAGCATCGAGAAAATAAACAAGTTTAAATAAGCGAAAAATCGAGAGTATTCCGGATCATCATGCATGTAGCCAACCGAGTAGACATGAATCACAAATCCGACACCGGTTACAATCAGGAACATGAACACCGAAAGCGGGTCCACCAGTATAGCCACATCCAACTTGAATGATCCCGCCGACACCCACTGGTAAAGAGTCTCAATCTGCCCCACCTGTTCTTCTGGCGGCAAAAACAGAAGAGTGCTCAACGTAACCAGCGTCATGAAAAAGGACGCACCTACGGTTCCGCAACCCACGAGTCCAACCAGGTTCCTGGAGATCCGGTTGCCGTACCAACTCAAGCCGATAAACCCGAGAAGAGGAAACAAAAGTATGAGCCAGCTACTTGCGAACAAAAGATTATCCTTTCAATACATCAATATGGTCCACATCCATATCATGACGAGTGCGGAAAATAGTCAGAATGATAGCCAGCCCCACCACCACTTCCGCTGCCGCAACAGTCATGATGAACAGGGCAAAAACCTGGCCATCCAGTGAGTTGAGGAAACTGGAATAAGCGATCAAAAGAAAGTTCACCGAATTGAGCATCAACTCGACAGACATAAACATGATGAGAGGATTCTTGCGAATGATGAACCCCACCGTACCCACGCAGAAAATAGAAGCACTGACCAGCAAAACAAACCCTTGACCCATAATTACCTCACCCGCCTTCTTAAAGGCTCAAAAGAAAACTTTGCCAGACAAATCACACCCACCGCCGCGACCAGAAGCAAGCCGGAAGCCAACTCAAACGCCACGAGATGTTTCGAAAACAATTCGAGACCAATGGCTTTAGCGGTTCCAAATAATTCAGCTGGAATTTCACCGCGAATCTGCTGGGTCGGCCCAACCGTGGCCGATAGATACAACTCCCCCAGCAGGGTGAAGACGAAGGCAAACGCCATGGAACGGTGGAATGAGTTTTCCTGGACTTCTTTTTTTCCGCCGAGAAGCGCGATAATAAACAAAAACAGAATCATCACCGCTCCGGCATAAACAATGATCTGGACGACCGCAAGAAATTCTGCGTTATAAAGAAGGAACAAAAGGGCCAGGCAAATCATGTGGCCGATCAGATACAAGGCACAATAGAGCGGTGAGGAACATAGAATGACCCCCAGGCTGGCAAGGACTGCCGTAATCCCCACAACAAAAATTACCGTGTCAAGGGCAAAATCAAATACCGTAGCGATTTCCAACACAAACCTACTCCCAAAAAAAAGAACAACCTCTTCCACTAGGCACGGGCATGGCACTCTTCCTCAGCCGAGAAAACTCTTTGCCCGCCAACACTGGCACCTCCCTTTAGGGATAAGTTATTGCTAGTTGCATCCAGCGTCACGCTGGGCCGACCCGTTCCGTATTACCTAGAATGTTGACGCGAAACTGGTTCGGTTCCGGATAAACCAAAAGATCCTTTTTCTCCAAGATATAATTATCGCGGTCATAATCCGCCAATTCATAGTGCTCACGAAGAACCACAGCATCTACCGGACAGGCCTCCTCACAATACCCGCAGTAAATACAACGCAGGAGGTTGATCTCATAAACCTCTGCGTAGCGTTCGCCCTTGGAAACCGGATTCTCAGGGTCGTTCTCTGCCGACACAACATGAATACAGCCCACCGGGCAATTGATCGAACACAAAGAGCATCCTATGCATCGTTCCAGCCCATCCTCATCGCGGTTCAGGAAATGCCTTCCCCGATAACGCTTGGGCATGGTGCGCTTGAATTCGGGATACTGCAGGGTGACCGGCTTACTCAACATATTCCGGAACGTGACCGCCATTCCAATCAAAAGGTTTTTTAACCCATAAATGGTTGCTCGCAACATGGCTCATCCCCTCAGGGAAATCAGATCACCTTCCAAATGCCAGTGATCAAAAGATTTAATAAACATAATGGCAATAAAACTTTCCAGCCAAACGTCATCAACCGGTCGTAACGAATACGGGGAAACGTCGACCTCAGCCAGATGAACACACACAACAGAAAACCAACTTTGAGGGCAAACGCCACAATCGGCCAAACAGGCAAGCCATAAGCGTTCCACCCGCCCAGAAATAAAAGGGTCACTAAAGCGCTCATGGTCACCATATTGATGTACTCACCCATAAAGAACATGGCAAACTTCATACCCGTATATTCCGTATGAAAACCGGCTACCAGTTCCTGCTCCGCTTCAGGCAGATCAAAGGGGGCTCGGTTGGTCTCCGCAACACCGGCAATATAAAACAGCAAAAAAGCCAAAGGCTGAACAAGAATAAATGGAATCGTTTCCTGGGCCTTGACCATATCCACCAGGTTCAGGGAACCGGTAAGCACGATGATGCTCAACGCCGAAAGTCCCAGCGTCAACTCATAACTGATCATCTGGGCGGAGGAACGTAGACCGCCCATCAATGAATATTTGTTATTCGATGCCAAGCCGGCAAGAACCATTCCATAAATGCCCATCCCTGAAATCGCGAACACGAATAAAATTCCACTGTTCACATTGGCTCCCCACATCTCAATGCTCTGGCCGAACACCTCGAAAGGTGCTCCGAAAGGGATTACTGCAAACCCGACAATCGCCGTAAACACCACAATAGCTGGCGCAAGGTGAAATAAAAACTTGTCCGCCGAACTCTGAATGATGGATTCCTTGAACAACAACTTCACCGTATCGGCAAGCGGCTGGCCTAAACCCAATGGCCCGACCCGGTTCGGCCCCAAGCGAACCTGAAACCGGCCCATCAAGCGTCTTTCCAACCAGACCACTATGGGAACCACTGACATAATCGCCACCGCAATAACCACGGCCTTCACACTACCCACGATCAGGGGAATGTTATCACTCAGAAACAGAACGATGAATTTCCAGGTTTCATTTAATATTTCAGTTATCCATTCCAAACCGTAATCACTCCAAAAAGCATTTACCGTTCTACTAAAAATCCAACCCTAAACTTTCCTGACTTCCACCCATGCCGTGCCGCCATCAGCACCGATCAAGCCATTCACTCCCTGCTCGTCCGAGACCCTGGGCACCACCACACCTCCGGATTGACAACGGTTGTTGACCTTTGCCGTAGCTTCCAGGTTGAAATTTTCAGCGGAAAGCAGAACCGTGTCGCCATCCTGAATACCAAGCCTTTGCGTGTCTTTCTCATTCAAATATGCAATGGAAGGCTGGAAGTGATGCGCCAGTTTTGAGGAGGCATCCAGAATCTTGTCATGCGCAAACAAGAACGTGGAAACGCGAAGCCTGAAGCTTCCCTTTTTTCCTTTATCGACCTGAACCGGTTTACCAGAAACCGATTCCTCGGCGGAAGCTATGGACTCCCGGTTGCACCCGGTTTTACCTATCGACCTTTTGCTGATCTCCTGATAGCCCGGAACATTCACGGCGATCTCTTCGGTCACATCCGAAACCTTGCGGTAGTCGGTTTCATCCCCCAGCACATTGAGCATCAGGTTGATAATTTTCCAGTCCGGTGCCTGGGTGGTTTCCAACGCTTTTTGTCTGGCTTGTACCCGGCCTCCAATATTAGTGGTAGTTCCTTCATCATAACCCGGACCATTTGAAGGCAGGACGAGATGCGCCAGTTTAGCCGTCTCAGTTTCCAGCATGTCATGCACCACCAGAAGTGCCAGCTTCTTCAAAGCCTCCGTTACCCACGATCCACCAGGAAAATCCAGGACCGGATTAGAACGGTGCACCAGCAGGGCTTTCAATTCCCCTTTTTCGGCACGGGCGATCATCTCTAATGCGGAAAGGCCGGTTCCAGTCGGCGCGTTTTCTCCCCATTGTTTTTTTATTTCCTCTTGGTCCGACATCGACAATCCGCCCGGATAAAAATCGGGAAGCAACCCCATATCCATTGCACCCACCGCATTGGTCATCGGAGCCGCAGGTATGGCTCCGCATTCCATGGTCGGGACTTTGGCAATCATTTTCAGCAGACGCTTGACCCCTAAAACGGCTTCTCCGGAAAGGGCGGATGGATTGTACACTACACAAATTTTCATGCTGGAGCGTACTGTCTCGATCAAAGACTTCATATCGTCCGCAGAAATTCCGGTTTGGTCCGGGCCGGCGTCCTGAGCCGGAGCCGATTCCCCCAGTTCCCGAGCCAGGCCGTTGGTTAAAGCTTCAATTGCCAGAGCCTCACAGCCCACTTTGTATTGCACCGACTGAGAAGCGTAGCGGTCGAGGGCGATTTTTTGATCGTTCAAGCTCACCAACCGGGTTCCGCAAGCGGTCACCGCTTTTTTAATTCGAAGATCGAGAATGGGCAGTTCTTCCGTCGGGTCGCTGGCAATCAATAACACCACATTAGAGGTTTCAATCTGCTCGACTCCATAATGGCTGACCGGAAGGCCCGGAGTATCCTGATAAGACTTATGGTCTATATTGTTTGAGCCCAGGCCGTGGCGGAACAATTTCTGATAGAGATAATTCTCCTCATTGGTGCCATAGGGAGATCCTATGAACCCAACGCTTTCAGGCCCGTGTTCTTCCACGATTTTTTTAAACGCCTCTGCAACCTTACCGGCCGCATCCTCGATGGTGCAGTCATGAGGGAGAACCGGAAAGGAAGTAGGTTTTCCGTCACCCACACTATTTTCGCGGGCCGTGGAGATTTTATTTTTGCTGTGCACAAAATTGTGACCCCACCGGGCCTTGTCGCAAATCCAGCCATCGTCCACCGCATCGTTGGGACGCGCCTCAATACGCATGAATTCATTGAGCCGGGTTCCCATCGTGATATTGCAGTTGCATCCGCAATGCGCGCAAAGTGTTTCCGTGTTGGTCAAATCCCAGGTCCTGGCCTTAAATCGGAAGTCCGTGTTGGTCAACGCACCCACCGGACAAATATCGATGACATTTCCGGAGAAGCGGGTGTTGTAAGGTTCGTTGTTAAACGTGCCAACCTCGTTATGGAAACCGCGGTTTAGCATTACCAACGCGCTGTCCTGCTCAATCCGTTCGCTATAAGCGGTACACCGCTGGCAGGCAATGCAACGCTCCCGGTCAATGGTTATGACCGGACTGAGCGGAGTCGCCTTGGCGTTGTTGGCACGATGAAACTCCATGCGGGTATCTGGCGGACCGTACTTGAAGGTGTTGTTCTGCAAGGGACATTCGCCGCCCTTGTCACAAACCGGGCAATCGAGCGGATGGTTGAGTAAAGTGAATTCCAGAACACCTTTTTGCGCTTTTTCCACCTTGTCGGTGGTGGTTTTGACCACCATATCTGGCATCACATCCATGGTGCAGGCGGTCATCAGCTTCGGCATCTTCTCGACTTCCACCAGGCACATCCTGCAACATCCCAGCGGACCAATTTTCTGGTGGTAACAAAAAATAGGAATATCCACATCGACCTGTTTTGCCGCGTCCACCACCTTGGTGCCTTTGGGAACCGTCACCGACTTCCCATCAATCGTTAAGGTTACTTCATTATCAGACATAATTGCCTCAAACCGAACCTACCGGTACGTTCTTAAAATATTCTTCATAGTCGGAGCGAAAATACTTGATACTGCTCACAACGGGAGACACACAAGCATCGGCAAGCGGACAAAACGCTTTCATTACCATGTTGTCGCAAATATCTTCCATCTTTTCGATGTATTCCAGCTGTCCCTTGTACTGCATGATCTGCTCAACGATCTGGTAGAGCCATCGGGTACCTTCCCGGCAGGGTGTACATTTTCCGCAGGACTCATGCATATAAAAACTGATCAGCCGCAAGGTGGTCTCAACAATATTGACGCTATCATCAATGACGATCATAGCGCCGGAACCCAGCATAGTGCCTGCGGCCGCCAATGATTCATAATCGTAAGAGACATCTACTTGATCCGCAGGAAGCATGGGAACCGATGAGCCACCAGGTATAAATGCTTTCAGCTTGTTGCCATCACGGATTCCCCCAGCCAGATCATAAATAATTTCCCGGATCGGGGTGCCCAACACCACTTCATAGTTCCCCGGTTTTTTTACATGCCCGGAGACACTGACCAGTTTGGTTCCCTTGCTCTTTTCGGTTCCCAGTGAGGCATATTTTTCGGCGCCTTCATTGACTATATAAGGAACCACGCACAGGGTTTCGACATTATTAACGACCGTTGGTTTAGCATACAAACCTTCTACAGCAGGAAAAGGAGGTTTCATCCTCGGTTCACCCCGCTCACCTTCCAGGGAATTGAGCAGAGCCGACTCCTCACCACAGATATAAGCTCCCGCACCAAGATGGGTATAAATATCTAGATTGAAT